>Ga0163148_10000088_pt1 | contig 106309 bp, 102 predicted proteins | sample OliLakLV19MP7P2_FD_148606 | JGI IMG/M metagenome (GOLD analysis project Ga0163148, IMG submission 148606) | Freshwater microbial mat bacterial communities from Lake Vanda, McMurdo Dry Valleys, Antarctica- Oligotrophic Lake LV.19.MP7.P2 | ecosystem: Environmental > Aquatic > Freshwater > Lake...
GTTCGCATCGACGATGAGCCGTCCCTCTCCCCGAAGCTGTCCCAGCAAACGGGTCACAGTCACGCGTGTGGTGCCGATCGCGCTTGCCAAATGTTGATGAGTTAGACGCACGCTGATGCGAGTGCCCTCCGCAACGGGTTGACCCACTTCCATCTGCAACAGCAGCAGCAATTGACGCAGCCGATCTTCCACCCGTCGGTAACCTGCCATTGCTAGCATGGCTTCCGTCTGTCTCAGCCGACGCACTGTATGACGACCCACCTCTTGCGCTAGCGTGGGGGACTGGTCGATTTCGGCGCTGGTCAGCCCCATCAGATCAACATCAGACAAAGCCGTCGCCTGATACGGATAAATTAGCGTTAGCGGTAAGCCAAACGGCATTGAAGGACCTGCAAGCCCTAAGAGCGCTTCGTCACCGCTCTGATAAAGGGTACTGAGCTGTACAACGCCACGGCAGACCACCCAAACTGCCTGTGGGCTCATGGGAATCGACTGACCTGCCTGAAACGAGCTTAGATCCCGCCCCTGATAGAGTTCTTCCAGAAATTGACGCAGATCAGGCTGGGTAATTTCTCTAGAGGCGTAAGATTGCAGCATAGAGCGTATGAATGTGATGGAGATTACCATCAGACTAGAACCTGAATTTCAAGGGAAGTTAATTGGGAGGTTGGCTTCAGGTTAAATTTTGGTGCAGGTTTACACAAAAAACACAAAACTCACCCCTGCTTGCTGTGCTCTAAACGCAGTCAAACAGCACAGTGGTCATGTAGTGATGCGCCCAGTCGTGTCCAAAGGCTTTTTCGAGCACGCGGCGAGTTTTGTCGTTTTGCTGCTGCTTGGTGCAGTAGTAACGTTGCCCTGCCAAAATGTCATCCTGCTGTTCTGGTGTCGATGGGGTAGCGATCGCTTGCAGGCAGTGAATGGTCAACATGGCTTCGACGCGGGCGATAAACTGAGTTTCTTCGTCGGTACCGTCAGGGCGAATGAACAAGCAAAACTCAGAGAAAATATCGCCCCACGCTGGTAGGTCGCGCGGTTGAGAAAACGGCTGCAACGGGAGGGCTTTCAACTCGTGCTGATAGGCTTGCGGCAGGTGACGATCGCGGCTAGTGGGCGATAGATCTGCGATCGCGGCGCTAATCTGTCCCCGTCCACCGACTAGATCTGTACCAAACATAGGCAGCGCGTAGTCCGATCTCGGGAACATCACACAGTGCAAAATATCGAGGTTCGCGCCAACTTTTGCCAACTCCAGATGCAGCTTGCGGAACTGGGGGGTTTGGTAACAGTGGTTCTCGATCGTTAGCTTCTCACCTTCCAACCGCCCTTCGACATAGCCCAGTTCGGCGGGCAGCGGATAGGGGGACAAATCCAGGTGACGCTGCCAGACGCTTTCGATGGTGTCAGCAAGTTGACGAAGGGCAGGATGCAGTTGAGTGCGGAGAGAAGCGGTCGTAGACATAGAGCTAAATCAGAAAGGGGGGTTGAGGAGGTGAGAGACTGACAATTTTACAGCCGTTTTCACAGGAATAAGCCACAGATTGTTGAGTGGGCACTGACCACAGACCTTACACCGAGGCTGTTTGAATAATTGTGGGCACTGCCCACCCTCCTGAAAATTGCTGTAAGCTACTGCTTCTGGTCGATCGCCCATCGCCACTTGGTAAACGATGTTTTCCGCAGCCACGCGACTAGCAAGCCAGTGACGATCAGCAGTGAGAGCACAGAAGCAATGAGAAACAAGGGCTGGCGCTGTGGAAGGGTCGCAGCGGTGGGCAGATTCGGTTCGGCGACGAGTTGAATCGGTGGATAGGAGCCAAAAATATTACCTTTATCGACCTGAAGCCCCGCCAGTGTAGACGAAAAAACGGCTTGAGCGATTTGCACGTCTCGATTGAGTGCGTCTAACGTGGAACTGCGCTGCGACAACACGCGCAGCCGCTGCTCTAATTGCTCTAGCTGACGATCAAGTTCTTGCACGCGCGCCAGCAGCCCGCGCTGCTCAACGTCATGAGTCACGATGTCCTTAAAGAGCAGCTCACGCGGGTTGCTGCTTTGATCATTGCTGCCAGTATTGAGACGGGCGATCGCGTTCAAGTCAGTTGGATGTCCCAGGAGTAGCTGTCCACGGCTTTGCAGAGCACTTTCAGCCGTTGCTTGCTGGGTAGTTGCCTGCACCACCACTGGATGCTTGGAGCCAAACTTAGCCGACACATCTGCCAACCGAGCGGTCGCTTCGCTATAGGCGCGCAGAGACTCTTGAAACAGGGAATCGGCACGCAGCGCAAACGCCTCAGATGCCAATTGCGAGGAAATATTCAAGCTACCTGACAGTTGCCGCGTTCGCATGGAGGCATCGCGCTGCTGGGCGATCGCTTCTACCCGTTGCCGTCGGAGTGCCTCAATGTTGTTGGCAAGCTGATCGATCTGCTCGTTAGACGCTAACCCAGAGCGCACTTTATAGTCAGACAGGCGCAGTTGGGCAGTTTCTAGCTTCTTCCGCACCACGCCTAACGAGTTTTCAAACCCTGTATCCACATCGGCTGACTGCTGCAACCGGAGTTGAACTAACCGCTCTTGAAAGGCTTCGTACAATGCCTGAGCCTTTTTCTGCGCTTCTTCCGGCGTTGACCCGTCAATACCAAAATTCATCAGCGCGGTGCCTTTGACATCCTCTACATAGGGAGCACCAAACTGTGAAGTCCTCATACCAAGCTTGTTGGCTGCCGATCGACGCACCTCGTCCGTCATGGCGATCAACTTGTAGCTGGCTTTTGCGTTCTCACGGGTATTGTCGCTCACCACGTTGGCGATCGGAGCTACTGGCTCAGGCGCACTCCCTTTGGGACGACTAATCTGCTCCGGCAAAACAATGGAATAGAGACTGGTATAGAGATGCGGCGAATCTTTCAGCAGGTAGAGCGCTAACCCCCACACGGCTGCATTCAGCACTGCCGCGATCGCCAGATAGCGCAGTCCGCGCCCCCGATCTGCCGCTGACAGTGATGCCGATTGGGAAAGGTGAGGAAACTCATTCATCCCGGAACAACCTGTGGATTAAGAAGAACGGACTGGCAATATCAGTAAGCAGGCGAAAGATGCTGGCGAGATTCGTGACAGTTGAATCGTAGCAAACTACCCCATCTTGCGGCATTAAGAAAGGATTTTCGGTATCGTTATTGGACTGTTTAAGTAAGCGCTCGACAGGACGTTCGACGACCGTGGTTTTGCCCGTCAGGCGATCGGTTTGCACCAGCACCGCGCGTCGTCTCGCATTGGTTCTCTGGGTGCCGCCTGCACACCCCGCCGCCATGACTGCCTGCGAGAAGCGAGTGCCATACGCCAGCGTGACCACCTGACCACCCTTGCTGATGTTAGGTGTATTTGGAGCCGTCAGATTGGACAAAAACACAGTGATTTCGGTTGGTGTGAGCTGTGACGGTCGCACCAGTTCGTTTTGGCTGTAGCTCAACGTTGGCACCACGACCTGATCGCCCGCAATCAGCGGCACATCGGGGACAGGTTTGCCTGTCAGAATACCGGACAGATCAACCGTTTTTTCTTGCTTGCCCCGTACCAGGCGGATGTGCTGAAGATCGGCAGCGGGTTTTAAACCACCCGCACTCCGAATGGCAGTACTCAAGTAACGATCGGGCGGGTAGCTGCCAGTCACCACTTCAGACGAGAGGGACGAGCGCGCTTGCACCTGCCCACTCTCGATCGCCGCATTAATCAACACGCGCCCTGGTCGAAACGTTTCGCCCGTGACCGTTACCTGCACAGGTGCCCAGGATGCCACGCTGACGCTTAGCTCCAGCGATTCCGGTCGAAAAAATTCTTTGCTGACCAAGGCGTCAGCCAGTTTCTTTTGCACCTCAGCCACTTCTAACCCAACGGCTAGCTGTGGCTCCAAAAACGGGATTTGCAGCATCCCATCTAGATTCACCTCATATAGTCCGCTCAGCCGAAAGCGACTGTCCGGCGGTAGCTCATCATCCATTGGTGTCAGCACTCGCACCCGATCGCCCGGCGAGAGCGGCAACGCCTCGCCAGGGAACGCAGTAACAGTCGCGATCGCAAACGCCATGAAGATTGAAAGAGCCGACTGTTGAACGTGCATGAAAGCTAAATATTGATACTGTTCGGAATCCTCGACGGCAGCAAATACGGATACTCTACCCCGCTATGGGCAAGCCGCTGCTGATTACGAGTGTTGATTTTGGCTTCGATATCTACCAGTTCAGCCTGAAGTTGAACCAGCGCCTGACGATCGCCCGCCTCTACAAATTGCATTAATGCCGAACTGCCCAACGTGCCCCAACGAATGCCACTTAGGGCAAACGCCAGCTCCATTTGCCCTAAGTCCTGATCGGCACCTGGTAGCAGTTGGTGAAAGGACGAAGCAGTATCAGGGCGATCGTAGAGCGCTAGAGGGGCGTTAGGCGCATAGCCCACATAGTCAAACTGGCTGAAGTTAACAGCAGCGTGCTGTGGTCCACACGTAAAAATGACCTGAGTTGCAATCTCAATAAGCTGTTGCACGCTGGTTAACAAACCGACTTGCGTGTCTGCCCCCACCGCAGGCGGGAAGTTTGGCACACGGGGATAGACTGGCAACGGGTCAGGGAGCAGTTTGGTTTGGTGTAGCCACTCAGACGGGAGCCAGTCGGGAGCTTGCGGAAACTCGGTTGAGGGGCGATCTAAGGGTGCGCCTAATTCTGCTGCCCAGGCTTGCAGGTACGGGTCTTGCTGCACAGCCTGATCGTCTGGGTAGTAGCGCTGCAAAAAACGGGTGACATAACGCGCGATCGCCTCCCATAGCAGCAAGGCATCATCCCTATAAGGAAACTCTGGCAGCACATCTGGCTCAATGCCGCGCTGAGCGATGACAGTTGGCAGCGCATAGTCCTGAAACGATCGCGATCGATATGCCTGGTTGATCATTGCCAGCGAAGCCGCACGAGTGGGAGCCATCAGCTTGTCGATCGCGGCTCCTTCACCCAGCAGAATGGTATTGCCGCGCGTGTTGATCGCCAGCAGAAACCGAAAATGCGGGCGCAGCAGGCGATAGACCGGATGAGTCGCAGGCAACTGGCGCGGGGTCGCGATTGCAAACGCCTCCATTGCCAGATGGGTATCGCAAAGATGCACAATCAATTCGTGATACGTCACGTCTGCCGTTTGCACAAACAGCTTTGCCTGCATCCAGCGATCGCGATTCGGTTGGGTTGGGGTAGCGAATCGACCGGGTTCCACCTGAATTAACACTGGCTCCAGCCCAGTCTCAGCACGATAGAACACTGCGATCGGGCTACCCACATAGCGACCAGCCTGCAAATCAGCCGGAGTCAGCCCCTCCAATAACGGATAATCAGCCACAAACAGGCGGCTGGCTGCGGCTGCCTGGATTAAATCAACGGAAGCCTTGGAGTCCGCCTGCTCCCACGTTTGCAGCCATGCCTGATCTGCTGATTGAAGTTGGCGCAGCGCCATCGGATTTTGCCCTGCCAACCGCTGACGGGCAAACTCACGATCGCTCAGCCCACCATCCCGTTCATGTATGCGACTAACCACGGGACGAATGCGCCCCAAATCTTCCAGCACTTGATAAAACTGCGATCGACGAGCGGTTGTCCCGGTATAAAGTCTGGCAGTCGTTTTCGCTGCCAGCAGCACCGCCGTCATTGCCCGTCGTTCGCGGACAAAGGCGGTGTCAAACTGCTCATTGGGCGGCAAATTGACGTTAAACCAGCCCGACTGCAAGAGTTTGAAATCCACTAGCAGCGTGGCAAACTGCGACCACGCTTGATCAAGCTGCTGGTTCGTTTGCTCAAGCTGACGTAACAGTAAACTCCACGGCTCTGATAGTTGCCCCTGAGCCAGCAGATTGTGACGCATTTGGGTCAACACATAGCGCCAGACCCCATCTTCACCAGCGTGTGGAAAAAGGCGGGCAGGTCCTTGCTGGTCAAGCGCAGTGGGATCGTAACGGTAGTGACCCTGCTGCTCGGTGGGAGAAACATGGAACCCCATAAGCTACTCCAATCCTAGATGGTTCGTTGAGACAAACACGATCGCGATCACGACGCATCATAACAAGTAGAAGGCTGTGAGGCGATAAACCAACACACATACGTCATGAGGAGTTGTTAGAAGGCAGGAGGCGGAAGGCAAAGAGCAAAGCTCGACCCTTTAAGCGCAAGTCTCCAACCTTGACAAACTCTTTACAAACCCCGACCTTTTGCGGTCTAAGCTCGACACTCCGGCTTTGAACCTCGATCGTTCAACCTCAAAGCTCGGTACTCCAACGTCAGACCTCGATCGTTCAACCTTAAAGCTCAACGCCTCAAGCTGAAAGCTCGACACTCCGACTTCAGACCTCGACACTCCGACTTCAGACCTCGGCTCTTTGACCTCCAAGCTCAACATTCCGACTTCAGACCTCGACTCTTTGACTTCCAAGCTCAACGCTCCGAGTTCAAAGCCCGATCCTTCAGCCTTCAGCCTTCATCCTTCATCCCTCATCCCTACCTTCCAGCCAGATTCGCCTCTTGCAAATAGCTGCCGGGATTTAAGTCCTGCATCGCTAGCACATCAGCTCGAATGCGTTGTTTTTCAGTGTATTCACGCATTTTCGTCTGTGCTGTGACGTAGGCAGACGTGTCTTGAGAAATGTCCTGGAGTGTCTCGATCGCGTTATCGAATGCCTTTGTTTCCGCCTGATTGTAAGCAGTTTGGAGATAGCTCACTGCTTGAATTTGCTGCTTTTCGCTATACTCACGCAGTTTTGCTTGCGCCCTGGCATAAACAGACGTATCGGCGGGAATCGTTTTGAGTAGCGCGATCGCGCCTGCAAAGTCTTTGATAATCGCCCGACCATATGCCTCTCTTAACGATTGAGCCGCCGAGGTTTCTGCCGGGTTGATTGACTGCGGCATCGAAAACTGAATCTGCTGTGCAGCAAAAGCACTATCTTTGGAAATCGATGCTAACGACGACATCGCTTTTGGACGTTGTCCTGCTTGAGTCGGTTGCGTTCCGTCTGCCCTTGCTTGTTTGTCTTGATCGCTATCGCCGAACAGGGTGCGATCGATCACGTGCGGTAAGGCATAGCCACAAACTGCCGCTGCCATTACAGCGCCAATGCCAACGCCAATCTGCACAGCCGGACTCAACAGTCGTTCCACCAGCGTTTCTTGATTGGGTCTGCTCAGCATGGGTGCTGGCAAGTCCTGGGTTGTGCTAGAAGGTGCGATCGCGGCAGTGCTTGACGCGGGGCTATTTGGGCTAGGCAAAACCGCTTGAGCAAGTTGACGTAGTGCCTGCAAGGCTTCTTTTGCGGAGGGATAGCGTTGAGTCTGGTCAGCACGTACCATACGGCTCAAAACGGCAACTAAGCCATGACGCAGCGTTGAGCCTGCCAGTGCACCAAAGGGCTGCCAAAGAATCTCTCCAGTCAGAGCATCACGGCTCAACTGTATCGGTGGAATGCCCGTGAGCGCTTGAATGCCGATCATGCCCACCGCATAAATATCGCTGGCAAGGCACGGGAGTCCCTGTACCTGTTCTGGCGGCTGGTAGCCCTGCGTATTGGGCACCATTGAGGGCGTAAGCTGCCCTTGTAGCGTCATGAGGGCTAGATGTACATCGCGCACCGTGCCAAAGTTCGTCAGGGTTAGCGTGTCATCTTGCGATCGTCGAATGAAGTTATCGGGTCGCACGTCACCATGCCGACAGCACTCTTGATGCAACACTGCCAGCACGTCTAAGCATTCCAGCAGCAGTTGCACCACCCGTTCCTCTTGCCAGGGCTGCGACCCCAATGCCAGACTCAGGGGCGTACCGCTAATCAACTCCTGCACCAGGTGAAAGCCCTGTTCATCCTCAAAGCAGGCTAATAGACGAGGAATTTGCTCATGCTCACCCAAGCGCTCTAAGGTCGAGGCTTCGCGCACAAAGAGATGCCTCAAAGCAGACTGATCAGCAGCAGCATTCGCAATGGGGACGATGTGCTGAATGACGCATTCTGGCTGGCTGGGACGGCGAGTATCTTGCGCTAAATATGTGCGTCCCCAGCCGCCAGTTGCCAAAATTTGAATAACTTGATAACGCCCATCCAATAGCCGCTCTAGCCCTGGATAACTTATTTCAACAGGAGTCGCTACGTCTGACATAGGAGAAAGATAAAAGGGGCAGTGAGTAAGGGATGCAGAACACCACTGTCTCAAGGATTGCGATCGAAAAACTCTAAGGATCGTGGATTAAATAAAACCGACAAATTTTTCGTAGTAGGGGCGCACAGCCGTGCGCCCCTACGGAAAACGCCGAGGTTATTAAATTCTTGTTCCTAAACGAAAAACTACAGATTTCTATCTACGTGCGATCCGCGAACTGCTCCGGATCGTTTTAGGACGTTGGTGGTGTTTCATTAGGGTGTGGATGGCGTTTTGTAGGGGCGTTACCTGTAGCGTCTCTACAAAATGGGAACTCCTGACTAAATGTGCAGGGCAACGTGCCGATCGCGGCGATTCAGCTTACTATTAAAGCCGTTAAAGCTCCGGTTTTCGCATGACTGATGCCTCCCCATCCCTATCAGTGCCGGTTGTTCCCCCAACCGCCTCGGACACCGATCGCAATCAGCCCGATCACACTCAGCCCGATCGCAATCAACACGATCGCAATCAGCAGGTTCGCTTTCGCAGTGAAGGAGGCAAACTGCTGCTGTTGCTCCCGCCCGAAGGCGAAGACGATGCATCCAATACAGCCTTTCACTGGACTGAAGTTTGGCAGCAGTTGAAGCAGCGGCTAGATGCAAACGAACGCTTTTGGCAGCCTGAGACTACGGTACATTTACTCGCTCGCGATCGCCTGCTAGATGGACGACAGCTTCAAACGATCGCCGATGCCCTCACCGAAGCTCAACTTCAGCTCAAGCGCGTCTACACCAGCCGTCGCCAAACTGCCGTTGCCGCCGCGACTGCTGGTTACTCGGTAGAGCAGCAGTCCTCTCTTTCGCATCTGAACCAGCCCACTCAAGAAGCGGCGCAGGTCATGGCAGAACCGCTCTATCTGGAGACGACACTGCGATCGGGCGCAGACATTCAACATAGCGGCACGGTTGTGATTTTGGGCGATGTTAACGCTGGTAGTGCCGTTATAGCCGAAGGCGACATTCTAATTTGGGGACGACTACGCGGTGTGGCTCACGCAGGTTCTAAAGGCAATGCTCGTTGCCTGATCATGGCAATGCAAATGGAACCGACTCAGCTTCGCATTGCCGATTTTGTTGCTAGAGCACCCGAAACACCGCCTGCCCAATACCAACCTGAGGTTGCCTACGTTACGCCTCAGGGCACCATTCGCATTGCTAGAGCCGTTGATTTTCGTCGGGGGGAGAAAGGGTAAGGGAAAGGATAAAGGATAAGGGCTGAAGGATGAAGAGTTTTGAGTTCTACTCAACTCCTTACTCCTGATTCCTAACTCCTGATTTCTGCAAGCTCACAGGCTTTTTCTGATACTGCGATCGAAACGCCACAGACAGAGTATAAGCATAGTCAGTTTCGGTATAGTTAACACACCTGAGATGATGCCGTTTAGACATGAGATGTTGTTCAGTGAGTAGCATTGCAGTGAAACAAGCTGCAAGCGTCAGATTCGCTTAAAGTTAAAAACCTAGAGGTTAAAAGCTGACGGTTTAAGCGTCTCCTTACATGTCTCTAGCATTCCATTCGTTGTCCCTGTCGTTATTTGCTGCCTAGTCCATGAGTCGCATTATTGTTGTCACCTCTGGCAAAGGAGGAGTGGGCAAAACCACTACCACTGCCAATCTAAGTATGACGTTGGCGCGGCGCGGTCGTAAGGTTGCCGTGGTGGATGCCGATTTTGGTCTTCGCAACCTGGATCTGCTGCTGGGGCTAGAAAACCGCGTTGTCTACACCGCTGTTGATGTGCTGTCAGGACAGTGCCGTTTGGAGCAAGCCCTGGTGAAAGATAAGCGCCAGCCAAATTTAGTCTTGCTACCAGCAGCGCAAAATCGCACGAAGGATGCGGTTAATCCTGACCAGATGAAGCAACTGGTAACGGCGCTGGCGCAAACCCACGAGTATGTCTTTGTCGATTGTCCCGCAGGCATTGAAATGGGCTTTCAAAATGCGATCGCCGCTGCTAAAGAAGCCGTCATCGTCACAACGCCTGAAATTGCAGCCGTACGGGATGCCGATCGCGTCGTTGGTCTACTGGAAGCGAACAACATTAAAAAGATTCAGCTCGTCGTTAACCGCATTCGCCCAGCGATGGTGCAGGCAAATGACATGATGTCAGTTGAGGACGTGCAGGAAATTCTAGCGATTCCGCTCATTGGCGTTGTGCCTGACGATGAGCGGGTGATTGTCTCCACCAACAAAGGCGAACCCCTCGTGCTGTCAGAAATCCCGTCCCTTGCGGGTAGTGCCTTCGACAACATTGCCCGCCGACTCGAAGGCGAAAAAGTCGAGTTTCTCGATTTGACCGTTAATAACGACGGTTTCTTCACCAAGCTTCGCAAGGTGCTTAACAAGAAGCTTTTTTGAAGGAGAGGGAGTCGGGAGTCGGGAATGGGGAGTCGGCAAAACTCAAACTCTTCACTCAAAACTTTCTCACTCTCTCACTCCTTACTCCTCACCCCTCACTCCTCATCTTCCATGTTGATTGAACTTCTCGAACGCCTGTTTGCTCGACCCGGTGACAACAGCCGCAGCCAAGTGAAGGATCGCCTCAGGCTAGTGCTGGCGCACGATCGTACTGACATTCCGCCCCAAGCTTTGGAAGCGATGCGACGAGAAATTCTTGAAGTGGTCTCTCGCTACGTGGAGCTTGATACCGAAGGCATGGAATTTGCGCTCGAAAACAGCGATCGCACCACTGCTCTCATCGCCAATCTGCCCATTCGCCGTGTCCGCCCCACACCAGAACCGCTCGTAGCTACCACTGAAGCAGCAAACGCTGAACCCACCACAGAATCCATCGTCCTAGAGTAATTGCCCGACTCCCCACTCCCGACTCCCCACTCCCCCTCTTCGTGATTACTGGCAAAACCAAACTGCTCGGTGTCATCGGTTCTCCGATCGCCCACTCTCTGTCACCGATCATGCATAATGCCGCGATCGCTCATTTGGGATTGGACTACGCCTATTTGCCGTTTTCGGTCGAACCAGCATTCCTGAAGCAAGCGATCGACGGTTTTGCCGCGATTGATTTGCACGGCTTTAACATCACCATTCCTCACAAGCAAGCCATTCTGCCGTTGCTGACGGAGATCTCATCGATCGGTCAGACAATTGGTGCGGTTAATACAGTCTGGCGGACAGAAAATGGCTGGAGTGCTACCAACACCGATATTTCAGGCTTTCTGCATCCACTCAGTGCGTTAAAGCGCGATTGGAGTCAGACCACCGCTGTCATCCTGGGCAATGGCGGTGCGGCAAGAGCCGTTGTCGCTGGATGTATGCAACTAGGCTGTGCTGCCATTCAAGTCGTCGGGCGAGACGCTCAAAAATTAGAGCACTTTTTGCATAGTTGGATGGCACCGCTGGCTGCCAACGTACAAATTCATACCTGGGCAAATTTGCCGCACCTTTTACCCCATGCTGATTTGCTGGTGAATACGACCCCGATCGGCATGTCACCGCATGTAGAGCGATCGCCACTCAGTGCACAAGATGCTGATCACCTTGCGCCCAATGTCATTGCCTATGATCTGATTTACAACCCCAGCCCCACTATGTTTTTGCAGCAGGCGAGGGAGCGAGGCGCGATCGCGATCGACGGTCTGGAAATGCTCGTGCAGCAAGGTGCCGCTGCGTTAGAAATCTGGCTACAGCAACCTGTTTCAGTCGATGTGATGCGGCGATCGCTCAAACAACATTTGAGGCTGCAATGAGTGACTGCGTTGATGCCCTACCCACTGTTTCAAGGCGCGTGGACAGCAGCCTTAAAACCCGCCCAATCCAACATCACTAGCGCCTGTAAACATAATCCATGAGAGAAAGAAGTCGGAAATGATAATCGCGAGGATGCTTGTAACCACAGAGGTTGTAGTCGATTGCCCAACGCCTTTTGCCCCACCGCTGGTCGTTAAACCCCAGCTACAGCCAATAATCGCGATCAGCGCCCCAAAAATGACACCCTTAATCGGACCCGCGCAAATATCCCAAACGGACATGAGATCGTGAGCAGAGGAAAGAAAGACGCTGACGGGCATGTCGTACATCCGGTTAGCAATCAGCACTCCACCAGCCATGCCTGTAAAAAAAGAGAGAATGACTAATCCTGGCAGCATCAGAATGCAAGCGACTACGCGAGGAACGACCAGATAATCGACCGGATCAGTTTTCAACACATAGAGGGCATCGATTTGCTCAGAAACGCGCATCGTGCCTAGCTCAGCGGCAAAGGCAGAACCGACGCGTCCAGCAACGACAACAGCCGTGAGAATGGGCGACAGCTCACGCGAGAGGGCGATCGCCAAAATGCCACCCACGGCTGAACCCGCTCCTAACCGCAGGAATTCTCGTGATACTTGAATCGTAAACACCATACCAATGAAGGCAGCCGTGATCAACACAATCGAGAGCGATTCGGGACCCACTATTTTCATTTGCTCGATCGTGTTGCGGCGATCGATTTTGCCTGTCAGCAGATGATAAATCACCCGTCCACCCAATAGCACCGCCGCCTTCAATCGTTGATTCCACGCATCCAAAGACGAAATCGTTTCATTCATAGGAGCACACTCACGAAGTCATCTGCGATCATACCGTTTCGCCCGCTTTGAGCGAGAAACGGGGCGACGAGACGGTTGCGTGTTAACGTCAATTGCTTACTGCTAGAGGTCGATCCACGCTCACCACAGCACATTTGGAAGGGGCTGTTGACTAGCTTGATAGCCACTGTTGTAGCCATTCGTGTAAGCCTGCTGCTCAGCCGCATTGACCAAACCCGCGAGGTTGATGCCCCTGCTAGCATCTTGGGGAAAGTTTGCTTGAGCATCGTTATACCCATCTTGATAGCCTTGTTGCCTCAGTTGAGAGAGTCGTCCAGGCGAGATGGTTGGCGCAGGCAATGGGGAGGGTGAAGGCTGACGTTGATAGCCAGCATTATAAGCACCGGTGTAAATCTGAATCTCTGTGGGGTTGGTGAGACCGAGAGCCGTTATGCCACTGCCAGGATTAGAAGCAAACCCTGACTGAACATCGTTAGACCCTTCTTGATAGCCGCGTCGTTGCAGTTCTGCTTTACGATCCGGTGAAACTGATGCGGTGGGGGTTGGTGTAGGGGAAATCGGTGCCACTGAATCGTAACCACGATTATATTCTTGTCGGTAGATTTGCTGGTCGGCGGCTGTAAAGCCTAACTCTGGGAGCCACCGATCGGGATTGCGCGGATCGGGTACAGTCGCGTCTCCATAACCATCATTGAACCCTCGTACCGCTGGTGTTACACCGGGCTCTAAGCGCTGAGCTTTCGCTGTTGGCGCGATCGTCGTTTGAGGCGCGTTAAAGCTCGTGCTTCGAGTTGAGTTGGTTGCTGGCGGTGAAGTGGACGATCGGTTGCAGCCAGTGACGACAGCTAACACGAGCGATAGGAACACAATCCTGATAAGCATTGTTTCGCGGGTAGTTAATCGAATCCAGCGATCGAAGTCGTGCAAATTTGGGCTGAACATGCAGGAATCAGAAGGCAAGATTCGACCTTTTACAGAGACGTTACAGATAATGTCTCTACAAACGTCTGACTCCTTACACTGGCATTCTACGTGCTGATGCCCATCTGCTTAGTACTTCCGCACCATAATACTTCAGTGCAGTAAATTTGGGGCAGTTTGCTTGATCAAAGACCGTGTGACCTCACGAAGCAGCATGTCTGCACATTGTAAGCAGCATGTCTGCACATTAAAAGTGTGTCGCTACATGACAACACGCTTCGTTACGTCCAATCGTAGACAAGCTCTCCCTTGGCTACTTTCTCGTGAATGAGTTCCCGAACTAAATCCAGTTCTTCAGCGCTGACTTTGCCATTTGACCAGATAATTGCTTTGATGGTTTGCATCTCTTGAGCGGTCACTTTGCCATCGGCGATCGCACGTTCGATCACGCTCCTCAGCTTTTCAAAATGTTTGGCATCTTCCAGTAGACGTGCGGGCTCATTGTGAGATTCAGATTCCCTTTGCAGTGACTCCTGATGCATTCGTCGTGGTCGTAGATGCCCTGCCCGCAGACTGACACATAATAGCCATTGTTGAGTGCTTGCTTTTGAAGGGCACCTGTATTGCTTAGCTACGTCGTTCCGTTTCTTGTTTAATAGCGCTCATCATTTTACCTAAAGAATCCTTGAAGATGTTGTAGAAAACATCCGATGGTGTGCCCGCTTTAGGCTGCACTTCGACTACTTGTGTAATGAGCATTTGACTTGCTTTTGCACCTCGATAAGGAGCAATGGGTTCCAAGATCCAATAGCCCTTCAGACTTTTTAGATCGCCCTCAATCGCTTGAAAATCAATCCGAGTTTTTGCCGTTTCCGTAATAGCTGAACGAATCCGCGATCGAGCCGTGACAAAAAACACTTGGCGTACATCAACCTGCTCAACCACTTTCCGATTGCCGTTCACCATAATGACTTTGCTCGACACAACGTTTGGTATGAATTTTGGAGTGTTGCCGTAGTCTGTGAGCACTGACCAAACAGTATCGGCTGACGTTGAGATTAATACTTTTGCTGTATATTTGCCATTGCCTCCAGTCACGATCGGTTGACCGTTTCTCAATGTGACTCGCTCTTCTGTTGGTAGTTGATCAACGGCACTGTTGAACAAACCAGCTTTTGACGCGGGTGAGATCGTCAGCAAGGAAAGAGTGCTGAAATACCCAGCAAGAATGATGATGCGGAAGAGCCGTGACATGAAATAAATTCCTCTACTGATCGTTTGGTCGTTGCAATTACACGCTTGGCGAAAAGACGATTCATCTCTTTTGCAAGCCGTGAGCCATTTTCCTACAAAGGATGTTCGCTGTCGCTTGCTTTGATGGCTGCTGCTGCCACTGTGTAATGGCGTGCAGCCACACATGGCTTTGGACTCTAGTTTTAGCCACCTTTGACGATGACGAATATAGCGTAATTGCGCGGTACTTTGAGCAGCAGCGATTACACGGACGAGGTTTTCCAGCTTGTACGTATAGCAGTTCCATCACGATTCTTTCTGGGGCGATCTTAAATAGCCCCTAAATGACCAAGCTAACTTGAGAACCATGCTCGGTCTTGTGCACCTCAATCCGTGATTGAAACGCCTCTTTAAAGTGGGGCACATGAGTCACGGTGAGAATGCAGGCGAAGTCGGCGGCGATCGCGTTGATGGCGGCAATCAGGCGATCGCAGCCTTCAGCATCCTGGGTGCCAAAGCCTTCATCGACAATGAGCATTTGCAAAGCAGTGCCCGATCGATGCGCTAATAACCTCGCCAGCGCTAGCCGGATGGCGAAGTTAACCCGAAACGCCTCTCCACCGGAATAGGTTTCATAGGGACGAGTGCCATGAGCATCCGCAATGAGAATATCCAGCGTTTCAATCAGTTTTGAGGCTTGCGTCTCGTTTCGCGTCGCTTTGGTCGAAAGCTTTGCTTGACGTGCTTGATCACGGCGGTTGGAGCGTTGAGTCACAAATTGAATATGCAACTGGTTGGCGCTGAGGCGACTGAGAATTTGGTTGGTTTCTGCTTCAAGTTGCGGCAGCGCGTTCTCAATCATCAATGCCTGTATGCCATTTTTGCCAAAGGCTTGCGCCAGCTCTTGATAGACCCGCTGCTGGCGCTGGGCGGTTTGGCATTGAGTTTTGAGTTTTGAGCTTTGAGTTTTGAGCGCTTCGAGTTGCTGCTGCTGTTGCTGTAAACGCCCTAAAGATGCGAGTTGCTGATCCAGTTGCGATCGCCGCCGCCGTATGCCCTGTTCAAGCTGTTGCATTTGAGCGTGACAGTCTGGAGTGTGCTCTAGCTGCTGCACAAGCTGCTGCACTTGGGAATGGGCAGTTTGGCGATCGTGCTGGCGATCGTTCAAGGTTTGAGTGAGGGCAAGCACCCGTTGCTGCGTCTGAGGATAGTGTTGGCGGGCACGGTCTAATTCTTGATACCGAAGCTGCCAGGTTTGCGCGTGTCGTAGCGCATGACAGACTTCGTTGTGTTGTTCCAAGTCATAGCCAATTTCAGCCATGTGCTGCTCCAAAACAGCAAGCTGAGCCGCTGTTGCGGCGTTCAATTGCTCAAGACTGGCTTTCTGTGTAGCCAGCTTTGTCTCTAGCTCGGGTTGTCGTTGGGCAAGTTGTGCCTGCCGCCGCTGCGCTTGCTTGCTTTCAGCATGACGGATTTCTGCCCACCGCCAGCGATCGACCTCCCCCCGCGCCAGCGCATGACTTTTTTCATCGTAGTTCAACTGATTAAGGCTGCGATCAAGCAACCGCAGCTCTTCTTGCCGGTCAGCCGCGTAGTTGCCAAGCTGAAGCGCTTGTTCTAGCTCAGCCGCTTCAGCCGTCATCTGTTGCAGCGTTGCTTGGGTGACGATCGTCATCTGAAGCTGTTCTTGCAGTTGTCCCCGTCGCTCCAGCATGGAGTGATAGGGTTTCAGTTCTTGTTCCAGATCACGATACTCTTGTCGCAAGATTTGAATTTCGCGTTCCGATGCCGATAGCTGCTCTCGGATCACCCAAATTTGGTCGATCACCGCTTGCTGCTCTGCCTGATGCTTTTCTAGCACCAGACTCCAATGCTGTTCATCAAGGGGACGATCGCAAAGGGGGCAGGGGGGGTAGAGGGGTGAGGAGTGAGGAGTGAGGACATGGGGGAGGGAGTTTTGAGTTTTGAGTTTTGAGTTTTGAGTAGTGCTTTGAACCGCAGCGTTCAAGGGATGAGCATTTTGAGCTGTGAGTTTTGAGTGACTTCCTCTACTCCCCTGCTCCCCTTGCTCTCTCATCCTCCTGACTTCTGACTCCTGACTTCTAGCTCCTGCCTCCTCACTCCTCTCCCCTCTCCCGTTCGGCTGAGCGCTCACGTCGAAGCCCTCACTCCTCTCCTCTTTCAACAGTTGCATCTTCTGCTCCAGTGAGGCTAACTGTGCCTCACTGTGTCGTTGCTGTTCTTGGAGCTGTTCCATGAAGCTGCGGCGTTCTAAACCTCGTTCGCGAACCCGTTCTTGATAGGTGCGTCGCGCTTCTAGGGTAGTGATGCGATCGCTCACTTCTAGTACCGCTTGCTTTAACTGTGGTTGACATTGCTGCTGTGCTTGCAGTTGGTGAGCTGAGGCGTGAAGTTCTTCCAAGCGGGCTGTGAGTCGGGTCTGCTCTCGATCGAGCTGGCTTTGAAGCTGCTGGCGACGCTGCAAGAGTGGAGAAGCCTGCACTTGCAGTTGATCCAAATGGCTGAGGGAGGTGCGTGCCTGCTGAAGCTGCTGGAGTGCGGTGGTGATATCAGCAGTTTTACTCAGCGTTTGCTGTAGCTCTGCCTCCTGCTGCATGAGCGCTTCTAGCTGTGCTTGAAGCTGCTGGAGCTGCCGCTGTTGCTCTGCTAGGTGTCCGCTTTGCTGCTGCTGATAGTGCTGCTGCTGGGTCTGGGCAATCTGATGTGCTTTAAAGCGGGCTGCAAGTGCCTCTTCATGCGCCTGTAAGGTTTGAAAATGATGATAGCCTGCCGCGATCGCAGCCTCTTGTTGCAGCAATGCCCCTAGTTCCTGCTGCTGCTGCTGGGTAGAGGTTAGCTCTTGCTGTAACCGCTGACAGTCTTGCTCTCGGTGGCGCTGCTGCTGTTGCTGCCAGGTAAGCTGCTGCTGCCAGGTTTGGCGCTGTTGCTGGATAGTTTGCCATGTCTGAAGTTGTTCGCTATCCGCCGTCTGTTGCTGCTGAAGATCTGCGAGAACGGCTTCCAGCGCGAACTGTTCTTGAGCAATGCGATCGCGCTGCTGTAGCTGTTCCTGCATCGTTTCCAGATTGCGTTCCAGTAGCTCAATCTGTCCCTTAAACTGGCGCGACTGATCTTTTGCCTGTTCTGCCACGCTGTCATACTGATCCAGCTTCAACAGGTCAGCCAGGATTTGCTTACGTTCTGTTGGGCGTTTCAGCATAAACTCATCTGCTCGACCCTGCCGCAGATACGCCGAATTCACAAACGTCTCGTAGTCAAGCTTCAGGTGCTCTAGAATTAATTGCTGTGTTGCTCGAACCCCTTTGGCAGTCAGAGTGCGAAACGTGGGTGTAGGTTGTGAGGCTTCGACGTGAGCGCTCAGCCGAACGGTGTAGGGTGTAGGGCTGACAGGCTCAGCACCCCTCTCTCTGCTGCTCCACACCTCCGCTGCCCCTATCCCCTCTGCTCTCTCAAGCGTTTGCCTTTTACCTTCTGCCTTCATCCTTTTGCCTTCGTCCTTCTCTCCCTGTGCCACCTGAAACTCTAGCGACGATGACTGCCCTCGGTAGCGGCTGCGGAGGATGCGGTAGGTTTGCTGGTTGTTACTAAAGATGAAATCAACTTGTGCCTCTTGAGTGCCAATGTGGATGACATCGTCTTCAGCAGCGGCGCGGCTTTGCCCCCATACTGCCCATGCGATCGCCTCTAGCAATGATGATTTGCCTGCCCCATTGGCACCACAAATACACGCCGTATGCAAACCCCGAAAATCCAGGGTTGCTTCACGATAGCTGAGAAAGTTTTTGAGTACTAGCTTCAGTGGGATCATGCTGTGCCAACGTTGCAGCGCTAGTTTCCAGCTTAACAGTACGTTTGCACTTTAATACAACTGCACTTGTTAAAGCGATCAGCTATGAGCTTTTTGTTAAGTAGGTGGGTGGAATTAAATATAAAATAGCTGTAGGTTGGGTTGAAGCATGAAACCCAACGCCCGCATGGGTTACGCTTCGCTAACCCATCCTACAAATGATTGTGCCTTCCTACTTAGCTGCTGAATCAAGACAATATTGCACCTGGCTGAAAACGGCTATAAACAGTCAACGAGTCACCTGATAAAACGTTAGAGCTGTGTTCCCATAGACCTTCTGACGACAAATTTCTAGCGTGGAAGGGGTTGTAATCTTCAGACGATCGGGGCTATGTTCGATCGCCAATTCACCCTTTGGTGCTAAAAGCTGAAAGTGTGAGATTGCCACGATCACTGGTGCATACAAATCACTCTCATACGGTGGATCAAAATAAATGCGATCGAACTGTTGCCCTTCTAAGGCTTTAATTCGCTGTCGCACATCGCCCCGCAACACTTGAAATGTTTGAGACTCGATCGCCACTTGTTGCCAGTTTTGCCGGATGATGGCACACGCCCGAGTGGATTGCTCAATGCCAACAGCAAGGCTTGCACCGCGACAAAGCGCTTCGGCACCCATCGCACCGCTACCCGCACACAAATCGAGCCAACGGCAGTTGGCGATCGTCCCTTGCCAAATGTTGAACAACGCCGATCGCACCACTGCCAATGTGGGTCGCGTCTCTTGCCCTGGCAGTGTTTTAAGTTGACGATTGCCGTAGATTCTTAGGCTCATCAGGAAGCAGCAACAGGCTGTCTTTTTTGCACCAAACTAACAAAATTGGCAAGGATTTGTAGTCCTGATGTAGAGGATTTTTCCGGGTGAAATTGGACTGCCATTAGATTGTCTTGAGCTATAGCAGCCGTCACCGTTTGGCTACCGTGAGTCATTGTGGCAGCGCGTATAGCGGCATCGATCGGAGCAACATAGTACGAATGCACAAAGTAAAGCCACGGATCGGCGGTTAACTGCTGCCACAAGGGAGAATTGGGTTGTGTGAGTTCTAGTTGATTCCAGCCCATATGGGGAATCGTGATGCCGGGTTCGTGGTGGAAACGCTTGACGGTGCCTGCCATGATGCCCAAGCCAGGTTCCTTGCCTTCTTCGCTCGACTCAAAGAGAATTTGTAGCCCCAGGCAAATCCCCAAAAAGGGCTTACCGCTGGCGATCGCTTGCTTAATCGGTGCTTCTAGATGGCGCGATCGCAACTGTTGTACAGCCGGATCAAAAGAGCCAACACCCGGCAGTACGATCGCATCTGCCTGTGCCAATGTGATTGGTGAATCGGTAATCTTAGGAGTCGCACCCGCTTTTTCTAGCCCTTTGCAGGCAGAGTGCAGGTTGCCCATGTCGTAATCCACCACTGCGATCGTCGGCATGTTCCTTACCCTTACTTGCGTTCTCTAAAATTGCTCCATGAAATTAAGATTGTAATCTGCACGTTGAGTCAAAACACAAGTGTCTTTATGTTCAAAGTCGTCACACCAAGATTTTCGCAAACGTTCGATCGCTGGACGGATGCGCTCAACGCTGCTAAGGCGCTCATCCCCGAATGCAAAAGCTTGACGGAAGACATCCGCATCTTTTTGTTTGATGACCTTGTATGGGTGTACAGCCGCTTGCACAAATACCCCCAGTACATCGGTGCAGGCATCTACGATCGCCTCGCCCGCATCTTTTTGCAGGAAGCAGTTGCAGAGTCTACGAGCGCAGATGACGACATCAACGCAAAACCGCTCGACTAAGACAGTGCATCTAACGTGATGTCTAAGAGTCAGTTGTGCATAGTTAGCTGCATGAGCAAACGTTAGAAAATCGTCAAAGACATTTCTAACGTTCCACCATTCGACGGAGCCGTGACGATCGACAAAATAGAGAGACTACCCACTCAGCAAGCTCTACTAGGACTCACCTAAAACCGCATCTGGATCAAGACCGCTTGCTCTCAACCGCTCACGCAAGCGCTCACGCTCTTGTATCAGTTGTGCCTCAGCCTGCTCTGCTCTTAAGCGCGCTTGCTCTGCTCTCAAGCGCTCCTGTTCCGCTGGTAGCAAGACCAGATTGCCGTCTGCATGATAAAAACGTAGCCACAAGCATGTTTCCACAGGCGGTTCCCGACGCATACGACCGTCCCAAGTACCCAGCCACAAGCCCAATGTTTCACACCATAGCCAACCGCGATCGTCTGGCTGTAGTGGCTGATAGCGTTGATTGGTTAAATGCCAACCTTCAAACACGGCGGCATCGAAGGGATCAAAGATAAAGTAGTCAGCCGTCCGAAAGACCCGCTCATACAAGTCTTTTTTGACCGTGCGATCGACCGTCGCTGTACTGGGTGAAAGAAGTTCTACAATCACATCTGGATAGCGACCACCTTCCTGCCAAGTGACCCAACCTTGCCGTTCTCGGTTGCCGTCCACATCTAGTGCCACAAAGAAATCAGGTCCGCGGAAATCCCGATTCATTGCCTGATCCTGACTGTAGTAGACAAACATATTGCCACCGACAAAGGAATCCGGTCGAGCGACTAACGCCGTCAACGCTGAATCGATTAGCACATTCATCGCCATACGGTGGCGGTTGCTCTCCAACGGGACTCCATCGTCAAAAATCAAAGCGGTTGGGGGCGTTGGATGCTCCCAGTCAGTCATAGACTGAGCTGTCGCTTGGGTGGTCGTGGCTTCTATAGACACGGCTTCTCCTGAAGAGAAAGGATGGGCGATCGAGTTAGGTCAATTTTAACTCAAGGATTTAATGCACTCCGGTTTCTAGGTGCAGATCACTGTATTTACCCACAGTAGTTTGATGTACCCAGTAAGAAACGCACAATTATTTGAGAAACGCACAATTATATTGGTTGAGTGAACCAAACCATACTCTGTTGCGTCTAAGCATCGGTAGTCAAAGGAAAACTGGTATAAAGGAGGTTAAAGACGTGGCAGTCAACCAACAGCAGCAGCATACGAGCACACCTGAACGGAAAAAAACGGCGGCTCAGCGCTTGTGGTTTTTGCATTGGCTCATGGCAGCAGGTTACTTGGTGCTTTTTACAGGCGGCATTTACATGGCTGACCTACCTAGAGAAGTCTCCTATCGTGGTTCTCTCTACACGTTCCACAAAACGTTAGGCGTTCTTGTGATGAGTTTGCTTTTAGCCAGAATCTCGGTGCTTCTGGTCGTTGTTTTGCACAAGTATCGTCGCCGCTTGCCCAAAACAACGCCTCACTGGTGGCGGATGGCTGCCCTCCACGCCGCTTTATACACCTTTATGCTGCTGGTGCCGCTGAGTGGCTATCTGTTTTCTAACGCCTACGCTAAAGATGTCGTTATTTTTGGTACGAACATCGTGTTGCCGCCTTTGGTTGGTGCTGATAAAGCACTGGCAGAAATCGGTCGCAGCGCTCACTTTTGGTTGAGCTATACCTTCCTGGCATTTATTCTCTTGCATGGTTTGGATCAGCGAAAATATCTGCGTGCTTTTCTACGCCGCTCCTATAAGGCGATCGCCAAAGCGACGACTTGACGCTCATCGTACTGACAGCGCCAATGAGGACTTCAGCCTGGGGCTGGATATGATGCGCTGGGTGAAATTGCTGACCGATGATGTGACGGTTGCCGCCTTGCCTTAACCCAGTCAATTAGTGCTTTCAGCTTTTGTCGAGTCACTTCAACGTGGTACGCATCCATCTTGAGAAACCGTACTGTCTTGCAGGGGGAACACGATTGCAATAGCACTTTCACTAAATGACTTGAGCAAAAAGCTTAGAGATGCTATTTTCTAATAAAAGAATTAAACTTAACCAGTCCTAAGTGACTATGACCATTGCTAGTCTAGGGATTGTCTCCGTTGGAGTTAAGGTATACTCAGTGGTTATACCGAACTACACGGTCGTCACACCGCTTCAAGTCACTAAAAAGCATCTCTAGTAGTTTTAGGATCTTGCTCAGTCCCCTCAATTCCTGAAAATCGTATGAGTATCATGCCGCAGAACCCCGCCCAGACTTATCGCAACGTCATGGAGTCGCTGGTTGTTGAAGAAGTTGACAGGCAGTTTCTGAAACTGTCTGTCAAAGTGAGCCGCTACGTCAACAAAGCCGAAGTCATTGCCTACGCATTAAACCGCTTACCCGCACTGTACGCAACCAGTGAAAAAGGGTGGGAGCAACAGGGCGATCGAGCGCGAAGAGAGTTGAACAGTCAGCTTGTTTCGGCAGTCCGTCAGGCGATCGCTGCCGTGCAGCGAGACCCCCTTCGAGCGGTTGTGCCTCTGAAAATTGGTGCTGAGCAAGAGTCGCAGGTTGTCCTTGAAGAATTGAAGGCATTATTAGGGCAAGGAGAGCTTTCCTGGCGTACGCTGGTGGATGCGGTTGAAAACGCTCTCATCCGTACAGCGCGTGGAGAAGTGACCTGGCGTAAACGAGGCAATGAAGCAGCCCAGCGCAATGAGTGGCAAGACAGTCGGTACTACCTGTAAACGGTTGTTGATGGAGCGCCTTGAGGCGTTTGGTCAACGGCTATGCTGTGTCTCAAGCGCAATCTTGGTGCTAGCCTTTGGTTTGGGTGTAATTTCAAGTGGCAATGAACCCGCGATCGCGGCAGACTCAACGCCTACAGACCCAAACCCCAGCCTCACGCCTGACGCAGAACCGTTAGACCTGAGAGCGCTAGAGCCAGGAAACACTCCTGCCTACGTCGTAACCGCAACTCGCATTTCCCTCACTCAGCTCAGTGTTCCAAGCCTCTGGTGGCTCCAAGAGCAGATTGCCAACGAAGATGCCTATGGCAGCAACTTCCTGGAGAATTGGTTGGCGTATCCCAATAATGGTAATCGTCCCGGTCGCGTTGATCTCGTGGTCAATCGCCAGTCTTGGAGCTTGCTTGACTATCTCGATCGCTATGCCTTTATCCATACATTTGGCAAAGCCGCTCGCGATTACGGCTATGACATGCGGGTGTTTGATGGGCAAGCAACGTTGCTAGGTGCGTCCACCTGCGATTTCAGCACTATTAACATTGATGCCTTGCAAACTAGACAACTAGCCGGACGTTCGATCGCCTTCGATCGCCCGGATGCCAGCCCTACGCTGTCTTTGCCGTCTCAACCTGTAGACACGATCGCCTGTAGCATTCTGCTCGATTCTTCAGGCAAGTCAGGGCTTAGAGGTGGCTCTAACCGACCGCTCCCTGGCGGAGGTGGTGCCAAAGGGCTTGGTACTGGTCAGCCGTAGCGCGATCGAGCGGTTTGAGAAATTCACTCGCCTGCCGAATCGCCGCCTCTGGCAAAAGCACAGAATCTTGACGCAGTGCTACAGGCAGATTAGCGGGCGGCATTCCTAGCACTGCTGGAGAGGCAGCGCGACTGAGGAGCGAGAGTTGACTGGCAATTTCCGAACGCCAACAAAAGCTAATCCAATCGGCAACCAGGGAAGACAACTCAGGTTTTGCGGCGGCTGGACGTACCCAGAGATCTGCCCACAGCGCTGTACCGGCTTTCGGTACGATGGCTGCGATCGTGGGGCTACGCTGTACTGTGGGCAAGATGTCCGTTGACCACCCAACGGCTACCCAGGTATCGCCCAGCACCAGCGGCTGTAGATACGCATCCGAGCTGTAAAGCTTGACCTGCTGATTGAGCGCCGTCAATGCGGCTCTGAGCTGCGGCACTGCGTCTGGGTTGGGGGTGTTGTAGGATTGCCCTAGCTTTTTGAGGGTTAAGCCAATGACTTCACGCGGTTGATCAAGCAGAGAAATGCGTCCCCGCAAATCCGATCGCCACAAATCTGACCAATCTGTGGGTGGCTGCAACCCTTTCTCTTTGAAGATGTCCTGGCGATAAGCAATGACGGTGCTACCCCAACGATACGGCGCGCCCCAGACGCGAGGGGCGGTCGTCGCCGATGCTCGCGTCACCAATGCCTTCCATTCCTGCGGTAATTGTTCCCATCCCTGTAACTGCTTGGGATCGAGTGGCTGAAGCAACTCTTGTTCAATGGCTTTCTCTAGCCAATAATCCCCCAGCGTGACTAAATCAGGCACCGCCGTGCTGGAGCGCCTGCCCACAAACGGCACCCAACCGAACCAGCCTGACGTATCTACCTGTCCCTGGCGCTTCCAGGTTTGCAGCAGCTCAAACAGACGCTGCAACTGCGGTTCGATCGCCAGATTCACCGCACCAGAGGGTAACGTTTGCCTCAAGTGCTTGCGAAACTCCCCCACAACTTGCGGTGGGAGCGAGCCGTTCAGCACACGTAGGCTCAGGGTGAGGCGATTCTGACCAGAACAGCCGAGCAGAAGCTGACCGAGCGTCATGCCGATCGCGGCTGTAAGGAAAGAACGACGGTTTAGCGGCTGGGAGAGTGAAGCGGCTGTGGGGCTGGCGAGACGGCTCATAGATTACACTGTTTGCTTGCGTTCGACCCCAAAACCAACGAGGTCAATGACGGTGGGTGGCTCATTGGCTTCAGGGCGTTGATAGGTCACAATCGTACGAAGTCGTAGATCAGGGGCAACGAGCCGCATCTGATCGACTGCCACCGATCGCCGATAGTAGGTCGTCATTTCTAGCGTTTGGCGGGTGGGTTGATAGGTAAAACGTCCCGCGATCGCGCCCGCTTCTGAGTACCCTTCATCGCGCAGGTAAAAGCCCTGGATGGTATCTCCCAGCGGTTCTGTAAGCACCTGGGCAGCGATGGGCACTGGTGGAAGATCGACTGACTCTGTAATTGTAATGTGGCGATCGGGCACAAACAGCGCTTTCAAGCTCATCGATACCTGCTCACCCGTTTCAGAACGGGTATCAAACGCGATCGCAAAACCAGGACATAACGCCGCATCCTCTGCCAATTTTACTGCGTCAAGAGACACTATTTGAAGTGTAGAACTGGGTTGGGATAAGAGAATGGCTTGCTTTTCGGCGGCGGTGAGTGCATCAACGCGAAACTCAGTGTAGGATCGTTCAACCTCACCACGCAGGGTTGAATGGTACGTCCTTTCGGTCGTCCACTGACCTGTACACGTCGTAAAAAAATCTTGAATATTTAGCATTTCTCGTTGAGAATCTGACTGACTGAACTCTTTTTTAGACGCTTTTCTAGTAGAAATTGCTGTTGACTTTGCGTGGTAATCGCGATCGAAGTTTCTGTCGATCGCTGCCTCTACTAACTATAGCAAGCCGCAATGGGTGGTGGAGTAGAAAAGTATCTGCAACGCCGTGATTCATAGCCAGGGTGATGGTTCAAAGCTGTTGTTTTGTCTGTGAAACCGTTACGTGTAATGTCTCCACAGATGGCATCAATGCAACAAAAGCCAATGTATTGTTGATAACAGTTTTCAGTGCCGATCGTTGTGTGAGGCAAGAATGTACCCGAAAGGTGAGTTCTGCCCTGCATGATTAGTCAGCCATGCCGCTTGCAGCAAGCCGTTATTCCGTTACCGAAAGCGTAGAAATTCGTAGCTTTTTTACTGCTAGCGCTCGCTCAAAATTCACTCTAAAGGCGCTTGATTCCGGTCGATCGCATCGACTCTCAGGTACAAATGCCAGCCTCAAAGATTAAATGATTCAGGAATAGTCTCGATAAATGCCATTCGCTATTTAGGATGTTTTTGAGCACGTTAGGTCAAATTGGGGCACTGAATGGATACACTGCAACAGCAGATTAATCGCATGAGTACAAAGATTGATGCGCTACATCAGCTTATGGAGCAACTCAGCCATAAATTGTCAAATGTGGCGACTGAGTGTAAGTTTGGAGCTGATCAACTGCAACGCTCTGATAGCAATGCAACCAACAGTTATCCTTCTTACCAGACCTACGCCAGTCTTGATTTCAGTATGGAGCACAAAGACGTTTTGGCAGACCATGCGGGTATCGATTCGACCGAGCACAGGGGCGAAAAGCAGCTTGCACCCGAAGTGCAGGTACAACGCTTGACGGCGCAGCTAACGGCTGCCTACAACCGGATCGCAGCCCTGGAGGAGCAATTGCTTTCCAGGCGGATTCACAGCTAGTCATCGTGTTAAAAGGGCGGGTGGCTGATCTGTTGCTGTTGCTCAGCTAGAGCCTCGATCGCCGTGAGCAAGTCAGCCTGACTCCAGTTTTGGTACAGGTGAGCAGCGATCGCGCAGCCTCCCGCGCCCACCCCTTCTTTGACAAAGCCCTGTTCATACGCCTGTAGCTGTTTGTAGCGTGATGAAGCAAAGCTAAGCTGAGTAGCAATAAGCGGCACATCGCCTACCAGGTTTGCCAAGCCAACCGTATCTCCAGTAGCATCCTCTGCCACCCAGCGTGTGGTGCCAACGACGATTTGCTCTGGTTGCCAGACCAGGTTGTGCGCTTGCGCGATCGCACGTAACAGCGCATAGACTGCCAGCATTTGGGTGCCGCCTGCTAACAAAACGCCACAGGTGCGACTTGCCGCGATCGCCATACCAGCGACCACAGCCTGCATGGGATCGCCGACAGCGGCAACAATCGCTAGGGGACATGGAGGATGTGACTGTCTGGTCTGAAGTAAGGTCTTCACGCTAGATGCCCACAACCCGGATCGCTGTAAGCCTTCCTGTACAAGCGCCCATTTCTGGCTATGGTTGCAGGTCGCGTGGCTGCTGTTAACCTTGCCCGCTGCGGCGATCCCCAAGCCTGTCAGGACTGCCAAGGCGGTCGTGGTGCCGCCGACCACGCATTCGCCCAGGGTAAGGAAGCCCGCCTCTGCTGACAGCTTTGCACCCCAATACAAGCCCTGTTGCAGCAAATGTTCAACCGTTGATACCGTCATCGCCTCCCCCCGGCTCAAGCAGGTGGCTGGGGCACCGCTCAGGTCGATCGCAGGTACCGTTGGCTTAATGGGCAAACCAGCATTGAAGAGATAGAGCGGCATCTGCTGTGCTGCCACGATCGCGCGGGAAATCAGCACCGGTGACGCACCCACATCCAGTGGTGGTAAAGGATAACTGGGGCAAGCTTGCGGACCGTCATATAAAAACTCAGCATCCGCGATCGCCGTGTATTGGCGATCGGCTGGCGTTGCGCCTGCGGCTGAAATTCCTGGTAGAAGTCCCGTCTCTGTAAACCCCAACACACAGGCAAAAAGCGGTTGCTGCCCTTGATGCCGCTGTAACCAGCGCTCTCCCTGCTCCAACTGAGTATAGACTCGGTTCAACGGCGAGCGATCGGTTGTCACCACAGGCTGCACAGGCTGCACATCTTCATCTTTTATCCCTTCCCCCTACTCATAGTCCATCAACACCTGTACCCACTTGGGTGGTCTAGGAATAGGATCGCCCAGGCGGTCTAACAGCAACCACGCCACGAGATGAACGACGAACACGTAAACAATATTGTTGAGCAGAATCATGATGATGATCGCGGCTTGCACTAGCTCTAAACTTGGCTGAAACAAAAAGCCCAGCTTGATGAACAGCCACTCTAGCAAGTCTGTCGTTTGAGAGGTGGCATAGAGCCAGAGATCGTCGCCCAGCAGCAGGGAAACCAGCCAAATGCGAAAGAAAAACCCGATCGTTCCCAGAAGGCTACCAATGCCGATGGATACGCCCCATGACGCACCTCGCCGCCAGAGGACACCAAACAACACACCCATCAACCCATAGGGCATCACAAAGAGAATGCTGCGTGCGGGTCCCATCAGTACACTCAGAAGCAGCCCAGACACTAAGGCACTCATCCAGGCAGCACGACTACCCCAGCGTAAGTAGGTTAGCGCGATCGGAATCGAGAAAAAGAGCCGCAACAAGGGACCGATCGGAAAGTAGTAGTTCACCAAAAAGACGAGACTGGCAGCACTTGCTAGAAAGGCTGTCTCTACCATCATGAGAGGCAGCGCTGGATCTACCGTTCGTGGTGTGCGAGGACGATGTTGCCCAAAGATCTTGTCCTGTGAGCGATCGTGATCATCCGATGGAGCCGCTGGACGCGTCAACTCAGCCTCAGCTTCAAGCCAGGATGTGTCGTCTGAAGCGGCATCCTGACTAACGTTAGCTGGATCGGAGGAGCTGTCAGCACGTTCGGATGGATTGTCTTGGGGTGGATTGGCCTCAGAAGAATCAGTCATGCAGCCTTGGAGAATACAGCAAATCGAAAACGTGGCAGTTTTACTCTAAATCTAAAACCACGATCGTGTCTTACGGAAGCGTTGCCTTTGGACTCAAGATCCCTAAGCTCAAGCAACACAGGATATTTGATCCACCAGCTTCTAGCCTCATTACGCCTGTTCCAGCGCACCCTGAACAACCAGCACTGAGCAGTGAGCATGATGAACAGCGTAGTTACTCACGCTGCCCAGTAGGGCTTCCGATAAGCCCTTACGTCCTCGCCGCCCAACCACAATCAAATCCGCTCCCCACGTTTGGGCTGCTGCACACAGGAGCGCTTCAATATCACCCATTTCGAGCGTTGTCTCTGCCTGTAATCCTGCCTGATGCGCTGCGTCAACATGTCGCTCAAGTAAAGCCTCGATCGCCACTCTGCGGGACTCAAGGTTGACTTGCTGTGCTTGATAGGTACTACTCATCATCTCTGGCGAAAACAACCCTACCTCTGCCGGAAGCGTGGTTGGCTGAACCAGCGAGGCATCACTCATACCGCTAAATAACAGCAGATGCGCCTGAGTAGTCTGGGCTAAGGCGACTGCTTGAGCAAAAACGGCTCCGCTCAAGTCGGAGTCGTCAAGTGCAACCACAATTTTATGGAAACTCATAATCCTCGCTCCATGCGCTCATAGATCCATCTTACGAGCGTTTGTGAGGATGTGGGATCAGGGTTCGATCGCATCCAGTGGTTTGCACAGCTAGGACGAGGCTGTACTTGCCCGTAATGTTTCCAGACGACGACCAAGGCTCATCAACAGTAACCGTAAGCTCCGGGGGTGCAGAATGACCCACAGGTTCATACTCAGGCAAACCCCGCCCAGCAACAGCAACACAAAGGTTGGCAACATGACGACACCGACCATAAACCAGGTCAGCACATGGAGCACCATCAAAAGGGCGAAGACACTTCCTACTCCTGATGCCTGCCAAACCTGGTTCATAGGACGCTTTAGCCCAACGAGGACGATCGCGCACAAGGTTGAAAGCAGGTTGGCGGGTACCAAAGCGGCACAGATCGCAACGCAATGGCTGTGGGAAAACTCAAGCAGATGGCTGAAATCAAACATTAGCTCACTGAATTTAGTGCAGTAAGGCGAGATGTCTTACTCGCTCCACGTTTACTATTTGTAACTCAGATAGGAGTGAGTCCCGAAAAAACTACAGAAAACTCAAGCTTTGTCTTACCAATCACGAACGGAGGTCACAGTCTGTAAGCCCACACGTATGAGACTGCCGCTCCTTGCGCAACGCGAGCCGCTTGCCTGAATCAGCCGATCGCGGCTTCTCCCTGCTCGTAGAATTCACGAGCGTAATCTGTCCACGCGCCCTGCCCCCAGTAGCGGAAGCAGCTTGTTTGCAGCAGCAGGTTGTACAGCAGCGCTTTACGATAGCGAGGAGTTTGCGTGATTGGTGTTTGCCCTGGCTCGGATGGCGCTTGCACGAGTGGATCGAAGGTTTGGTGGAAATGAGCGCTGAGTTGGTTCATGGGTGTCAGCACGTTGTCGTAGTCTTTCACCCAACTCCGATCGTTTGTCCAGGAGGAGCCTTCCATGTGGAAGTTTGGATTTTCTTGCTTGATCGCCGCGATCGCCCCTTCTACCGCGTCTGGTGTCGTATTTTCAGGTGAGACACGCTGCCAGATCTGGTGCTGCGCGATCGCCTGGCAGGTTGGAAAATCTTCTGACTTCACGCCTGCGGCTTCCAGCAATTCCAGATACTCCGTCCCGTTGACACCCACAACGCCAGCTTTGCCGCCATGCTCTGCCATCTGATACCAGGCTTGCTTAAACGCAGGCGGAAATTCGTTCATCATCACGCCGCCGTTTTCGCCATCGCCAATCTGCGACACGATCGGGGGCATCGAGATGCCGTTGAGCGATCGGCGCGACAGCGTTTTTGCTTCGTAATAGGGCTGCATCTGAGCCACCAGCTTGGTATCTGACCCCTGCGTTTTAATGAGCACCGTGATGCTGACCGTTTCCCCATGTGAATTGCGGGCGATGAGTTGGTGGGGCAAATGCTTATCCTGAAGTGGCTCTCCCTGAAGCGTTTCGACGGAATGTTCCTGCACCAGTAGCCAGCGATAGCCGCATTCTTTCAGCGCTTTGACGAAGGCATAGAGCGTATCGGGCTGGTTCGGCAGATGCATCTCTGGCGGCGAAAAGCCTTTCACTCGCGCCAGTGCCTCCCAGCCAAACACCGCTGCAAAATAGTGCTGCCACGCCTGAATATGCAGCTTGATATCGGGGATCGGCGTAGAAGGCACGACCGAATGGCTCCACATCGTTCCTAGCCACTCGACATAGAGCTGATAGGTGGGATCACAGGCAAGACGCTTCAGGTTGTCTAGCACGTCGTTGCGTCCCATTTGCCGCAGTCCCCACAGCAGATTGCCGGAGTAGTCCAGCATGACGCGAGGGTTGCAGCCATTCCCAACCAGTTCGGGGATAAAGTCGCCCATGCGGGAATAGCACCAGGCAAAGACTCCTGCGTTGTGGTTGTCCCCCTCACCAGAATGCTCAAACATACATTGCAGATGACCGATCGGCGTACCATTCCAGCCTGCGGGAACGGTCGGTTGGTGCATGTGGAGAGCGATCGCAAACGTTGCCGTCAGATCGTCTAACCGCAGATTAGTCGTGGGCAAAAAGACTGAACGATTTTCGCTGGTTACTGCCTGCAAATCGGCTTCCCAGCCTGAAATGTTGGGTAAATCATCAATCAATTCGGGAATCGGCGCAGGATTGGTGGTCAGCGTGGAGGAAACCATAGAAAGCCTTGATAAGTTAACTCGCGATTCCGACATCTCACACTACCGCACATCCAGGTTAGCCAAACTCCGTTGGAGGGCAGGAGTCAGGAGTTAACGTTGCTGACTGCGCGCAGCCGGAGGCAATAACATTAGAAGCGATCAGCGTTTAGGAAAGTATGTAGGGTTGAATGAGTTTTACCCAACGTTGATAGGCGCTGCCATTAAGATGAATGCCATCGATCGTGTACTTCGTATCTAATTGCTGATGAGCATCCAAAAAATGGGAATGCAAGTCGATGTAGGGATAGGAAAATTCATTGGCTAAGTACTGGAGTTGTTCGTTTAAGGCTCGAACATCGTTGTTGCTAGCAGAGCCTAGAAACATGCCTCGATTGACGGGTAAAACGCTTTGGATGAAGACATTTGTTTGTGGCGATCGCGCACGAATTTGAGCCAAAATTTCTTTGTAGGTCTGGCTTACTTCAACGGGCGATCGTCCTAAATTTGACAGATCATTCACACCAATCATCAAAAAGATTTTGTGTGGCTGTGTGGTGATGATTTCAGAGAGGCGATCGAGAACGCCGATGGTCGTATCGCTAGAAAGACCACGATTCTTGATGCTAGGATGATTCAACAACTCTGCCCATTCCCCTTCATCGGTAATACTGTCTCCCAGGAAAACGATGTCGGATGTATGAATGGGCAATAAGTAAAGTTGACTTTTACGATGATCGTAATAGGGGAAATTAAAGGCTGATTCTGGCATGTTCTTAATGCCAAGTTTTCTTAGCAGTGGAAATCTCTTTGCCAAGTAAGACAAGCCACCCCGCTTAAGAATGATCCAAATGCCTAAGAAAATAAATAGAGCATTCGTCAAAACTGATAGCCAAACTAACACCTGAATAGTCTGATTCACAAGCAAATCCTTTTCTTAAGCTCTTTGAGTTATCCGTAAGAGGTAAGCAGCAAGCATTGATCGAATGCAACAAAAGATGTCTTGACAATCAGAGTTTGCTTTGCTAGACTTGATTTATGCAGACGGATATCAATACCTAGATGTTCGTCTCATGGGCACTATCTCTAGTCCTCAGGTCAACGCATACCTAGTATTCTAGTCTAGCGTTTATCTGAGATGAGAGATCTTATTTTAGGTAAACGCTGGTTCAGCATACTAGATATGCGCTGGTGTGAGGCTTGGAGATAGTGCGCTTGAGACGTTTACCAGTAGGTGGCAGGTCAGCAGTTTCCCTTAGATGTGGAAGCTTTACTGCTCGTGCTTGATATTCCGGTGCTAGTAAAAATCTAGTAAAGGAAATTCAACATGAATTCCAAGCAAAGACAAGCTAAGAAGGCTCGCCTCACCAGCATCTATGGCCCGTACTGTTGGCATTGTAAGTGTTGCTTTCCCGCCAAAGATCTGACCCTTGACCATCTCATACCCCAAAGCAAGGGCGGTTCCGACTCTTTAGATAATTTGTGGTTGGCTTGTTCCCAATGCAACCAGTCCCGTGGAAACAGCTTCTATCCACCTGCGCGATCGTTTGGACATCTATAACCGTCGCCACAAAGGTTAGGACTAACGGCAATTTGGTCTTACTAGCAGTGCGACGGCTATAAATCAGTTTTCAGTTAATGAAGTGAGGGAAAGATGCACAAACTCTTGATGTTTAATGATGAGAAGCTTCTACGCCAATCTCTAACTCATCGCTCATATATCAACGAAAACCCTGGAGAGGGTGGAGATAATGAGCGTTTGGAGTTTCTGGGTGATGCAATTCTCAACTTCATCAGTGGTGAATACCTTTATCAGGTTCATCCTGAAATGGGAGAAGATGAAATGACACGGCGACGAGCAGCACTTGTAGACGAAAAACAACTCGCTAGATTTGCTATTGAAGTTGGATTGGATTTCAGAATGCGACTAGGGCAAGGTGCAATTCGTGAGGGCGGTTATCAAAATCCGAATCTTCTTAGCAGCACTTTTGAAGCAGTCATTGGGGCTTACTATTTAGACAATAAGCGAGACATTGAGGCACTTCGCCCTTTAGTAGAACAACTATTTGACTCTGTGCCTGAAGGAGTTATGGTAGTTCGCTCAAATATAGACTCCAAAAATAAGTTTCAGGAATTCTCCCAGGCAAATGGGGCAACGACTCCTCCGAAGTATGTCACAGAAAAATTAGGCGGAGCAGATCATGCTCCAGAATTTGTTTCTAGGGTTTATGTGGACAGTAAACTCTACGGTGAAGGTAAAGGTCGTAGTAAAAAGGATGCAGAAAAACAGGCTGCTGAAGATGCTTTAGCCAAGTTGAAAAAACGAGGGTTGCTATAAAGCAGCCAACTAACCCTATACCCTAAATGCCTTTTACTTTGCTTTTGCTTCCAGGTTTTCCAAGCGGCTTCTCAATTCCTGGTTTGCTTGCTTCAATTGATCGAGTTCTTCTCGCAGTTGTTTCACTGCTTTATCGGAACCGACGTTTTTTTGCACGCGCTGGACGGCTTCTTCGGCAATGCGGCGCACGCGACCGTCGGGGGTTTGGTCGGCAAGGGATTGTAGAATGCCGATCGCCCGTGCCGTTTCCATTTGTCCTAGCGCGATGACGACTGATACCTGCGTCAGGAAGAACGTTTCGCGGGATAGTTCCTGAAGGCGATCGAGAATCCGCTCCAGGCTGCTGTTGGTTTGTCCGGTAGAGATGGCACCGATCGCACGAATGGCAGCAAGACGAAGCGCTTGAGGCACACCAGGAGCCGTGTATTCCAGAATGAGATTCAGGGCAGCTTCAGAGGTTTTCATCTGACTGAGGGCACCAATCGCGCCCGATCGCACCACTTCATTCCAGCCCTGCCGTTCTTTCAGCACCGACTTCAGCAGCTTCAGCACTTTTTCTTCTTTCGATTCGCCCAGACTGGAGGTGACAATGCTGCCCAATGCCCGAATTGCCGCCGCTTCCACGTAATAACTGGCATCGCCCGCTTCAGCAATGGCTTTCAGCGCTTTATAGCTCTCGCGGGTCTTAATAGTTGCCAGCGCTTCAACGGTTGCCCGTCTCACTCGTGCATCAGTGTCCTTTAGCCCAACCGTCACGCCTTCAAACGCCTGATCGAGCTTGATCGTGGCGAGATTTTTGGCGATTTCGACGCGCACACCCCAGAAAGATTCGGTTTTCAATCCATCCGTGAGTGCATTTACCGCTTCCAGTCCGCCTTTTTTTGCCAGCATTTCGGCAGCCACAATGCGCGATAGCGGATCGAGATCAGCCTGTAGCTGGGCTTTGAGTTCTGGCAGCGGATACTCCAGCACCACTGTTTTGAGCGTATGATTGCCCACGTCAAAACTTACGAAGTCAGGCTTTTTCTCTAGCGGGAAATAGAAGGCTTGTTCTCGCTCGTGGATGCGGACGGGGAAAGTGGTGAGGTGTGAGGTGTGAGGTGTGAGGTGTGAATCGTGTTTGTTTTCTGACCCCTCTCCCCTCTCTCCTCTCTCCTCTCTCACATACCCAAACCCAATCGGCACTTTCAAATCAAACAGTTCATTCTGGCTGCCGTTGCCATCTTTCGCTTGCGTTTGGGTCACAGTAACTTTAGCAAGGTTACTGTCGTTGTCCCAGGAGTAGGCAACTTTGTAGTCAGGGTGTCCGCCGCGATAGACGTACTGGTCAAAGAGGAAGAGCAGGTTGCGTCCGCTGGCTTTTTCGATCGCCCTTAACAAATCAACAGTCTCCACCGTTTTATGGGCATTGTCGTTCACAAAGGTGGAGACGGCTTTCCAGAAGAGGTCATCGCCCAACTCGGCGCGGATCATGTGATAGACGCAGGCACCTTTTTCGTAGAGGTGGCGATCGTAGAGTTCGATCGCTTCCCGGTACACATGGGTGACGATCGGGCGGCGATAGCGCGAACTATCTTCATCCAAATAGTTGCGGGCTTCGCCGAGGCGGTAGTACGCAGCAGCTTCGGCACCATACTCATGGTCTGTCCACATGATTTCGGAGTAGGATGCCATGCCTTCCTTCAACCAGGCGTGTGACCAGTGCTTGATCACCACCAGATCGCCAAACCATTGGTGCGCGAGTTCGTGGGCAACCAAACTTTCGGTGTTGCGGTTGTCTAGAGCAGCGCGTTCATCCAGCAGGCAGCGATCGGTCAGCAGCGTGGTAGACGTATTTTCCATGCCGCCAAAGATAAAATCATCGACGCAGACTTGAGCGTATTTGGGATACGGGTAAGCGTAGCCATACTTTTCGCTGAAGAACTCAATCATGCGGGGCGTTTTGCCCATGCTGATACGAGCTTCCTTTTCCTTACCCTTTTCGACGTAGTAGGTCACGGGTTTGCCGTTCCACTCGTCCTGTAGCTCAGCGAAATCACCCACTGCCAGCGTCATCAGGTAGGTGGGATGTACTTGCTTCTGATGCCAGTGATAGATTTTGTCATCACCGTCAGCTTCGGTGTTGATCAATTCACCGTTAGAAATCGCCATGAGCTGCTTGGGCACCCGCACCCGAATTTCGGAGGTTGCCAGTTGTCCGGGATAGTCGAAGCAGGGAAACCAGAAGCGCGAGTCCTCATCTTCGCCCTGAGTCCACACCTGCACGGGCTTGTCAGGATAGTGCTTGTCGGGCGCAATGAAGTAGATGCCGCGCTGGGGCTTGCTGACGCGGTAGGCGATCGCCAGTTCAATCGGCTTACCCGCTTGTGTCGCTGGCTCTAACTGGATGTGTAACAGTTCCCCGTCGTAGTCAAAGGTCTGTTTAGTTTCGCCCACGTGAACCGATTCGATCTGCAAACTCACTGCGTCCAACGTCAGGCGATCGATGCCATCGCGTACTGGATTCAACCGAATAGTGCAGGTGCCTTGATAGCGCTGATTGGGAATGTCAAGATCGAGATCCAGAAAGATATGCTCGACTTGTCCGGGGCGATCGGGGTTGTAGTGGGGTTTCGCGCCGGGTAGCTCAAAAGACTTGCGGCTATTTTCAGAATCAAGAAAAACCTGTGACATGGGTTGAATGCTCTGCAATGCTGGGAAAGAATGCTAGAAAAGCGTTTTTAGTCCAATTTGACCGCAAATGCTATTCTTTTCAGCGTAACGTGTATCTTGCGTCTGTGATGTAGCTAATATGCGTACATAGGCTATATGCATTGTGATGATCCTTTCACGCTTATGACTGCTACACGTGTTTCTCCCTCTCTAGCTTCGCGGTTGATTAACGGCATTCTGGCGATCAAGCCGCTGGCAAACCTGGCAAAACACCAGGCGCGTCAGATGATGATTAAACGAGCCGAATCCATTGGGGTCTACTGGACAAAAGAAGTAGAGTCCTTGCGATCGAGAGCCTGGGAATCCGATCTGGCTCAGGTGCAAACGCCTGACCTAACCTACCCAGACTATTACGTGACCTCCTTTCACGCTTACGAAGAAGGCAATCTAGGCTGGAACCCCGCACTGGAAGTGGAAGTCGCCGCCCATGCTGCCCATGCCCGCATCTGGAAAGATGCCGGAGCCGCTGGAGATGCCCGCTTACGTCAAAGCTATCACGATGTCTTGAGCGCTACATTGCCCATCGCGCCTACTGACATTCTGGACATCGGTTGCAGCGTTGGCATGAGTACCTTTGCCTTACAAACCGCGTTTCCCGACGCGCAGGTGAAGGGCTTGGATCTATCGCCGTATTTTTTGGCAGTGGCGAAGTATCGGGGGGAAGTGGGGAGAGAGGGGAGAGGAGAGAGGGGAGAGAAGGTAAGGGAAGCAGGGGAGGCAGAGGGTGCAGGGGCGATGACTCATAATTCACCACTCCTAATTCAAAACTCTTCGCTTCACACCTCACATCTCACACCTCACACTTCACCTTCCTGGCTTCACGCCGCCGCTGAATCCACAGGCTTACCGGATGCCTCCTTTGATCTGGTGTCTGCGTGTTTGCTGTTCCACGAATTGCCGCAACGCGCAGCGGTGAATATTCTCAACGAAGCGCGTCGCTTGCTACGTCTGGGCGGGCATCTTGCCATCATGGACATGAATCCTCAATCAGACATCTTCGCGAAGATGCCGCCTTATGTGAAGACGCTGCTGAAAAGCACGGAACCGTATTTGGATGAGTATTTTTCACTCGATCTGGAAGGGACGATCGCCGCTGCTGGTTTTACGCAACCGACTGTCACGTGCAATAGTCCACGCCATCGGACGATCGTGGCTCAAGTGAAGTAATTGACGATCTTCGACGTAATAAAGGGAAGCATAGAGCTTGATTCAAGATTAGAAAGTGCTTCACCGCTTAAGTCTTTTACAGTGGTCAATCAACTCTTCCTTGGCTGCGTTGGTATAGTTTCAACCGCACCGCTTCTATTAGGCACTGATCTAGGAGTCATATTTGGTATGGTTATAGGGACTTACGAGAGTTTAGTTTATCGCTCTCCCAACATAATCCTTAGAGTCTTATAGAATACCGTTGTATGGGCAAATATTTATGCGATCGCTTACGGTGTTGGCACAGCAATCATTGCATACCTTTTGCTTTACGGGTTTTCTCTTTATCCCATCACCTCTAATTATCTTGATTTAGGCGACAACGGCATAGAAATTCTTGCGCCTTTCTTCTTACTGCTTTCCATACTCGCTTCTTTAATAGGAGCGGTAGTTGGCTGAGCTAAGGGGCTTAAAAAGGGTGCAAACTATCGGCGGCAGAGCTGATCAAAACGTTAATAATTCTTTTGTAAGCGTAAACTTTCAAGCAATTCAATCCTTTATACTTTATCAATTAAGGGTGTAATTCTGACTTCGCCACCCGCTCTTCCTTCAATTTCTAGTTTGTAGCCTTCTAAAAGACCCATACCAACCAGTGAATCTGTCTCGGCGGCATTAATTTCAACTCGTTTCATCTGTCCATCCCAGATGACAGCACCAGCGCACATCTCGAAGTTGTGGAGGCTACCGTCTCCCAAAATCACCGCTTGGATGCCTCTTATCGTAAAGCCCAACTCATTAATGATGGCTTTGGATAACGTCAAGTCGCCTGTAAAGCCTGTATCAATCACAGCTCTCACACTTTTTAGTTGCTTATGATCACCAACGATCGCAATTTGAATCATCGCCTCACGATTTGCATTCACGGTTCCTGATATCATTTTGACTCTGCCAAATTAGAAGAACCGATCCGATGAACGCTACGGTGTCCAAGCCGCACAAACCAGATTTGGGCATCGGGATAGTGAGTCAGCAAGCGATCAGAGGCAGTTAAACTATCTTTGGCAATCTCAAAGGCTCCGGTTTCAATGTCGATCGCAACAATTTCACCATGCCTGCTTGCCTCGACGTGCGATCGCACGTGCGATTCGTAAAGCTCCTGTCCACGTCGAGCAATCTCTTCCTTGCTGTAACGGAGTTGCCGCCCTGTCATTCGCTAACCTCACTTCAACATTCTTCCTGCATTCTAACCGTGCAAAATTAAATCATTCTCGACCGTTACCAAACTGTCCAGTCGTCCCATTTCTCGTTGAAGATTGAGGTATTGGGGAAGGCAGTTGGGTTTCCGTTTTGGTTCAGTCGCTTTTGCAACTGCTGAAGTTTAGGCGTTGTGCCGGACAGGTCATCGACAAGCTGATACGGATAGATGCCTTCCGAAAGTACGAAGTCGGCTGTGGTTCCGGCAGCAGCGCCCACTGACCATTCAAAGGAATGAACGCGATAGTCGGCGGCGACGATGAAGCTAGTCGCGATGCTTTTGCTGGCAACCAGGAGATTGTCGAGCTTTTGCGGAATCATCGATCGCAGCGGAATCTGCCCCGGATAGGATTGTCCATGCGCCTGTCGCACACCGGGACGCTCGATGTTGCCTGCTTTTTCGGGCGGGGAGTCTTGCATACAGGGATGAAAGTCGATCGCGTATTGGGAGATGCCCACCGAGTCGGGATAGATGGTCGATCGGGTGCGTTGCGTCACTTTCTCTGGTGGAATATCGTTTACGATGACCTTGCCCGTTTCCAGTCCAGCCAGAGCGATGTAGAGCGATCGATACAGCGAGGCAGGCAAGTTCCGGTAGTAATCTTCTCGATAGTTGGCACGCGAGACATCGATTTCGTTCACGCTGAAGCCGTTGGGATAGCCTGTGGACGATCGTCCGATCAAACGCCGTCCTTCCCGCATATAGGGATACTTGGACAAACCGTGTGCGGTGCCCATTGGCGTGTTGAATCCGGTCAGCAGGCGATGATTGGGTGCAGGTTTCTTAAAGCCTTCACCCAGTTGCGAATCGGTCGTGCCTTCGACCAACCAGTAGTAAAAGCCGAGCGCTAGTTCTTCCCCTTTCCGGAGGGCATCGGTACGCAAGCCGCCCATCCAATTTCCAGGAGTAAGTTGCCCCGTTTGCTGCAACTGATCGCGGCTGTAGACCAGATTATCCGTTGCGGTGCCGGGACGATAATCGTTGCCCCACACCCAGTTCTGCATCGAAATATCGCCAGGAGTCGGCGCTGTGACAGTCAGTGGTCCAGCTTTGATGCGCGGTCCCGTTTTGGGACTCCAGATGCGACGGTAGGTGAAGACAAAGTTAAAATCGGCTTTGCGGTAGTCGGCATCGTAGCCGTAGTAAGGCTCGTACTGCTCGTAAAACGGTGGCTTTTGCTGGGGCTGATCGCCGTCCATCTGCTCCATTGCAAAGGTGTAGGTGAAGCCTTGCAGGCAGTAGGGATCGCCTGTTTCCGTCGGTGAGGAGGGATTGAGATATGTACGCGGATCGAGTCCCACGCGATAGGGCACATCGGCAAGTGCAATCAGTTCACCTGTTTCAGTGGCATCAACGACAATCCAGCGTTGTCCACGCGGTACGAAGCGAATGATTTGCTTGGTGAGGCGAGGCGAATTTTCGTAACGATACGCATCCTCGATCGTCTTGGAAAGCGGTTCCGTATTCAACGGCGCTGTACCGGGTGCAGGAGCGTGCTGAATGGCGATCGCGGATTGAATCAACTTGCCATCTGCGCTTACATCCAGATCTTTGATGACAGTAGAGGGAAACCATTGCAGCGTCCCCTTACCCTTCTTCGCTGCGTCTTGCAGCATGGTCATCAAAATTTGCTCAGCATCGTTCGGCAAAAAGCACGAGACGCTCACCCAACATTGTCCGGGGTTGAGCTTGCCATACTTACGTTCAATCCGCTGACGCAGTTCGTTGTACCCACGTGAGTAGAACAACAGCGCTCGTTGCTTTTTTGCCTCATCCAACGCGGATGTGCCTTGTGAAGTTAGTTGTCCACCCACCCAATCGGTAATATCCGTTAAACAAACGGTGCGTCCAGCCTGTAGCGCTTCGTAAGCCGTAGCCACGCCAGCAACGCCGCCACCTGCAACTAAGAGGTCGCAATTGACGGTGCGATCGAGCGATCGGGATAAGTTCGTCGATACCACAAAGTCGCTCTGAGCCACAACGCTTTGAGCAGGCGCACGAAACGCCCAACCGACAACGCTAACGACTAGAAAAATGACAATAGCAAGCCTGAAATTGCGCCAGTGAGACCGTTTAAACATGTTTCAGTTTTACCGCGATGTGCAACTCAGATGTTGAGACCCCCGGTTTCTCATGGCGATTGATGCGTTATCGCCAATATTCGATTGATGCTGCGACGATTTGCTTGATAGCCTTCTCTGACATCCTCTTAGCTCGACTTTATCCATCTTGAAGAGGAGCCATTCTTGGCGGTGCTTAGATCACAGACAGGGTCGCAAACTTTTTCGGATTTCCGGTGGTGGAACCGATATCAAGAAAAGTCCATCGACAAACTGACATGCCACAACCATTGGTGCTCCAGGGTTTCAGTAAATGGACAAAGTCGAGCTTAGATGTCATTAATTAGCGAAGCGACTCAACCTTCAGGCGTTGACTCACAGTGGTTGCTAACCCTAAAGGTATACACTGTTGCCCAGCTGTATCGCAAATCTCAACTTGACCAACACCCTCATAAGTGTCTCCCATAAGCTTAATATTCTCCGTAAATCTGAGGACGAAGAATCCCTGCGTCCTGGTAATGGGATTAAAGGAGATAGTCTTCTCAAAGGTAGCAGCAAACTTTCGGGGTTCGGTTCTAATCCACGCTCCATGACCAGGACGACCTTCTTCTAGCGAATCGCTGCTGGATTGAATCAAACTTCCACCTCTGATAAAGGTAAGGTAAGCGTTAAATGGTGGTACACCACTGTAACTACACTACGCCAGCTTCCCTCCAATGCCCTCGTTTGATTCTGGATCTGCTGTTCTGACGACAATTCCTGACTAGCTACCTTGCTTCCATCTAACCAAGGAGTAATCATGGTAATTACAGCAATGGTTCCTAACACGGAAAAACCCTTTTTATTAATCATAAAACCCCTATTTTGATTTTTGAGATCGACATATCTAAAATGTAGGATCTTGCACTCCCGTAAGAATATATCTTTTAAAAGAGAACTCTATTGTGAAGAATTATTCCTTACTTCTCTCGCTAAGTCTAAGCTCGACTTTATCCATTTGACTTTTAGAGGATGTCTTAAAAGGTAGCTGAGCAGGGTTATTTAGAATGAAATAACCCTGCCTATTTAGGAACGCCTGCGGGTGTCTCATGTTCCCGATAGTTGGCATCAACCCAGCAGCGAGGCAGACTTTCTCCTGATGGAAAAACCAGGGCATCTTTGGCGATCGGCTCCTGGTCTTGTTCTTCTTCGCCCGACTGCACGCGTCCTGAAATCTTGTCTTTCGCTGGATTCACTAAGTCCACCATATCGACCACTTCAATTAACGCACCCGTTCGTTTGTCTTGCAGAAACATAGCAATTTTTCCTAAAAATGTAAGCGATCGGTCGTGGAGTATGCGCGATCGCCTGCTCAAGTTGAACGATCACCAAAACAGGCGGGCACATTTTCATTAAACGTTGGAGCGACTGCTTTTACGCCATCCTGCGGGAAGAGAACCAGAGGCATTGTTGCCTGAGAAATGCCAGTGCTTGGCAGCCAACGTTAGCGCCCTTTTTCCGCCAGCCAGTAGCCCAGTGTGATACCCAGGAAGCTGGCGATGAGGTCTACAGCATCCAGCGTACGGTTGGGTGAGAACACCTGAAGCAGTTCTTCTGTCACGGTTCCGATCGCAAACAGCAGCGGAAACAAGGGTACGGCGATCGTTCCCAGCTTGACGCGACGATAGCTCAACGCGCGATGTCCTAGATAAGCAGCAATGCTATAAAGCACCACATGCCCAATTTTGTCGTAAAACGGAATGCGACCAAGCTGCGACGGCAGATGACCGATGTATGCCAGAAACAGAATGATGAGAAAGAGGCAGGCATAGAACGCGGCTAAAAGTTTCCAACCCAGACGCGATGGTTTGAACCGTTGCAGTTTCATGGTTTAAAGCGTTAGGTGTCTGACTGACTACCGCACAAAGCTATCTGCTTTCGTAGGCTTCACGCAGGCTTGATGTGTTGGGTCGTCCATCTGGTAAATGGTGTTGCTTAGGGAGTGGGACGATCGCACACGAAAACCATGACCACCAGCAAAACTGGACGATGTTGCAAAGCGATTGCGATCGCCAACAATGCCATTGCATAGGGTCACATTGCCAATGTATGCGGCTGCAATTCGATTCGATCGCGATCGATCTCAATTCGATCGCGATCGATTCCTTCTGTATGACCTCACATTTCGATTCGATCGCGACACAGTACGATTTGATCACGATCGAGAAGGAATGTATCGCCTCACAGTACGATTCGATCGCGATACATTGCCATTGCATCGCCTCACATTGAGTCTGCATGATGAAACAGAGGTGAATGCGGCAAGTATTGAAGCGTGATTAGCAACCAACGCTTTCAGTTGCCCCGTGCGCAGCCAATACCTACAGCGAACCGTCAACCGCTACGAAATCGCCTCTAAGCTGGATGTATCTACTTGAAACCAGCAGCACCGGAGAAATAGTGGCAGGATGCTCAAAGCCTTAACGCAAAAACCTCTTTGGGGCACGATCGGCAGCGTTGTCGTGGTGCTTGTCCTCCTGGGGCTGTGGAAGATTCCCCAATGGCAAGTGGCACCGCTGCAAAAGCAAATTGACGCACTGCAATCGTCCGCCAAACCCGCCGATCCTGAAAAAATTGCGCTACTCGAAAAGTCGAGACTTGATGCTGAGAATGCCTCACGCACCGTTTTAGTGCAAGGAGTGGGCGGGCTATTGGTCTTTGCAACCATCTTCATTTCCTGGCGCAACTTAAGAGCGACGCAGGAAAAACAGGTTGCCGATCGCTTCAGCAAAGCGGTGGAACAACTGGGCAGCGAAAATATCCATGCCCGTTTAGGCGGCATCTATGCGCTGGAACAAATTGCGAAGGATGCCGAAGAAAAGTATTACCGGCAGGTGATGGAAACGCTGACTTCGTATGTGCGGGAGCGATCGCCCTGGTCACCGAAAGCTATCAAAGCGCTTTCGTCGTTTGTGCAAGCGGCGATCGATGTAATCAAAAGTGAGACAACCCACAACGAAGAAAACATTCCCCCTCTGCCCATTGATATTCAAGCAGTGATAACCGTCCTCGCTCGACGCAAATACACTTACGAGCATCAACTTGAACCTCAGCGCCTTAATCTTCAGAGGGTTGATTTGCGCCGACTACAACTTTTACCTCACGTTCAACTACGAGGAGTCGATTTTGAGGAAGCAAGCTTGCAAAAAGCAAAGCTTCGAGAAGTGAATCTGCAACAAGCACGTCTGCGAAAAGTAGATTTGCGAGGAGCCTCTCTCTCTAAAGCAGATTTGAAAGGGGCGCATCTTCGATTTGCGAACCTGCAAGGGGCAAATCTTTATGAAACGCATTTGCAAAATACCTCTTTTTTGAAAGCGAATTTACAACAAGCAATCCTTGGAAAAGCAAATCTTCACAAGGCAAACCTTTTAGAAGCGAATCTGCAAGGAGCAACCCTTCATGAAGCGAATCTGCAAGGGGCAAAGCTTCGGGAAGCGGATCTGCAAGGGGCATTCCTTGGGGAAGCGAATCTACAAGAGGCACACCTTGAGAGTGCGAATCTGCAAGGGGCACACCTTGAGAGTGCGAATCTGCAAGGGGCACACCTTGAGAGTGCGAATCTGCAAAAAGCCACCCTTTGGAAAGCGAATCTGCAAGGGGCAAAATTCAAGCAGACTGATCCAGAGCTTATAGCTTCATCTGGAACAGCAGAAGCGATTGGACTCACCTGGGAGCAACTTAACGCAGCAGCTTCTTATGAAGGAGCGATTTTGCCAGATTACTTGTCACCGCAACCGCCGCAAGTGGAAACGGCTCAATCTGCAAAGCAAGCCACTGCACCTGTCCAGGCTGAAGGTGAGGCGGAATGAATAGGGCTGACGCAAACCTCAGAGGTTTTTACCAAGAGTGAAGCATCGAATCAATGTAGTCGCTTAAACCTCCGAGGTTTTGGTTCTCGTCAAGCAACTCGGTTTCTGGGTGGCAACCCGCGATCGCTACCGAATCGATCGCACTGAAGCAGAATCGCGCAGTGCGTTTGGTTGAGCGTTTCTGCCGAGCCAGCGATCGATAGCAACGAGTAGCAAACCGACGACCAGAAAACCGATCGCCATGAAGACGCTATTGACCAACACCTGCGGATAGCCCAGCTTTGGCACATCAATAAATGGATAGGGATAGAACCCAAAGATTGCGCCCCAAAACAGTGCCCACACGACAAACGCCAGTGGGAACGCCAACCAACGCACCGCATCGTTCCAGTGCAGATAGCCTTTGGGTGTAAAAAACAACCACTCAACGAGATACAACGCAGGCATCACATAATGAAGCGTCACGTCTGCCAGCCACCATAGCCCCGTTGGATTCCAGGTGTGTCTGAGGATGAGGAAGTAGACAAGACCCGTGATGAAAATGTATACACCTATGCCCGTCTTCACTTTGGGGTGAGCAAAGAAGCCGTCTGCATAACGCTGCGAACTCACCGTTGTAACCACGGTAGCAACCAAAATATTGCTGAGGATGGTGAAGTAATCAAAAAACTTCATCACCCCAACGATGCCAGGGACTCCTTTTTCAATGTTGATCACAATCAGCAAATAAAGCTGTAGCGCTAAAGCACTCCACCCCACGATCGCGCCAAGAACCCTAAATGGCAACCTGATATTCATCACGGTTCTCCTACTCCCTACTCCCTACTCCCTACCCCTAACGCGGCTGAATCGGTACGGGTGCCACTTGAGCGTATTCTGTTACGCCGTTAGCCGCACCGGGTTGACGAATGGTGAGCGATCGTCGTCCAGAGTTCTCCAGCTTTGACCGATATTCAACGCCATTGCATGGATTCCGCCCAGTCTTACAACTGCCGTACTCAGTCTGGCTTGCCACCTTGTACGTGACAGCGGGTGCATTCGTAAGCACATTGCGTCCGGTGCCCTTGTTATAGATGGTCTGGAAGGTCGCACCGTTAGCATTGCGGTTCACCGTCACCCGGTAGGTGCTGGTGTCAAAGTGTCAAACTGTAGAACGGTTTCTTGTGCAGAGCCACCGCCATTGCCAGGTGGAAGCGTCCCTGGTTGCTGACCTCGCTCCACAACGAACTGGGTAGTACGGTTATTGTTGGTGACAAAGCAGTACCCTTTAGATCCATATCGGGGCACTGTCCAATCAATGTAATACCCTAAGGGCGTGCGTTTCGCAGAACGAACGTTCACCTGAGCGGGTACCACTCCGTATTTTGTCGCAGTGAAGTTGCCGCAGGTTCTAAGCTGCTCGTAGCCAGGGGCGATCGCCAATGCGGTGAATGCCATCAGGGTCGATAGTCCGGTAATGGATAGTCCCGCGATCGCGGCGATAGGTTTCAACATCACTCTCCTCTTAACGTCAGCACTCAGTCACGCTAAGCCTGCTCAACAACAGACTTAGGATCGTGGATTAAATAAAACCGACAAATTGTTCGTAGGTAGGGGCGCACAACCGTGCGCCCCTACGGAAAACGCCGAGGTGATTAAATTCTTGTTCCTTAGCAACATTGGTTAAACCCGATCAGGTGATCACTTCATACCGCGAGGGCTGCTTTGATCTTTGCCAGCGCCACTGCTTCCTCCTCGCTCACTTTGACACCACCAGAGCCAAACAAACCACTACCCGCCGCCTTGGCAACCGTATCAGCGCAGGCGTAAATGAAGGCTTTGTACTCGCTAATTTCTTCAGGCGTTGCTTTACCGTGGAGGGTATCAAGGGCAGTGTTGATAGCGGCGATCGCTCTATCGACTAGAACACCCGATTTGATATCTTCGGGCTTGACATCAGGCTTTTCCATCTTGACTGTGCCATTCCGAAGCGCCTCTTCCGAAAACACAGTTTGAATCACTGCATTTTGTGGATATTTTTTAGCCGCTCCAACAATTTCTCTAGACAAAGCAGCCACTTCGATCGCCGTTGAAACAATGCCCAAATCCGACGTAGCGATCGCGAAACCAGTTAGCAGAGGTGCCTGGGCGATCGTTGCTTGCTCTTGTGGTGTGTAGGTTGTAGTCATTCTTTTACAGCAGAAGTACGCTGCACATTACCATAAGCGAGAAAGATAAGGAATCGATAAGTGAGTGTTGGGAGGCAGTGCCTTCAGGGACGGCATTGATCATCCTCTCCCTATCAGTCCCTTATTTTCTTCTCCTAGTCTATGAGCTTGAGTTGCATCAAGGTTTAAACCATTACTGGAACTACGCCTGCTCTCAACGGTGCAAATATGGCGCGTAACGTTAGTTAAGCGCCATTTAGACTCAATGTCATTGCCTAAGTGCCGTTTAGGAATGATCGCCAAAGGCGGTGGTTAGGAATGATCGCCGAATGCGATCGTGCTAAGCCTTTTTCAGATGGTATGAAGAGGATGACTGGTTCGATCGAGGCTGATCTACACAGCATTCCATGCAGAATCTTCCATCCCGAGGCTTCCCCTTTGAGATGTCATTTCGTGCTTACGTTGACCAACTGTTTACCTTGATACCGCACACATTCACTTAAAAGAGGCATCAACATCATGGGACTATTCTTTGACGTTTTGAGTTCGATTAACAATCCAAACCAGTCAGGAAGTGTGGAACAGCTCAGCACCATTATGCATGCGGTGCCGCAACCAGGTGCGGGGCATGGGCTGGATGCATCGTCGCTGCCAACGGCAATGTCTGCCCTGGGTGGGGTGCTTTTACCCGCACTGAAACAGCAGAGCTTAGCCCCCGGTGGCAGTCAAGCGCTGGCTGGTATTGTCAATCAATTTGCAGGCGCGGGTGCGAGTGCTGGCACACTGCCGTCCTTTGTGACACCTCAATTACAGGAGCAAATTGTGCAAGCCATTGCTCAGAAGACCGGGGTGAGTGCTGGCATTTTACAACCGCTGCTGCCTGGGCTGATTTCAACCGCGATGGGCTTTCTGGGCATGGGCGCACCCAAACCAGGCGTGGCAGGCGGCAACCCCATTCTCAATGCTGTGTTAGACGGCAATCACGATGGCAACACCGACTTAGGCGATGTCTTCAAGTTTGCGGGTCGTTTTCTCAATGTGCCTGGCTAGTTTGCGTTCCTTAGGGGTTTGCGGTTTAATAACCCACCAAATAACCAGGTTTCGACTACGCTCAACCTTCAGTCATAGCGGGTTGAGCGTAGCCGAAACCCAAACGACTGGTAGCTTATTTTCTTGCAATCCCCTTAGTTGTTTTTAGTCAGGGGTATTTGTTATGAAACGCCGCACAAAAGAAGCCTCGATCGCGTCGGTTGCGTTGCTGCTTGCTCTGGTGGGCAGCGCTCCACTCGCAGCTTCACTCAAGATTCATCCGGTTCTGGCGCAAGCATCGCCCACTGCGCCCGTGCCGCCCGCCTTGCCTAGTGGTACCCCGATCGACATCAGGCAGCGTTTGGCAAGAAGCGTTTGTCGCTCTCTACTTTTTGGGGGAGACATTTTAGAACCAGCCAGCCATTCTGTTTAAAACGTCCTGGGAACAAAGTCATCGTCTTTGCGGTCACGACTACCAAGTGATCAATGGCTTGCCATCGAAACTGAGTCATCAGGTTACACGCAAACCCCGGTTGCATCACCAATCCTTGTTGAGCGTGTAGACAGCGCTCAAGGGAGAAACGATTTTTTGCTATCGCTCAATACGTGTAATTCGTCAGTATCGCTCACGCGTTTACGGAGTTTTTTTATGTCTAGTGTTCGTCGTTGGTCTTCAACAAGTGGAGTACTGTTGGCTTTGGGTGTGACCTCAAGTGCCATTGCACCGCTTGTCTTTTCGGTTCCCGCCTTTGCCGCTAATTTTTCCGATACGCGCTCTCACTGGGCGCGACCCTTCATCGAAACGTTGGCTGAACGGCAGATTATTGCAGGCTTTCCCGACAGTACATTCAAGCCCGATGCCCCAGTGACCCGCGCTCAGTTTGCGGCGATCGTCAAAAATGCCTTTAGCAACGGCCCAGTACGTGCCGCGCGTGGCTTTGGTGATGTTCCCGGCTCGTATTGGGCGGCAGCGGCGATCGGCAAAGCGTACGAAACAGGCTTCATGAGCGGCTATCCAGATAGTACTTTCAAACCCGAACAGCAAATTCCCAAAGTGCAGGTTTTGGTTGCCCTTTCCAGCGGTTTGAACTTCACGCCAACGCGCACGGCTGATACCACGCTCGCAGCGTTTAGAGATAGCAGCACCATCCCTGACTATGCAAAAAGTGGTGTGGCAGCGGCGGCAGAGCGGAATGTAGTGGTCAACTACCCGAATGTCAGTTTCCTTAACCCCAATGAAACCGCGACTCGTGCGGATGTAGCGGCTTACATTTATCAGACGTTGGTGAATCAAGGTAAACTGCCCCCAATCGCCACCACTGAAGGCGCAAACAACTACATTGCCCGCATGAATGGCAGCGCCCCAACCACAGGCAGCAACCCAACGCCAACAACGCCCCAAACAGCGCTAAATCCGCGTTACCTGGTGCCTCAAGGTACATCAGTGAACATCCGTTACCTCGGTTCGCAAAAAATTGTGGTGACTCCGGGTGAGACGATCAATAACCTGACGCTACGGGTTGCTGATGATGTCAAAAATGCTCAGGGACAGGTCGTTATTCCCAAAGACAGCGATATTGTTGGGCAACTGATTCCCGTCAGCAGCAATGGTCAAATTCTGGGTACGCAGTTTATCGCCCAACGGGTGACGATTGGCAGTCAGCCGTATGCGTCCTTCAGTGCGCGATCGCAGGTAGTCAGCGGGCAGCCCGTGACCCAAAACACCAATCCTGGCACGCTCAAAGATGCGGCAACCTCTGCGGCAACGAGCGCTGTCCTGGCAACAATTTTGGGACAAAAAATTGACCTGGGCACAATCTTGGCAGGCGCAACGGGTGGGCAAACGGCTGCCCCCTCGCAGCAGACTCCAAACTTGATCGTGATTGACCCCTCCGTCGATCTGCGGTTGACAGTCAGTAATGACTTTTATGCCAATCCATAGCTGGCATGAGCGCGATCGCCAGGATCAACAAGATCTGCACGTAGCCATACCTGTAGACAATCGCGATGATCTTGCTGAGCTTGGCTACGTGACCCGTGACGATCGCTGGCTCAGCATCATTCGTTCCTTCCATGTGCGAGTGCCTGCGGCTTAAGTCAATACGTTTCGGTTCGCTGCGGTTGCAACCGCAGCGAACCGAAACCAAACCAGCCTCCGCAGGTTGATGCTTCCGTAATCTGCGTTGGCAAAGCCCGTCCTTTGGACTCAGGCAGACTTTGCTTCTGTAGCGGCGAATCGAATGCGCCGCAGCTCAATACCAATGCCTTAAAGAAGTAGTTGGGTTGAATTAAATGTAGGATGGCTTAGCGCAGAGTAGAAAAGAGATCATCACTAGAGAGAATGCTACAACGATGTGATTTAATGAGCATCGCTTGTGGATTGCCCTGGTTGACACCACTCAATACTTCTTGAGGTGTCATGGCTCGATGGAGTAGAGGGCGTTCAAACCATTTCCACCGTTGCAGGAGAAAGCCCAAAGCGCCTCACAAAGCTTTGACACAGCGCTCACAGATATAAGAGGCATGATGAAAGAAGTCGCTTCAACCAAGAGGTTGATACAAGGAATGCAAGCTCTCACGATAAAATGAGAAGCTCAGGCACGATCGCACTCCTGTCGTGCTGTCAGCCTTTCATCACAATCGCCGTTCCTAAATCAAGCCCAAGTCCATGAAGCACACTCTCTCTGTTTTGGTTGAAGACGAAGCGGGGGTTCTCTCCCGCATTGCTGGTTTGTTTGCCCGTCGTGGGTTTAATATCGAGAGTTTAGCCGTCGGACCGGCTGAGCAGATGGGCGTTTCCCGCATCACGATGGTCGTGCCTGGTGATAATGGCAGCATTGAGCAGTTGACCAAGCAACTCTACAAGCTGATCAGTGTGCTCAAAGTACAGGACATCACTGAAGTGCCCTGCGTTGAGCGCGAACTGATGCTGATGAAAGTCAACGCCACCAGTGCGAGCCGCTCCGAAATTGTCGAACTGGCGCAAATCTTTCGAGCGCGGGTGGTAGATGTCGCAGAAGATTCCGTGACGCTGGAGGTGGTGGGCGATCCTGGTAAGATGGTGGCGATCGTGCAAGTACTCAACAAATTTGGTATCCGTGAAATCGCTCGTACCGGCAAGATCGCCTTGATGCGTGAATCTGGAGTGAATACGGAGTACTTGAAGTCGCTGGAGGCGAAAGTCTAAGGAGTCGTTGGCTATTAGTCTGTAGAGCGTTTCTAACACCCGCTACTAAAGCCATTGGAAGCTGCACAGAGTGAGGGGAGACGATTTTCACTCCATTTTCGATGGCACACTGATGCGCGATCGAGCTTGGCACCCGCAAAGAGACTGGAGAGAGGCACTACCCAGCAGTGGGTCTTCCACACTGAGCTTCGGCTGTCCCCCTCGTCGTCCTTGCCGCTCCCTAGGAGGACGGCTCACAAGCGACCCTGGCGGCAAAGGTTCCTCGGCTAACTCTACATTGGCGTTTGCACTCATCGGCTGCAAGTGGCTGTCAGTCTGTGTCCGGCGTGGCACTCTCGCTGGTTCGATGCGGTTCTACCCCTCATGGTGCAGCGTGCGATCGCACGCTGGCACACCAGAGACGATTCAGGCAGGAAGTTCTACTATGGTTCAAGACCTTGGTTTTAGACTGTAAAGCTAGTGAAAACCTCACACATCGGCTCTTCCGGATCTGTGGTTGAAATCGTATGAAAGGCTACAAAATGCCGCCCGATCGACGGCTGAAACCCAGTGATAGTTTGATATAAGGTTGTCTTATCAGCGCAAAGCCGGGAGAGCCGCAACAATACTCTTCCCTGTCACTTATCATTCAACGCCATAACCCCTAAATCCATATTTCTCAATCATTTTCATAATGGTATCTCCAATCCGGCTCCTATACCTCTCGCCCCCAAAGATAAAAACTAGCAACCTTCCTTTTGGGGACACTTCACTGACCTATATTAAACGAAAGTAATTGCTGTGGTTCTCGATAATATCCATGAGAAATGGAGTTGTTCTGGCAGGACACCCCCGCTACAAACTGGAACGGCATTTCCACAAAAATTCTGTTCAGTGCCTGACGCAAGTAGAAGATATTTGGGAGTGTCGTGCAGAAGGGCGATCCGCCAATAAGATAATCGCTACGGCTGGCTAAAGTGAAGTAGCGATCGCGGCCTAACAAGTCGTTGCAGCGGCGGAATAGAGATATTTGGTGGTGATGCCAAAGTTAACTACCGCCGCTGAACTCAACCGTTAGAAGCACGATCGCCAACCGCAAAGATTGACTTAACGCCACGAAATTCAACACATCTCCCACTTATCTTTTGGCGCGAAGGAAAGCGCAGATGGTTGATCCACTTCCCGATAAACTGCGATCGCGGTCTGACCTGATTGAGTTGCAAGAGGCGATCGCTCTCACCCTCAATGACTAGCAGCTAACAGTGGATGGACGATCGTGGACTTTGCCTCGTTAGACTGTGATTTCAACGACGGACAGGTGATGCCACGAGCTTTGCTTTGTTGGGGTGTTCGCCCGACTACTGTTTGCGCGATCGGCTTCTTCTAAAATCAAGCATTGCCGTCAAGTGCAACAACTCTCTTCATCTATCTACTTATGCTGATCACCCAACAGCCTGTCCTCAAGCGCTTCTGGTATCCCGTCATGCCGATCGCCTCCCTTCAAGACGCGCCCCAGGCGTTCACGCTACTAGGGCAACCGCTGGTGCTGTGGCTGGATAGCAATGGCAAGCCAGCCACAACAGAGGATCGCTGCTGTCATCGATCGGCACAGCTCTCTAAGGGGCAGGTGATTGACGGCAACATTCGCTGTCCCTATCACGGGTGGTCATTTGATGGCACGGGTGCCTGCGTCAAGGTACCCCAACTTACGACTGACAACATTCCTCGCACCTATAAAGTGAGCGGCTACCCATGTCAGGAGCGCTACGGCTATGTGTGGGTGTGCATGGGTGAACCGCTTAGCGACATTCCTGAGATTCCCGAAGCCAAAGAATCAGAGTTTCGCCAGATTCACGAGTTTGATGAAACCTGGCACGCCAGCGGACTGCGGATGATGGAAAACTCCTTTGACAGCGCTCATGGGAACTTTGTCCATGCGCGATCGTGGGGGGATATGAGCAACCCTGTGCCACCGCCGATCGATGAATTCTCCGATACCGAAACAGGCTTTTTGATGAAGCATTGGGTCGAAGTCTTGAATCCCGCTTTGCAAAAGCAAAACCTGGGTATTGCAGACGAGAAAACCATTCGCACCAACGAGCGCCGCTGGTTTATGCCCTTTGCCCGCACTCTGAAGATTCAATATCCCAACGGTTTGATTCACCTCATCTTTTCTGCCGCCACACCGATCGACGACCAAACCTCTCAACTCATCCAATGCTGCTTCCGCAACGACACCGAAGCTGATGCGAAAGCGGCGGATGTCATTGCCTTCGATCGCACCGTCACTCAGGAAGACCGCGCCATCCTGGAAACCACTGACTACGATGCGCCGCTCGACATTCGCGAAGAGCAACACATGGCATCCGACAAACCTGGTATTCTAATGCGGCATAAGCTCGCTGCCCTGCTGAAAGCGCACGGTGAAGTTGAGCAACGTCGCCAGGATTGATCGTGACTTATACCCTTCGTTCGGCTCTCATTCCCGTTGAGGATGGCTACGCGACCGTTGATGTGCAAATTGAGGGCGATCGCATCGCGGCGATCGGCGCTGGCTTACCAACTGTGGGAACGGCGATCGATGCCGAAAATAAGCTGCTGTTGCCTGGTTTTGTCAACGGACACGCCCACTCTGTGCAGTTCTGGCAACGTGGACTGATTCCCCAACTGCCGCTCGAACTGTGGTTGGCAGATGTCATGGATACATCACCAACCGCACTGGAGCAGACTTATTTGGGCGCGTTGGGCACTGCCATTTGTACACTCATGTCGGGCGGCACCTGCGTCATGGATCACCTGTATGTGATTGCAGGGCATGAAGTCGAAAGTGTGGCTGCTGCTGCCCGTGCCTATAAAGAAATCGGGATTCGTGCCTTCATTGCGCCGTTGATTCAAGATATGCCCTTTGTGACGGGCTATCCCGAAGGCTTGAAATCCCTGCCGCATAAGCCGTATCACCAATCCACCGCCGACATCTTGGCGCTGATGGAGACGATCGTCACCGAACTGCACGAACCGGAAGCAGGCATTCAGATTGCCGTCGGTCCCACAGGCTTCCATCGCTGTACTGATGCATTGTTTGAAGGCTGTCGAGATTTGAGCGATCGCCACAATCTCTGCCGACATATTCATCTATTGGAAACCCGATCGCAGAAAATGCTGGCGCAAGAACGCTTCGGCGGCAGTGCTGTCAAGCATCTCCAGCAGCTTGGCTTTCTAGATTACCGGACTTCCCTTGCACACTCCATCTGGCTGGACGATGCGGATATTGCCATCCTGGCAGAAACCAAGTCCACCGTCGTCCATAACGCATTAAGCAATCTACGCCTCGGCAGTGGCATTGCACCCGTGCTGAAGTATTTACAAGCCGGAGTGAACGTCGCCTTTGGCTGCGATGGAGCCGCCAGTAACGATGGTCAAGATCTGCTCGAAGCTATCAAAATTGGCTCTCTCCTGCACAACATCACCGACCCAGACTATCAGCACTGGATTACGCCCCGCAAAGCCGTTGAAATGGCGGCGATCGGCGGCTTCACAGGAGTCAACCTGGCAGATCAAGTCGGCTCCCTCACCGTTGGTAAGCAAGCCGATCTCGTCCTCTACGACCTCAAAAACCTGTCCTTACTGCCTCGCACTGATCCCATCAAACTCCTGGTTTTGGGCAGACCCAATGCTGCGGTTGATAGCGTTTGGGTGCGTGGCAAACGGGTCATCGCCGATGGCACAATCCAAACTGTAGAGGTCGATCGCTTTTCGCAGACCGTCTTCAACTATGGCAAGGGCTACAGCAAACCACAATACAAAACTATCCATCAAGTTGAGGCACATTACCGTCGGGTGATGGGTTTAACCGAGTGTGGTGACCCAGTAGTGGATTAAGAAGCTGATCGATGGCGTTGTATGCCTCAAGGCGTTCACCGCAGGCGGGTTTCTATTAGCCAAAACTTTCCACAACGTAGTAGGAGTTTCCGGCATAAGTATCGACAAAAATGAGGCTGCTATCATCACTTCCTACCTCTCGACTTCCGGCAATACCGTGATTGAGGATGTGGATGAGTTGTTTTGGCGTAAAAGATTCTAACTCAACATAATTACCTGCCTCTAGCCAGGTGAGTTCTTCCTTCGATAGGCTCGATCGCACGTCAGCAGGCATTTGCTTGGCTGCTTGAACAGCATCGGCTGCACTTTGAATAAACATCGTTTTGCTGGGAAAAATTTGACGAGGCAGTAAGCCCACATCAAAGATTTCGACAGCGCTACTTTGAAACCATTTAGGGCTGGTACGTAGCTGATACATTAAGCCAACACCTCTAGCCGTGCAGTCATGGAACGCGTAAACTTTTAGCTCAGCATTGCGGCGTAACATCGCCATTGTGGTGTCAAAAATGCTCTGTGGATACCCTGTAATGCTAAGAATGGCGCAGTTGTTTTCAAAGTGGAAATTATTAGCAATCAGGAGTTGCGCGATCGCGGCACTACTACACACAACGAGGCGATCGAAGCTGTAGGCTGTCACGTCAGGATTGACAGTTGCAGGTGCATTATTTTCACGTGACGGTGGTAGGAGGTTGCTGGCTGAAGCATTCACTTGCTGCCAGCGATCGAGCCAACCTTGAAACTGAGTGGAGTCAATAACAAACTCCTGATGTATCAGCGTTTGACGTTGGCGCTGTCGAAAGCCCAAATAGACTAAGCCGATGCCTAGAAGAACGCTGAGCGCAAAGAGCAAAAAGGAATTGCCTGCAATGCCAGCGAGGATTCCTACGATTAAAATCAGTCCACCAACAGCCTGTAGGGATTTAGCACTATTCTGGCGTACTCTAGGGCTAGATTTAGCAGACTTGCCCATGCTAAACAGGGTGAATCCTGTTATGAGGCTAAGGACGATCGCAGGTGTAAACAGAGCCAAAACACTCTTTGTTTCACTGAAGAGAAGATTACCAACAGTAGCGGTTGCTATCGTCGCTACAATCAGATAAAGAAAGAACCAGCCAAATGTTGGTATCGCTCCCTTGCTTTTGAAGCGCTTATCAAAAAAGTAAAGCAACTGTTTGGATGTAAAAAAAAGCGTGTTGTTGGCAGAAAGATCAGCGATTGCTTTGGCAAACATGGGGTCTGTAATTTTTACTGTCCCCATAGCAGTCGGCTCAAACGCAAACGGATGCTGACAGTTTTTACAGCGTCCTTGATTGTCAGTCCGATCTTTTAACGTGTTGTCAGTGCTACAGCGAATACATTTCATATAACCTCCGGTAAATGATGTCAAAACACCTGATTTTCCATCAGGATGCTATACGTTTCTCGCTGCCGAATGAGGCGATGATTGCCCTTTTCTAGTAACACTTCAGCAGGACGGGGACGGTGCAAAAAATGAGACGACATCGCATAACCATACGCTCCAACATCTAAAATGGCGAGCATGTCACCCATTTGTAGAGCTGGCAACTGACAATTTCGCCCCAAATAATCACGAGAATAGGTTGTGTTGCCGCACACATCTGTGGTGTGTAAGCACTGTCCTTTTCTCACGTCTTGAGACTCTGCCCGTTCATGCAATGCAACAAGTTCACGATAACCACCGTGAACTGATGGTACAGAAAGATTGGCAACAGTGGTATCAACACCAATAATTTGTTTGTCGTTTTGCCACTTAACAGAGACAACGCGGGTGAGCAAGGTCGCACAGCCAGCGATCGCGGCGCGTCCCGGTTCAATTACCAAGTCAACGGGTCGAGCAAGTTGAGCAAGCCGATCGCTCAAAGCAGCCCCAAACTCATGCCAATCAAACGCGATGCCATCGTGATGATAGGGATAGCCAAAACCGCCACCAAAATCGAGATATGTCCAGTCGGGTAATTGCCTTGCAGTGGCAAGAACCATGTCGATCGCCTCTGTAAACGCAGCCGTCGCATTCGTGCCCGTCCCTCGGTAGAAATGTAACCCGTTGATTTGCAGTCCTGCGTTTTGAGCAAGGTTAATTGCTGCTGGGAAGTCATCTGGATGTACCCCAATGCGGCTCTCACCAGTAAGCGCGGGGAAATTGAGGCGGAGTCCGAGAAGAGGAGAAGAAAGTTGCGAGTGACTCCTGATTTCTGACTTCTGACTTCTTCTAACGTTATTGACTCCTGCTGCGCGTGTGGAGTCAGTGACGTTAACTCCCCACTCCCCACTCCCGTTCGGCTGAGCGCTTTTCGGCTGAGCGCTCACGTCGAAGCTCACGTCGAAGCCCACTCCCCACTCCCCTTCCCGCGATCGCCAAACCTCACAACACAACTGCAACTGCGAAAGGCTGTCCAGATTCAGCGTGGTAATGCCCCAGCGCAAAAGCTGCTCCATTTCAGCACGGTTCAGGTTGCTGCCGCTGTAGATGATTTGGTGCGGGTCAAAGCCCGCCTGAAGTCCGAGGTAGATATCGCCAGGGGTATTGGCATGAAGTCCCCAACCTGAGGCATGAAAAATTTGCAGGAGGGCGATGTTGCCGTTGGTGACACTGGCGAAGTGGAAGCGAGTCTGAGGATAGGCGATCGCACCCGTAATGTGCTGAATGGTTTGACGGAGGCGATCGCCGTCATAAACGTACAGCGGCGAACCATAGGTATCGAGCAGTTCCTCCGCCAGAACAGGTGATAACGGGTATGGGGTGTAAGGGGTGGAGTGTGGGCTTGCTACCATTGCGTTGTCTCCCGTTGCAGTTGCAAATAGAACCGTCCTAGCCAAGAGGGTAGCCAAAAAGGATGATCGAACGAGAACGCTGGTGCTGTTTGACCGAGAGCGGCATGATGCCACACCTGCCACATCATCAAAAGCCATAAGCTTTCACCAATGCGGCGACCCTGAAGTGTGCCGAAGTCGCCAGCCACAATTCTAGTTGCTATATGAGGTTGCCAAAGACCCTGTGCCCGTAGATGTCCAGGGTTTAACCACACGCCCAGTTCTTGCCACAGCTCATTGAAACACCAGGAGGTTAAGGGCACGCCCATACCGCGCTTCTGCCGCCAGACGATCGCGGGTGGCAACCACGCTTCAACGGCTCGTTTCAAAATGTATTTTTCGCAGGCGGCTTGCAGGTGGAGCGTCCCTGAAACCTGAAATGACCATTGAGCTAAGGCTAAATCACAAAAGGGCGATCGCACCCTTAGCCCATGAGCCGTGCCCAATTTTGTAGCGCGAGGATGGATATTCTGTGCGCCCTTCAGCATCAACGTGGCACGACGCAGGCGATGGAGCAAGGCAGTTGAAAAGGCTGGATCGAGGGCATCCTGAAGCCAGCTTTGGGGATAGATGGCTGCAAGTTGGGTAAAAACCTCTGGCTGAAAGAGCTGCTGTTCGTAACCCCAGAGACGATGAAAGGTGCGGAGATACTGCTGCTCAAAAGGGGCTGCCGCTGGGTGCTCTACCTGGTAAATGCCTGCTGCAATGAGGGGTTTATTCGTCCAGCCAGCAAAAAGCTGATCGCCACCTTCACCGTTAAAGATGACTTGTACCTCCTGGCTCGCTGCCTGCATTGAGAGAAAAAGCGGCACAGTTACGCTATCACCAAAGGGACTATCCAAGGCTTGAGCGGTTGCCATCAGAGCTTGCCGAATGCAACGCGGACTGGCATCAACTTTCACCAACGGGATGTTGAGGAACTCGGCAACCTGCTCAGCGTAGGGATACTCAGAAAGGTCGCCTAGACCGAAATCTAAAGTGTAGGCGCGTACTTTAACGCCTGCTTCGACCAAGAGCGCTGCCACGATCGATGAATCTAACCCACCCGACAGCAGAACACCCACTGGCTCATCCGTTAGATCAGCAATTTGACGAGCTACTGCCTCTTTCAGCAACGATCGCAGTTGAGCAATCGCGATCGCCTCGTCCTGAATTTGGTCTGGCGCTTCCTGCCATTCCATCGCTCGCGTCGTGCTATGTACTGCTACCGTTTCTGACCTATCATCGGCTATCCAGACTTGTTCAGTACCTGCCGCGATCGACCTGATTTGGGCGATCGGAGTCAACGGCGTTGGCACGTAAGAAAAGCAGCTATAGCCATACACAGCAGGCATACTAATCTGGGGCGTTTCAACAAGTGGCAAAAGCAAACTCAGGCGCGACGCAAACCATACGACCTGACCCACTTGAATCCAGCACAGCGGCACGTGACCGAAGGGTTCCCGCCCCAAGCAGAGGCGATCGTTGTACCGAGTGACCCAGGCATCAGCAGGACAACCATCTGCATGGCGGTGTAGACCCGATGCAGACAAGACAGCAAGCGTCTCTGTTGGTAAGCTGTCACAGTCCGTCTGTGATAAGCCTATATAGATAACGCCCCAAACGCATTTTGTAGCACTGCCTAGTGAACGTGTTTCCGAAGTGCACGATCGGCTGTCTCGTCGCGATCGTGGCTCAACACAGTGACTCAGAACATCCGTTAGCCGCTGTTCTAAAGAAGACTGATTGCCATAGCCCCAATAGCCAACGACCTCATGCAGCTTGAGTGCACTTAGTGGGATTGCCTGACCCATACACCACTCAACTTTCGACAATGGCACAACCTACTGCACATCAAATTTGGCACTGCTGAGCTGACGATCCTCTAGAAGCAGCCGCACTTGCCACGTGCCAGTTGGTGCATTGGGGGCAAGCGGATACTTGCAGTGAGTATTCCATACAGGTGTGCCAATTTGACGGGTTTCATAGCGATTCTGCTTAATAACCTGTCCGCCCGGAGCAAGCCAATCGCACGTGAGGGGAAGCTTTTTACCCACAGGCGCAGCATTCAGCGTCACGTTATAGAACAACTCCGGACTGCTTTGGCGAGAGAGTGGTGCCCGATCGCCGCAACTGTCCTGCACCAAAGCAACACAGCTTTGTGCTGTTGAAACACGAGCCAGCGCTTGGTTTTGCTGCTGTATAAAAATAGCCACACCTGCGATCGCCACGACTAGGCTAGCGATCGCACCACCGATGAGCCACCGCTGCCGTCGCTGCTGCACAATCAGTGCTTCCTTACGCTGTAGCTGGATCATCGCCTCATCTAACAGGTCGGGTGACAGATTGAGTTCGCGCAAGATGTCTTGCACCTGTCCACGATCGAGTTCGTCTTGCTGCCGTTGAGAAAGCCGTTCCACTTCTCCAACTAGCTTTGTCAACTGTGCTGGCGTTAATCGGTTTTCCATGATCAACCTCTTTTCAGTGAATGCTTTGGTTAAATGAAGAGGGCATCGATCCGCGAATGATAGAGCAGGGCAGAAGGCTGGAAACGGTACCAGACATCTCCGTCATGAGTCTAAACATCATCAGCCTAACATTGAGTCCTAGGACTTTCTGTTTCAAGTGGCGCTGTGGCATGCGGCAGGGAATTTCTGAGTAATCTCTATGCAAATATAGCTGTTTTCCGCCGCCTGCCCACAGAGCTTATTGAATCGCTAGCCTCACGCCAGAGAAGGGGTTGAGGTTCGTTTGAACCCCGCTCTAAGCTCGATCGAGATCAGGAAACTGTTAGTAATGAGCAAGGAGAAATCTCTGTCCCAGGAAGCCATGTACTGATCCCAAAGGCATTTCAAGCAATAGTTTGAAGCTCAAAGTATGAAACGGCAGTCAACGTCCGCCTTGACTCTCAAGGATACCTGGCAAGTAACCACACAACTTTTCACTCATACTTCCCTTTAGAGATTAATAAAGCTAAGATTCTGCTTATGGTTAGTTTCTAACCCAAGTTACAGAATTAGCCAATTAAAATTTTGTGGGGAACCTATGGAAACTTTTGCCTACCTGCACACCGCTTGTGCTTATGAAGATCCCGAAGCAGTGACACTGAATTTGCCGATCGATCAGTCGAACGTAAAGCAGTTGTCTAGTCAAGCAACCTTACTCATGCTGCAACTTCTGATTCCCGCAGCGATTCTGGCGGTTGCCGGACATGCTTCAGCCCTTCAGGTAGGCGATCGTGGTCCTTCTGTAACCACCTTGCAAGACCGCTTGCGATCGACAGGCTATTTCAACCGCAGTTCAACTGGAGTTTATGCCTCGATCACAGCCGATGCCGTCCGACGTTTTCAGGCATCACGTGGGCTGGTGGTTGATGGCATTGCTGGACCTGTAACGCAACGGGCATTAAGAGGACAGTCCTACGCTGCTTCAGGGAATATTCGACCCATCAGTAGTACTACTTATGACGGTGATACGATCCGCCCCATCGCTAACACTGGGGGCTTGCAATGCAGTGGTAGTTCTGTAATCAGTGTGCGTGACCTTCAGCGGCGGCTCAACGATCGCGGTTACTCAGTCGGCATTGATGGCATCTTTGGCAGTGAAACGTGCCGCGCCCTTCGGCAGTTTCAAGCAGCTAACGGCTTAGTCGTAGACGGTATCCCCGGTCCCGCTACACGAACGGCGCTAGGGTTGAGTTCGCCTAATCTACCGGGAGGTGGGAATGGGTCGTCTGCCAGCGTTCGCAAGCGCTATGTGGTTGTCGTACCAGCGAAAAGCAGCGCTACACTATCGCAGGTTCGTACAGTCGTACCTGATGCTGTTTACAGTGCCACCAACTTGGGCAAGTACATTCAGGCAGGCGCTTTTGACGAACGAGGCTTTGCCGAGTCCCGCGCGACACTCCTGCGTGCCAATCGGCTTGATGCTCAGGTACGATATTTTTAGACTCAACGCAGACCTCAAACCTATCGGCGAGTTTGCTTAGGAACAAGAGTTTAATCACCTCGACGTTTTCCGTAGGGGCGCACGGCTGTGCGCCCCTACCTACGAACAATTTGTCGGTTTTATTTAATCCACGATCCTTAGTTACATCGGTAGCAGCGATCGCTGACAAACGGGGCAAACCGCATGGATGGTGAGCTGACAATCTAACAAGTGATAGCCTTCCTTCTGAGCAGTTTTAACGCCGACTTTAAGAATGGAATCACTCTTGAACTCGATCGTCTTATTACAGCGCACACAAATTAAATGATGGTGGTGATACGAGGGCTGGTTGAGTTCGTAGTGCTTATGCCCTTCTGCCAGCTCCAGTTCTCGTAAAATGCCCATCCGTGCCATTAGTTTGAGCGTGCGATAAATGGTGGAAAGGCTAATCGCCTCGCCATCGGTTTTCAGCAGATTGTAAAGATCTTCGGCGCTGAGGTGGTTGCCTTTCGATAGATTCTGAAAGACTTGCAGAATGGTTTCCCGTTGAGGGGTTAGCCGCCAGCCCTTTTCATTCAGCTCTGCTTTAAGTGAAGTGATTGTGTAGGGAACTGCCATCGTCTTCTTCTCAATAATTCTATATTAATGAGAATGATACACAATAAACATTTTAGTTTCAAGTAGCACGCCTTATTGAGAATAGCTCCTAAAAAGGATGTCTCAACACGACTAGAGATTCAAGCTAGACCATTTGCGATCGCACAGAGAACATAAACCTGGTACGGAGGCAGGAAGGCTAGATCGCTACAAGGCAGCGTGCCCAAACGAGAATTGCTTTAAAGATGGGAGTTATAGCGGTTCAAAAACTAAGCCCCCAGGTATGTACGCTGGGGGCTTAAAGTTGCAAGGAGCGGAGCCAATTAGCTCAGAGACTCTAAATAGTCCCGTACACGGTTGCGGCGCTTAGGTTGTCTCAGCTTTTGTAGCGCTTTGGCTTCAATCTGGCGCACTCGCTCTCGTGACAGGTCAAGAGCACGACCAATTTCGGCGAGGGAGTAAGGATGACCATCGTCCAAACCAAAGCGCATTTGGATGACATCCCGTTCGCGGGTGGTTAAGTCTGCCAAAAGTTGCTGGAGGTCACGGCGAAGCGCCTCACGCATCAGGGTATCTTCAGGCGAAACATCATCGGTTTCCAGCAGATCGCCCAGCTCAGTATCTTTCTCTTTACCGACCTTGGTTTCTAGGGAAACGGAGCGAGGCACTCGCAGCAGCACTTCACGCACTTGAGGCGCGGTCATGTCCAGTTCTTGAGCAATGTCCTCGATGGAAGCAGTACGCCCTTTTTCCTGCGAGATTTTGCGCTGAGCTTTCTTGATTTTGTTCAGCTTTTCAGTGATGTGGACAGGAAGGCGAATCGTGCGGCTTTGGGTTGCGATCGCGCGTGTAATCCCTTGGCGAATCCACCAGTAGGCGTAGGTGCTGAACCGATAGCCTTTCGTAGGGTCAAACTTCTCGACAGCGCGTTCTAGCCCCAGCGTACCTTCCTGAATCAGGTCTAGCAGTTCCAGCCCACGATTCTGATACTTTTTGGCAACAGAAACAACCAGGCGCAGATTCGCCTTGATCATGTGCTCTTTGGCTCTGCCGCCTTCAGACTGAATGTCCTCTAATTCTTCAACGGTCAAGCCAGCAAGTTCAGCCCAGTGCCGTTTTCCTTCTGCCAACGTGGGCTTCAAATCTGCAACAGCGATGCCGCCTTCAAGCGCCCACCGCTCTAAAGAAGGGCGATGTCCCAGGTGCGAAGCAAGGCGATCGTGCGCGTCCACAAGCTGTACATAGAGCTGCATAGAGCCACCTGCCGTTTCAGCAGCTTCGGTGCGCATTTCCAGTAACCGCATGTAGCGTTGGACTCGTTGAGCCTCCGAAACTTCCTCGTCGCGACCGAGTAAACGAACGCGACCAATCTCCTGGAGGTACAGACGAACCAGGTCGGTGGTGCGACGACTGACACTGCGTTGGAGGTTAGCCGCTTCAGCGTACTCCATCTCGATACTCGCGAGGTCATCCACCGTGCGTTCATCATCAGGATCGCCGGGTCGAAAACCCCTGGTATGTAGCTGTTCGTCGTATTCAGCTTCAGCGTAAAAAGAAGATGCTGGCATAGTGCTCGTCTCAGTGGCTCCGGGTAAGAGTGGGCTTCAGTCGGCTGCTTGATCATAGTGTTCCCGCCCTTGAGGACTAAAGAACATCACTAAGAGTTCCGTTATGTCCTCTTCATGAGCCGCCATGATTCTGCATCTCACAGCAGCTTTGGCGTGCGATCGCGATCAAAACTCGCTGGCTTAGCGACAAGCCAACAAGCTGTCAGCAGAGACCGATCATTCCTGTGGCTTGGCAGACAGTATAGGAACAAGATCGAGGTCAAATGAGTGACCTGAATCAGATGCTAGGTTAACCTACATCACTTGTAGAGCAATTTCCTGACGTTTTTGAGGTCTGCTGACGATCTTCATGAAGGCTTTGAACGACTACTTGTTTCAATTACAGGTACGTGAAGCTGGAACCCAGAACGATCGTCCCCGGTTTACAAAAGCTTTATGAGTAGTGCTAAGGATCGTGGCTTTAATCAGGCGCAATGCTTTCTGTAGGGACGTTACATGTAACGTCCCTACAGAAGAGAGGTGGTTCAGGTTAATTAATCCACGCTCCTTAGCGGCGAGGCTGCACGTTGATGCAATGATGAGGCTGATGCTACTAAGCGGCGGCAAAGTTCACGATCCGCGCGAAGCTATCTGGTTGCAGGCTGGCTCCACCCACTAACGCGCCATCAATTTCGGGCTGTTGCAAAATTTCGTCAGCATTATCGGGCTTGACGGAACCACCATACTGAATGGGCACGTCAGCATTGGTGAGTTGCGCTCGTATCAGTCCAACGACGCGATTCGCTTCGGAGGCTGCACACGTCTCGCCTGTGCCGATCGCCCAAATGGGTTCATAGGCGATCACCAGGTTCGTTTGCTCGATCGCTTTGAGACCATGTTCAAGCTGACTAAAAATCACAGACTCGGTTTCGCCAGTGTCTCGCTGCTGTTTAGTTTCACCGACACAAAGAATCGGTGTCAGTCCGGCAGCTTGGGTAGCTTTCAAGCGCAAATTGACTGTTTCATCCGTTTCGCCAAAGTATTGCCGCCGTTCACTGTGCCCCACAATGACATACCGAACGCCAATCTCCGTTAGCATCGGCGCAGCAACCTCGCCGGTGTAAGCTCCAGCCGTCTCCCAGTGGACGTTTTGAGCACCGAGGCGAACCAAACTGCCGTGCAAAAACTGAGACATCTTGACCAATGCCGTAAAGGGGACGCAAAGCACGACTTCCCGATCGTCGGCAATGTCGTTGATTTGAGGCATAAAACCCTGGAGAAACTCCATCGCTTCTGCTTGGGTTTTATACATTTTCCAGTTGCCAGCAATAACAATTTTTCGCACGGGTCGCTCGGTTGGGGTTGAATGCACAATTTACTGCACCATTCAGTCTAAGGCTTCTGGTGACCAACCGATCCAGTTTGCGTCAGCGGTGCGACTAGAAGCAGCATGTAGCGTGAAAATTGATCGCAGCGGCAAAACTTTTCTGTAGCGCTCTGGTCGAGTTTCTAGGAAGTGTTTTAAAACCTCTTCGCTAGGTTGCCTAGCCGCGCTGCACTGCAAGTTCGCGCTCACAGATCCAAGTCCACTAAAGGGACTAAAGACAGCTTGCAGTCCCTTTAGTGGACTTCATGCCGTTAGCCCGGATTTTCCATCACGGGCGGGAGAGCAGCGCAGTGAAGGGTTTCAAGACACGCCCTAGTCGCAGGCTAATGTCGCATCGTTAAGGCAGCGATCGACGGCTAGTTCCGGGTCTTCTAACAAATAAGGTTTGCTCACGCAGTCATTGCAACCAGCTTGCAGTAACTTCCGGCGATCGTCCGCTCGCGCTAAGGCAGTGACGGCAACAACGGGAATGCTAGCTGTGGCAGCATGTTGTCTGAGCTGATGCACGACATCGAACCCACTCAGATCGAGCAGCACAATGTCTAACAAAATCAGGTCTGATCGAAAGATTTGCGCTAATGCCAACGCGGTTTCACCGTTCTGAGCCGTTAACAGCGTGCGATCGTGACGTGCCAGTATTTGCGTGACTAGCAGCAAATTGTCATCATGGTCATCCACTGCAAGAATGCAATGTTTCGCAAGCGGTGACGGCAGATCAAGGATGCAAAAATCCATACGTTCCAACGGGCTAAGTGAGGTAAAACTGCATTGGGGAAAGGAAGCCGTGGCAGACGTGTTACCACTCTCGGAGAGAAACCAACCATTCGGAGAGAAACCAACCATTCGGAGAGAAACCAACCATTTGTAGAGAAACCAACCATACTTTGCAACCAGCGATTCGGCTGTGCAGAGGCGCACTCCTGTTGCTAGTTCTAGTACAAAACTTAACTTTTGTTTAATTTTTCAGATTGGATTATCGGCATTGTTTTCAAGCTCGAATCTATAGATATGCTGGAAGAGAGTTAATCGAATTAGTTCTGTGTACGAAGATACTAAAAGCTAATTTGTGGCGCTCATCGCTGCCTTTTTGTCGTTACAGACGTTGCAGAGCTTCAACCGTTTAAAGTTCTTTTTTGTAGAAACAGCGTGATGAACTCACCCGATCGCATGGTTTTGGCAGTAAAGCTATACATAGGTAAGTGTATGAGGAGCGATCGCTAAGCGGCATTCATTAGTCCGTTATCAGGAGCATTCTTAAAACCGGAGGATCGAGATGGGCATTGCCACAGTTAACCCAGCAACGGGAGAGTTGATCAAGGCGTTTGAAGCGCTAACGGAGGTAGAGATTGAGCGCAAGCTAGCGTTAGCACAGCAAACGTTTGAGCACTATCGCCACACGAGCTTTGCACAGCGATCGCAGTGGCTGACAGCAGCAGCGCAGATTTTAGACATAGAAAAAGAAGCATTTGGCAAGGTCATGACGCTGGAGATGGGCAAACCACTCAAAGCGGCGATCGCCGAAGTCGAAAAGTGTGCCGCCGTTTGCCGCTTCTACGCCGATCGTGCGGCTGAGTTTCTCGCCGATGTGCCTGTACAAACTGATGCGAGTAAAAGCTTTGTCTGCTACCAGCCGATCGGGGTAGTCTTAGCCGTCATGCCCTGGAATTATCCCTTTTGGCAGGTGTTACGCTTTGCGGCTCCAGCGCTGATGGCAGGCAATGTGGGCTTGCTCAAACATGCGTCCAATGTACCTCAGTCGGCGTTGGCGATCGAAGACGTTTTGCAGCGGGCGGGCTTTCCAGAAGGGGCGTTTCAAACCCTGCTGATTGGGGCAGATAAGGTAGCGGCAGTGGTAGAGGATCATCGCGTGAAAGCCGCTACGCTCACGGGCAGCGAACCCGCAGGCGCAAGCTTGGCAGCCACAGCCGGAAAGCAGATTAAAAAGGTAGTGCTGGAGTTGGGCGGTAGCGATCCGTTTATTGTGTTGCCCAGTGCTGATTTGGAAGCGGCGATCGCAACGGCGGTGACTGCGCGCATGATCAACAATGGGCAGTCGTGCATTGCAGCTAAACGTTTTATTGTTGCGGATACTATTTACGACGAGTTTGAACAGCGACTGGTGGCAAAATACCAGGCGCTCAAAGTCGGCGACCCGATGCTGCCCGACACTGATATTGGTCCCTTAGCCACTCCTGACATCCTCAAAGACCTGGATCAGCAGGTACAAACTGCAAGACATCAAGGTGCGCGGGTGCTGGTGGGCGGCAAACCTCTGGGTGGTGCTGGCAATTTCTACCTGCCGACGATTCTGACTGAAATTCCACTGGACAGCTCCACGGCACAAGAGGAACTGTTTGGTCCTGTGGCGATGCTGTTCCGCGTGGCGGATATTGACACTGCTATTCAGCTTGCGAACAGCACCCCCTTTGGGTTGGGCGCGAGCGCTTGGACAACCGATGAAGCAGAACAAACCCGCTTGATGCATGAGATTGATGCAGGGTCGGTCTTTATCAATAGCATGGTGAAATCTGACCCGCGTCTACCGTTTGGTGGCACAAAGCGATCGGGCTTCGGGCGTGAATTGAGCATTCAGGGCATTCATGAGTTTGTCAATATCAAGACAGTGTGGGTGAAATAGAAAAAAGCTGAGGTTAAGAGCCAGGAATCAGCGCAGGGTGACTGACTCCACAAGCTGCCATGTTTTTGGGTGTAAGTAATGTCAGCGATACCCAACATTTTCCTTTTTGTATCTGTGTTCTTTGTAACAAAATAGAAGAGGCAGCTATCGAGATCGTGTTAAGACAGGGAGGGTTGTCTGTCGTATGGTTCAGAGTGCAGTGCCAACGCTAAGGATCGTGGATTAAATAAAACCGACAAATTGTTCGTAGGTAGGGGCGCACAGCCGTGCGCCCCTACGGAAAACGCCGAGGTTATTGAATTCTTGTTCCTAAATCGGGCGCGATCGAAGAGACGCTGAGAATGGAAGTGGTCAGCGATCGCCGACAGACACATAACGATGCTGTGAAGGGAATACTTAGTTTTTGTGAAGGGGATAACGGGCATGGGCGAGATGAATACGGCTGAACTGTTAGTGCGCTGCCTGGAGAATGAAGGCGTGCGCTACATTTTTGGGCTACCAGGCGAAGAAAATCTGCACGTGTTGGAAGCGCTGAAGCACTCGTCAATTCAGTTCATTACGACCCGCCATGAGCAGGGGGCAGCGTTCATGGCAGATGTGTATGGACGGCTGACTGGTAAACCAGGGGTTTGTCTCTCGACGTTAGGACCCGGTGCAACCAATCTGATGACGGGTGTTGCCGATGCGAACCTTGATCGCGCGCCGCTGGTTGCCATTACGGGGCAAGTTGGCACCGATCGGATGCATATTGAGTCGCATCAGTATCTCGATCTGGTGGCGATGTTTGCCCCCGTCACTAAGTGGAACGCTCAGATTGTCCGCCCCAGCAACACGCCAGAAATTGTGCGAAAGGCGTTCAAAATTGCTCAGGCAGAGAAACCAGGCGCGGTACACATCGATCTCCCAGAAAACATTGCAGCGATGACTGCACCCGGAAAACCGTTGGCGAAGGACAACAAAGAAAAAACCTACGCCTCGTTTCAAAGTATTGAAAAGGCAGCAGATTTTATCTCCCAGGCAGAAAATCCGCTGATTCTGGTGGGCAATGGCGCGATTCGGGCAAATGCCAGCGAAGTGCTGACCGACTTTGCCACGCGGCTGAATATTCCCGTCGCCAATAGTTTTATGGGCAAAGGGGTCATTCGCTATACTCATCCCTTAGCACTGTGGGCAGTGGGATTGCAGCAGCGTGACTACATTAGCTGTGGGTTCGATCGCGCTGATCTCATCATTTGTGTAGGGTATGACTTAATCGAGTATTCGCCCAAAAAATGGAATCCTGATGGGACGATTCCGATCGTCCACGTTGGCGCAATGCCTGCGGAAGTAGACAGTAGCTACATCCCCGTTGTCGAAGTGATCGGCGACATTTCGGACTCGCTGAAAGAGATTTTGTACCGTGCCGATCGTGCCCACAAGCCCGATCCCCACGCGCTAGAGCTTCGCACCGATATTCGTAATGACTACGTTCAATATGCGAAGGATGACGAGTTTCCCATCAAGCCACAAAAAATTGTCTATGACTTGCGGCAAGTGATGGCACCCGAAGACATCGTCATTTCAGATGTGGGCGCTCATAAGATGTGGATGGCACGGCACTATCACTGTGAGCAACCCAATACCTGCATCATTTCTAATGGTTTTGCGGCGATGGGCATTGCGATCCCAGGGGCGATCGCGGCAAAACTGGTGCATCCCGATCGGCGGGTGGTTGCCGTTACAGGCGATGGCGGGTTCATGATGAACGCTCAAGAGCTAGAAACCGCTTTGCGCGTGGGTACGCCGTTTGTCACCTTAATCTTCAACGATGGTGGCTATGGCTTAATTGAATGGAAGCAGCAAAACCAATTTGGTAGTTCTGCCTTCATCAAGTTTGGCAACCCCGATTTTGTCAAGTTTGCGGAAAGCATGGGCTTGAAAGGCTACCGCGTTGAATCGTGTCTAGATCTGATTCCCATTCTGAAAGAAGCGCTGGAACAGGATGTGCCGACCGTCATTGACTGTCCCGTCGATTATCGCGAAAACCTTCGCTTTACCCAACGCGCTGGTGATTTGAGCTGCCCGATGTGAGCGATCGTTAACGTTTAATTTGAAGGTCAATGGGCAGAGAGAACTAAGGTTCTACCCGTTGTTTTGCAACATGGCAGTAGGAACCTAGAGCCATTAGGTGCGTCTACCCTACGAGCAGGGAATGGTCGATCGCATCTTTGATCGTACTGTTCGGAACTCGATCGACCGCGAATTAACGTTATGGCTTACTAGAAGGCTAAAGGCGATGAGTACAACAAAAGTTTTGGGATGGGTTGGAGTAGCAACGGCAACGTGCATCACGTTACTAGCACAACCTGCGATGGCGCAGCGGGTTTGCATTGAGTCAGAGGCAAATGGCAGAGTTGTTTGTGGCAGAGTGGTAAATGATTCTCGCTACAACAATAGTCGTAATGACGATCGCTATAACGATCGCAAGGACGATCGCTACAACAATCGCAATGACAACCGCTATAACAACCGTGATGGTGATGTCAGCAACTTTGATGAACGCTTCTATCTAACTGCCTATCCAGATGTGAAGGCAGCGGTCATTCGCAGACAGTTTAAGGATGCTTATACACACTACCAACGCGCTGGTCGTTTTGAAGGTCGTTTTCCCCGCTTCAACGAAGCGAGTTATCTAGCCAAAAATCCTGATGTCGCAGAAGCCGTGAGGCGAAGAAGCATTCGCAGTGGTTATGAGCACTGGCTGAGGCTTGGTCGCTTAGAGAATCGCCAACTTTAGTCGATGTCTCGCCTCTACTGCTTCGTTTTATAGTGGAACTTGTGCCAAAGTTCCACTTTTTTGGGCATACGCCGCTGTCTGCTTCACAAACCAATTTGGCGTTTTGGAACTTGAAGAGTAGCATGGCATCTAGGCATGTGGTTTGAGGACTCCATGCAGCACTGCCGCTTGTTTTGTGAGTATGACTAGAGATTCGGGCACACCAGAGCGTCAGCCATTGAAGCGATCGCCAAACGTCGGCAAGGATGGGATACTGCCTCGGCAGTCACAGCCTGTGGCGGCACCAGCTCCTCAGTCACGTGCTCAAGCGAAGGGAGCAGAAATATTCGCACGATCGCATCCTGTGCCGCCGCCTCCCCCAAAAACATCGCAACAACCAAAGCCACGACCAGCCGATCAAGCTGGAGTGAAGGAGACCGCACCGGGCAACCGTCCCGGTGCTGCCAGACTGCCCCGTCGCTGGTGGCGATGGCTGTATAGCTGGAAGTTTTGGCTAGTGGCAACGGGTCTAGGCTCTGTAGGGACGGGTGCGTTAGCGTTAGCGCTGTTGCTGCAAATGCCTGGGTTGCCCAACTGTCCAGCGATTTTTTGGCCTCTCGCCTCGGCATCATTGCGCTTTGAGTGTGCGCGGTTGGCAGCCAGCAAGCAAACCTCAACCGATTTACTGGAAGCGATCGCGCTCGTTGATTCCCTCCCTAAAGACCATCCGCTGCGAGAGGAAGCCGATCGCCTGGTGGAACTGTGGTCGCTGGAAGTCTTAAAGCTGGCGGAAGCAGATTTTAACGCGGGCAAGTTGAATGAGGCGATCGCGGCGGCACGACGGCTTTCACCCAAAGTCTCTGCTTACAAGCTGGTCGAAGAACGAGTGCAGCGGTGGCAGGCAATTTGGCAAAAGGCAGAAACCTTCTATCGCAAAGCGGAAGAGTCTCTACGCGACCTCGATTGGCGGCAGGCATTTTCCTACTCTGTCCGTTTGCTGGATGTGGACAACACGTTCTGGCAGACAACGAAATACAACGAGCTGACGGGCAAAATCAATACAGCCCGAGCCGATGGCAATACGTTAGGCAAAGCTCAGCGTCTTGCTGACTATGGCGGTTTGAATGATTTGCTAGAAGCGATCAAGCTGGCACAGTCGATCGGGCAAAATAGCTACGTGCATCAAGCAGCACAAAAGGCGATCGGGGAATTTGGGCAGAAGATGGTCGATCTGGCGCAGGCGATGCTCGATCGACGCGATTTGCAGGGAGCTTTGAACGTGTTGGGCAAGATTCCCGATATCGCTAACCTCAACGAGCAGGTGAAAGACCTGACGGTGCTGGCAAACGCTCAGTCTCAGGTCTGGCAGAACACGGTGCCAGAGATTGAGGAAGCCATTTCCCAGGCACAGCGCATTCGCCCCGATCGTCCGCTTTACCGCAAAGCCCAGCAGTTAATTGTCCGCTGGCAGCTTGAGATTGAAGCGATCGCCCAACTCGAAAAAGCCCGCATCCTCTCCCAACCTGGCACCGTGAATGATCTGGCGGCAGCGATTGCGGAAGCCTCCACCATTCCCCGTTCCAACCCACGCTGGAGCGACGTGCAAAAGCAGATCCAGACTTGGACAGCACAGATTCAAACCATTGAAGACCGTCCTCTTTTGGATCAGGCAGAGCAAACAGCCACTCAAGGCGACATTACTGCTTTACAGGCAGCGGTTGCACAGGCAAATCAAATTACTCAGGGACGAGCACTGTACAAAGAGGCGCAAGGTAAAGCGCGTCGCTGGACAGGGCAAATTCAGCAAATTCAGGATCAGCCGTATCTCGATCGCGCCCGTGAATTTGCTAACGCTGGCGATTTGGTTTCTGCCGTTCGGACGGCGGAGCAAATTGGGGCTGAACGATCGCTCTATGCCGATGCTCAGGTTGATGTCAAACAGTGGCGCAGTCAACTCCGTACTCAGGAGTTGCAGGTACAAGCACAGCAAAAGCTTCAGACTGCTCGTCAGTTAGCGAATACAGGTTCTCCAGCCGGATTGGCAAATGCAATCAGCGCTGCGGATCAGGTGCCAGCAGGTAACGCGCTACGATCGGATGCCGACAATGCCATTAATGAATGGAGTACACAGCTTTTGCAGGTGGCAAAAAGCCAATCAGTTTATGATGTGCCGGGTGCGATCGCGGTGGCTCAAAAAATTCCCGCTCGCTCCAGCGTTTATGCAGAAGCACAGCAAGAGATTCAAGCCTGGAAACAGTTGTTAAGACAGTAAGAATTCACGATCGACTGCACAATTTTCATCGTTTCTTGGTATTAGTCGAAAACGGTTTCAAGTTTCCGACTTTTGTGCTTTGAATATAGTATGAGCATTGCCTATGTTAATCCAGGGTTAAGCTGCGGTTACAGATAGCTAATGGCTCATTGAAATCCTCTTCTACGTCTGCCAATCTCTTTTGTCGGTAAAAGTAATTTACCTGTTGGTCGTCCTATGTTCACTATGGCAAGCTCCACTGGAGTGCTCTCAGAATCGTCCATACGGCGAACGCTGTCATTGGAGTCAGCAATACAGGACTTATACCTCCACAATTGCCAGATTGAAGCCTGTGATCTGGGCGAAACGCTTGTCAGAATGTTTGACGACAATTCGCTTGCTCCTGGCATCATCTTGCTAGAATCTGGCAGGCTTCTTGGTATGATTTCCCGTCGTCGCTTTTTTGAGCTGATTAGCCGTCCCTTTGGGCGAGAAATTTTTACCAAACGACCGCTTCAACTCTTCTACCAATTTGCCCAAGCGCCTACGTTGCTGCTGCCCTCTAACACTTCGGTTGTCGCAGCAGCAAAACAATCATTGCAGCGATCGCCTGAGCACATCTATGAGCCGATCGTTGTCCAAATCAGTAACCAAAGTTATCGCCTGCTAGACATTCATCATCTACTCATTGCCAATTCTCAGATCCATGAACTGACGACTCACTTATTGAGTGAACAAACTCAAGCCAAACTGATTCAAACTGAGAAGATGGCTAGTTTGGGAGCAATGGTTGCTGAAGTGGCGCATGAAATCCTCAATCCAGTTAATTTTATTTGGGGCAATCTTACTTATCTATCCAACTACAGCCATGACTTGCTGCGCGTGCTTGCAGTTTACGAAGCTGAAGTGCCTGAACCGTCTCCAAGCCTGGAGGCTGTAAGAGAAGATATAGACCTTGACTTTCTCATCAAAGATTTTCCGCAAGTGCTTTCGAGCATGAAAATGGGCGCAGAACGGCTCCAAAAAATCATTGGTGCACTGCGTAACTTCTCGCACCTGGATGAAGGGGAAAAACGGTTAGTTGACATTCACGAATGTTTAGACAATACGCTGTTAATACTCGCAAATCGCCTCAAGCACTCAGTGAAGGTTGTTAAAAACTATGGTGAAATACCCCTGGTTAAAGGGTATTCAGGACAGCTTAGCCAGGTCTTTATGAATCTTCTTAGCAATGCGATCGACGCGTTGATGGAGGGAACCAGTAAAACATCAACGGTTTCAGACGCTTGCATTGAAATTACAACAGGGGTTTACACACAAGAAAACGCGCCCGATGACGACGACAAACAGTGGATCGCGATCTATATTGCTGATAACGGCTCTGGCATCTCACCACAGCTTCAAGCACAAATTTTTGACACGTTTTTTACCACTAAACCTGTTGGCAAAGGAACGGGTCTAGGGTTAGCGATTAGCCGCCAGATTGTCACCGAAAAACATGATGGGCGTATAAGTGTACAATCGCAACCCGGTGCTGGCAGCACCTTTAAGGTGCTGTTGCCACTCACCTGATCCCAGATGTGTACCGTTGGCGCGATCGGTAGTCTTTAAGCGTTGGTTGACTGACAAATCTTTCTGCGATCGCCTGCCCCGCCCTGCACTGAAAGTGCGGGCTAACAGCAGTAAGTCCTCTGTAGGCTTTGCCTTCCCGAAGGGTAGAGGACTGCAAGGGGCTTTCAACCCGTTTCAACGGGTTTGAAACCGTTAGCCCGGCTTTTAATCGCGGGCGGGTCGGCAACGGAGCAATCAGCCTTTCAGGACTTTTGTCAGTCAATCAGCTTTAAGCGTTGCTACTTCCACCTGTTGCTTAAACCGTAACGATTCAGCAGTTTCCTTTTCGCAGAGCCATAATAACATCCAACGCTCTTTGCTGAGGACTGCCAATGCTGCTGCTTCAAGACGCTCGCACAGATCAGATTCTTTTCCTGTCGCTCTTTTTGCTGGTCGGTATGAGTACACGCGACTGGACATTGCACCCAGAAATGATTGCAGTCGCAATCGCAACGTGCGTAGTGACGCAGTGGGTGATGCTAGCGGTCAGCAGTCAGGAGTCAGAATTTGATTCAAAGCTTCATCCCACCGCAAAGCGGAAGCAAGCTATATCCTTCATCTTTCATCCTTCTTTTCTCGCCTCCGTCCCCAGTGCCCTTGTCACCTCTCTGGGACTGAGTATTCTGGTTCGCGCTGACCATTACAGCACGATAGTTCTAGCCTGTGTGGCAGCGATCGCCAGCAAGTTTCTGATCCGGGTGCGGGGCAAGCATCTTTTCAACCCCGGCAACTTTGGCATTGTGGCAGCACTGACGCTCACGCCAGATGCCTGGGTATCACCGGGGCAATGGGGTGAAGAAGGCTGGTACGCGCTGATGTTTTTAACCTGTGGCGGTTTGGTGCTACGGCGAGTCGGACGCTGGGATACAACGATCGCCTTTCTCGGTAGCTACGCCGTGTTGGAAGGCATCCGTAATGTTTTGCTGGGCTGGACGTGGGATGTATGGGCGCATCGCCTGATGAGTGGTTCGCTGCTGATGTTTTCCCTGTTTATGATTACCGACCCGCGCACCATTCCCAATGCCCGAATCGGTCGCTTGCTTTGGGCAGTAGCGATCGCGCTCCTCACCTTTTTTCTCCGCAACTACCTGTTTCTTTCGACCGCTGTCTTCTGGGCACTCTTCGCGCTGGCACCCCTCAGCATCCTGATCGATGCCATGTTTCCTGGCGATCGCTTTGTTTGGAGCGATTTGCTTGGGAAGAAGGAAGCAGGGGAAGTCGGGGAAGCAGAGGCGCAAGAAATGACTGCACTCGTTACTCAGATCTCGTAACTCAAAATTCTGGTTAGCCGTTAGCCAAACTTAAGACGCAAAATTCAAAACTCAAAACTCAAAACTATGGTCACGAAACCCTTACGTCTTCTCATTACTTTATTTTTCACGTGTCTAGTTTGCCTGTTGGTAGCACCAAGCGCATGGGCATTCTGCGGCTTTTATGTGGCGAAAGCCGATGCCAAACTCTATAACCAGGCATCGCAGGTGGCGATCGCGCATTCAGGCAATCGCACTGTACTGACGATGGCGAACGACTTTCAGGGTGAGGTGAAGGATTTTGCGATCGTGGTGCCCGTTCCCGTAGTGCTGCGACGGGATCAGATTAAGGTGGCTGAACCCAAAATTATTGAGCGTCTGGATGCCTTCAGTGCGCCGCGTCTAGTGGAATATTTTGATGAAGACCCGTGTGATCAGCGCCTGTACGATCGGGCGGTTCCGGCTCCCTCGGCTGCATCAGGCGTAGCCCAAGAAGCAAACCGACTACGCAAAGATTCGCTGGGTGTCACTGTAGAAGCGAGATATACCGTAGGCGAGTATGACATTCTGCTGTTGAGCGCAAAGGAATCGGGTGGATTGCAAACCTGGCTGACTCAAAACGGCTACAAAATCCCCCAAGGTGCAAACCAACTGCTGAAGCCCTACATTCGGCAGAAGCTGAAGTTCTTTGTAGCAAAGGTCAATCTGGATGAGTATGACAAAGCAGGCTATCAATCCCTACGTCCGCTGCAAATTGCCTATGAATCGCCGCGCTTTATGCTGCCCATTCGCTTGGGAATGATCAATGCGAAAGCAGCGCAAGATTTATTGATTTACGTCCTGTCACCCAAAGGACAAACGGAAGTCACCAATTACCGCACCGTCAAAGTGCCGTCAGATTCGGAAATCCCAGTCTTTGTTAAAAATGAGTTCAGCGATTTCTACAAGGCGATGTTTCAGACGAGCTACGATCGCGAAGATCGCAAAGTTGCCTTTATGGAATACGCCTGGGATATGGCAAACTGCGACCCCTGTTCCGCAGAACCGCTATCACAAACGGAACTGAAGCAAGCAGGTGTTTTTTGGCTCGACAACCCTAACAGCGAGTCAGTACCCATGCCGTCAGGTGGATTCCGTCGTCCGTTTCCGTCGTCCAGTGTTTTCATTACCCGTCTGCACGTCCGCTATACTCGCGACAAATTCCCCGAAGACTTAGTGTTTCAGGAAACGGGCAACCGCGATACGTTCCAGGGTCGCTATGTGCTGCGTCATAGCTTTGATGGAGAGCCGAAATGTCAGGCGGCGTATCAGTACCGTCGATCGCTCCCCCGTCGGTTTGAACAACAGGCGCAGAATCTAGCGCGTCTCACCGGATGGAATATCCAGGATGTTCGCAAAAAACTGCCGCAAATCGAAGGCGATTCGCGTCCTTTTTGGCAACGAATTCTGTCGAGTTTGGTTGGCAAATAGAGTCGATCGTTCGTTTTCTGCGCGGCAAGCTTTTAAACGGCAAGAATTTCATCTCCATAAGGGATGACATGCCTAGCTAGATAAAGGCAAAATAAGGTGTTGCCCGCAGTGAACGTAGCCGTCGTGGATAGCTTGAACGACTTGTTTCAGAAAACCATCTATTTGGGAGTTGGTCTAGCGTCCTATGTTGTTGAAAAAGTAGAGCATCTGGACGAAAGTTTCTCCGAGTTTCAGGCTGAGGTGCAACACACAGTAGACGAGTTGATTGAGCGAGGCGAGCAAGTGGTGACACAAGCCCAACGCTCAGATGCCGATCAGATCTGGCAAGTCGCACCATTACATCGTCGCCTAGTGATGTTGCTCAACGGCAACGAAACGCTGGCAAAACATCTGGTTGAACAGACTCAAGAACAATATCCCGATCGTTCCCTAGTCTGGATCTACGAGAAAGTGATTCACGACTTGGAGCGCGATCGGGGCTTATAGACACTGCCTTAAGAACTCGTCTATTGTAATGATCGCCATGTCACGAAATGGATGCAGCACGAGCAAATCCATTTCGTCGGTGATGATGTATTGCGCTTGCCCATTTAATGACAACTCCAGAACCTTGTCATCTTTGTGATCGCGACATTCCTGCACAGTCTCAATGATCTCAACCAGGACTGTCCGCTCTACTAACGCGTCTAAAAACGCCTCTCGCTCTTCACTGGTGACATACCGATTAAAGCGTTCGCGCTCTAATAAGCTGTTATGCACTTAAATTTTCGAGTCGATCTAAGCTAGCAAGGGGTTTTAGCCTCCTGAATACCCAGTTTGAATGATTAACAGCTTACTTCATTCAATTCCTCCAGTAGATCGAGTAATAATAATACCTCTCCGTTCTCTAGGGCAGATCGAAGGGCTTGAGCAGGTTTGCTGTTCTCAAACAAAAGCGCACTGTTCATTACATTTGTATCAGAGACATAACGCACGTCACGCCTCATTCAGAATTGAATCTAAAAGTTCTGGAGTCAATCCTCGCGCTTGAGCATTTTGACTAATCTCACTCATTACCACCTCTAGCGATCGTCTGCTTCGAGTTGCATTGCCAAGCTTAAGGCTAAGTAATGCCTCCCATTTACGTTGCTGCTCTTCAGAAGCGGCTTCAAAGATCCGAGCAACCTCAGCATTAACGCGAATTGTGATAGCTTTGGTTTCCATAATGGTTCTATGACACTTAAAGTGATGTAATTTGTAAGTTTTTCCACTCTAGCAATCCTTTGTTATGACTCCAGCCAAATCGAGTCATCCCGATGAATTGTGCCACCTTGCAACACCGAGGCGCGAATGCCTGCAATGACATTGTTGTGCTGAGCTGTTGTGCGTAAGATACCCAGATCATTCGGTAACCCAGCTTGTGCCAGTGTGGTGACGACACAGCGAGGGCAGGCGGTATCAATGCTGAGACGTACATCATCGCCAATCGCCAGCACTCTACCGACCCAGGCATCTTCTACAAACGCTGCTCCATCCGCGACAGGTTTGATCAAAATGTTGGGTCGAAAGCGGCATGGTTCAAAGTGTCCCTCTGGATAGAGCGACTGAAGTTTCGCTAACGTTGCCGTCGTCAGAGCATGAATCGAGCAGGAGTCAAAAAATGTACCAGACGGCAGTACCAACTCTGTAATGGCTTCCTGGTATGCGGTGCCTTCGACATTGGGCCAATATTGATCCAGGCTGGCAGTTTGGGGTGCAGAAGCCAGTAGCTGTACCTCGCGACCGAGCAACCCGGAGAGAATGCTGCTGGTGTCGATCGCCTCACTCACCACCGAACCACCGTCTGGTAGAGAAACTCGCACCGGAGGCAGCGTTTCCCGTGCAGGAGTTTCCGTGTATGTCGCCTGAAATGACAGCAGTTTTGCCCACTTTTTCGGGTTCTTGGCGCTGGCAACTCTGCCGCTTTCCACATCTAGAAGTGCATAGGCACGATCGCCCAATAAGCCACGCTCTGTGATTTCTGAAGCCTCCAGTTCCTCTCCCAGCATCGATTTCACAGGGTAGCGCCAGAGCGTTGCTACTGAACCGACGATCATCCTCACCATACACCGCACCTTGCTGATAACTGGCTAACGCTAGCAAGGCTGGAGCGCTTGAAGCGTATCAGAACATACAGGGTTGAGGTTGGACTTCACAGGGATAACTCTAAGTAGTTAAACGAAATCAATTACACAAAAAAGTGGCTGAAAGGCTGGATTGTCGCGAAGCTAGTGTGAAAATAATTCTGTTGGACTACTTATCAATTGTTTTTCAGGCTCAACCTTTCTTGCTGTCTAGCCACATCAAGTCAACCTTGAACCGCATCTTCCAGCATCTCTAATAAATGCTCATGGCTTTCTCCCTACGTGTAGCATCCTGGCAGGGCTGGTACAGAGCCGCACCACACGCCATCTTCTCAGATGACTGCTTTAATTTTCATCATTGCAATGCCCACAAGCTTCACTAACGATCTTAGCGTGTCACGCAATGCCTTCTAGATACCATCGCTAACACTGCGGCTCAAGTTCGACGCTGACCATACCCGCTAAAATAGGGTGAGATTCCCAAAGCCGTAGAGTCCGCTATGACCGTGCGATCGTCCGTTGAATTTTTGGATGCCTTTGATGTCGTGGTTGTGGGAGCTGGACATGCTGGCTGCGAAGCGGCACTGGCAACGGCACGGCTGGGCTGTCGGACGCTGCTGCTGACCTTGACGCTGGATAAGATTGCGTGGCAGCCGTGCAATCCTGCGGTGGGTGGTCCTGCTAAGTCGCAACTGGTGCATGAAGTGGATGCCCTGGGCGGCGAGATCGGCAAAATGGCAGACCGTACTTACCTGCAAAAGCGGGTACTGAATGCCTCACGTGGTCCAGCGGTTTGGGCACTGCGAGCACAAACGGATAAGCGCGAATATGCAGCCGTCATGAAAACGATCGTGGAAAATCAGGCAAACCTGACGATCCGTGAAGGCATGGCAACCGATCTGGTCTTGGGCGATCACAATGAAATCATTGGTGTGCAGACCTACTTTGGTGTCGCGTTTCAGTGCAAAGCAGTGGTGCTCACCACAGGCACGTTTCTGGGTGGCAAAATTTGGGTGGGCAACAAGTCAATGGCAGCCGGACGGGCAGGAGAATTTGCTGCGGTTGGCATGACCGAAACGTTGAATCGACTGGGCTTTGAAACAGGACGCTTGAAAACGGGCACCCCTGCCAGGGTCGATCGTCGCTCCGTCGATTTCACCAACCTGGAACCGCAACCCGGTGATGCCGATGTGCGCTGGTTTAGCTTCGATCCAGAGGCATGGGTCGATCGGGAACAAATGCCGTGCTATTTGACGCGTACCACGGCTGAAACCCACCGCATCATTCGTGAGAACCTCCATCTGTCGCCCGTTTACGGTGGCTGGGTGGATGCGAAAGGACCACGCTACTGCCCCAGCATTGAAGACAAAATTGTGCGCTTTGCCGATAAGGAAAGTCACCAGATTTTCATTGAGCCAGAAGGACGGGACACGCCAGAGCTTTACATTCAGGGTTTTTCAACGGGGTTACCAGAGTCGATTCAGTTGCAAATGCTGCGATCGCTCCCTGGTCTAGAACACTGCGAGATGTTGCGCCCCGCCTATGCAGTGGAATACGACTACCTTCCCGCCACGCAGTGCTACCCCACGCTGATGACGAAAAAGGTCGAGGGGTTATTTTGTGCGGGACAAATCAACGGCACGACAGGCTACGAAGAAGCGGCAGCGCAAGGTATCGTGTCAGGTATCAACGCCGCTCGACTGGTGCAAAACCGCGAGATGATGATCTTTCCACGTGAGCAGAGCTACATCGGCACCTTGATTGACGACCTTTGCACCAAAGATTTGCGCGAACCGTATCGGGTGCTAACGTCGCGATCGGAATATCGCCTGTTGCTACGCTCGGACAACGCCGACCAACGCCTCACGCCATTGGGACGGGAGATTGGACTCATTGACGATCGCCGCTGGCACTTATTCACCCACAAACAAGACCAGATCGTTGCTGAAAAAGAACGCCTTCACGAAACGCGCGTCAAAGAGCATGATGCTTTAGGCAAGCAAATTGCCGCTCATACCCAACAAGCCATTAAAGGATCGCTCACCTTAGCCGATTTGCTGCGGAAGCCAGGGTTTCACTATGTCGATTTAGAGCAGTTTGGGTTAGGCAATCCAGCGTGCGATCGCGCCGAAAAAGAAGGTGCGGAAATTGACATCAAGTACGCGGGTTATATCCAACGACAACAGCACCAAATTGACGCGATCGCCCGTCAAGAACATCGTAAACTACCGTCTGATCTGGATTACAGCGCGATCAACACACTCTCGAAAGAATCCCGTGAAAAGCTGGCAAAAGTGCAGCCGCTCACGATTGGACAAGCGACACGCATTGGTGGTGTCAACCCAGCCGATGTCAATGCCTTGCTCGTTTACCTCGAAATCCAGGCACGTCAGCAGACGGAAGTCGTCATTTCATGACCATCTAGTAGTCCGTCAACTAAAATTTGACGGGCAAACCAAAGCTGGGAAAATTTGAAGGTGTTGCCTGACGCACATAGCAGCCTGAAACCATTCATCAGACCAGTCTGTGCATCGCCCACAGCACACCTTATTATAGCTGTCGCCGCAGAGACTTAAGACATTGGGTCAAAGGGGGTATGGGGGCGCTGCTCCCAAGCTAAGGTTTCACCCCTACACTCCGTCCGAAGCAGTATGGCAATGGCTGTAGCGCTGCCATCAGCCGTTGCCTGCTTTAAAAGCTATCCACCAGTGGAGTTACTGAGGGTCAGTGATGAACGAAGTCTATAATCGCACCTACTTTCTCATGCTGTAGGTGGCTTGTAGCGTTCAATTTTATTTAAGACACTTAAGTTTGGCAAAAGAGCATTCGCTGACACCCTGCAAGCATTGATTGCTACCCAACCGATCGCAGCAATGCCGTCAGCTTTTCAACATACTGTTCACTGTTGTGGTGTTTAGACACCATTTCGTAAGCATGTTTCGCCTGCTCTTCCGCTACTTGAGGTGTGTTGAGTAAATGAGCGATCGCTGCCTTCATCCCCTTCAAGTCCCCCGGTGCCACGGGAATGACCGTCCCGGGAGTTTGCAAGTAGTCTGCCAGTCCTTTTGTTTGTGTTGCAATCACAGGACGACCGCACGCCATTGCCTCTATCAGCGTCGTCACACCCGAGGATGCATCGCCCTTAAACAAACTGACAACGACAATATCAGCATCACGATAGAGCTGTACCAACTCCGTCCACTCGTAGTAGCGACGCGTCATATTCGCAGGCATCGTTTTGGGAAACGACTTCGCCAGCGGTCTTGCATCGCGCGAAAAACCACTAATCTTTACATCTAGATCTAGATCGGCGGTAGCGGCTGCCAAAATTTTGTAGTCTCGCCACTCTAAACCAGCACTAGCAATAATAGGACGTGGCTTGCCAACTGAAACAGGTCCAGGACAGAAGAACCGAACATCCGTTTGTTCTGAAAGATAAATCAGTCGTGACTCAGGAATGTGCAACGTCCTCCTAAGCTGATTGAACTGGGGTTCTGTGTTGGACACAAACAGATCAATTTTTTCTTCAAGGTGAAAAAGTTTCAGGGCGGCGCGTACACGAGGTCGATTAGCCGCATGAAAAAAGATAACGAGCTTTGGACGGTTTGGCTTCGTTCCACAAAGTATGGCAAGGGGAAGCCCAATGTCTTCCCCATTACAATAGACAACATCTTCTCCATGCAGTTGTTTGGCTAACTTTCGTGCCAATGCCCAATGTTCCGGTAGGCTAATAAACTTAGCTCGAAGCCTGTCCATAGGCAAAATTGGCTCATCTCCAGGCATGTGGACTGCGGCACCCAGTACTTGACTAAGGTTCCACATAATGTGTCTTGGGCGCTTCCCCAATTGAGCTTCTCGATTGATACTTTCCAAATCGAGTGAACTACCGAGCGCTAAATGATACTTCATTGTGCTTTCCTTTCCAGTGCTTTTGCACTTATGCAGATTGGTTTTGACCAATAAAATAAACGTTCCAAGTGTGCGAGCCTGCCCACTGATCTGTCATCCATTCACCGATCGCGAGACAGCTAAACCCATGCTGCTCAAAAAGCAAATCTACTTCTGGCTTAAACAAATACCGCAGCGTGTGCCTTTCCTGTAATTCTTCTACCACGCCTGTCGTCAGGTCGCGAATCAGCACCTGGTAATTAACATCAACTGTATTTTGATTGGGATGCAGCACCGGTTCAGCAATGCGAGTAATCCGAATTTTTTCATTCTCTAGGCGCTTCACCCGAACTGTTGGGGGATCACTTAAGACTGCTGGTCCATACCAACAATCAAATAGAAAAATTCCCCCTGGCTTCAGATGAGTTTTAGCCGTTTCAAAAGCGGCTCGTAAGGCTTCATTTGTTGGCTGATAACTGACAACATGAAATAAAGAGATGACCACATCAAACTGTTGATTCACACGTACCGTTTGAGCATCACCCTGGATAAACTTCAGTTTCGATGCCTGCTTTTCCGGCAATGTTAGCAAACGCTGTTGAGCAGCCTTTAGCATTTCAGCACTAAGATCAATGCCACAAACTGTATAACCCTTTTCAGCTAGAAGAGACGCGTGCATACCAGTGCCACAACCAAGCTCCAGAACGCTTTCGGCACCAGACCTGTAACTTTGTATGAGGTTGTGAACATAATTAACTTCGCCAGCATAGTCCTTATCCTGATACAGCAGGTCGTAGTAGCTAGCATAATTCGCAAAAACTTGCATTTCTACAAAAACTCCCACATCACTAAAATACCTTGAATAACCAAAATCTTTGAGTCAAGCGCTTTCAGTATGCCTTACGCGAATAAAAATCGCCATTTAGTTTCTAACCTGAGGTATAAGCTATGAACGAATAAGGCTGTGAACCCTGCACGAAAAGGCACTGAACCTGACTTGGAATCTTACTCACAATTCAGCGCATAGCCTTATGGCACGGATGTGCGCAATAGACTCAGCCGCTTCACTGCGCAAGATTACAAACTGTTTCGCCCTATGGAATGAGAGTCGATTTAAAGGTGAACGCTCTCTCCTCCTACTTCAAACGCCTCCTACTTCAAACGCCTCCGGGTCTCCTGGGTTTGCGGTTGAAACTGTATCTCAAGATACAAAATTAGCCTTGTGTGAGCGCTGAAACCCTTGTCAGGAGATTTATAGGTTTCACTTATCATCGGATAGTCAGGAGAGCCCGCCTCCTACTTCAGAATGTTCTTGATTGCGGTCACAACTTGCTCAATCTGTGAGAAAGTGATTGCCATTCCACTGGGAACGTAAAACCCGCGTCGCGCCAGACGTTCTGCTACGGGGTAGGTTTCCCCCTCAAAGAAGCCCATCTTCTTGAAAACGGGTTGTTCATGCATGCCCCAGAAGAAAGGACGAGTGCCGATTTGATGCTGTCCCAAACGCTTCATTGCTTCAGTAGCATCAAAGGGCACCTCTTCTTTGAGGACAAGACCATAGACCCAGTAGATACTATCGGCATACAAAGTTGAGGTAAGGGGAAGATCAACTCCCGGAACCTCTAACAACAACTGGGTATAGTGCTGACCCATGCGCCGCTTACGAGCAGCAAACTCGTCGAGCCGTTCTAGCTGAGCCAAGCCTAGAGCCGCTTGAAGGTTAGTCATGCGAAGATTCCAACCTAACTCTTCATGGACAAACCGCTTTTGCGGTTGAAAACAGAGATTCCGTAGAGAGCGGCAACGTGCAGCCAAGTCATCACTGTTCGTCGCGAGCATTCCCCCTTCGCCCGTGGTGATATGTTTATTGGGATAAAAGCTAAACGTGCTGATATCGCCAAAGCTACCACAAGGTTCACCTTTGTAGGTTTGCCCATGCATTTCAGCCGCATCCTCAATCACCCACAAGCCATGCTGGTGAGCGAGTTTAAGAATAGGATCAACATCCACAGGCAACCCGTAGATGTGGACGACCATGATGGCTTTGCTCTTGGGTGTAATCTTGTCGGCGATCGCAGAGACATCCATGTTCCAGGTAAGTGGATCGGAATCTACCAAAACTGGTGTTGCTCCAGCCCGTACGATCGCGGCGGCGCAGGAAATAATCGTAAACGTTGGCAGGATAACCTCATCTCCAGGACCAATTTTCAGGGCAGCGATCGCCGCATCCAGCGCTGCCGAACCGTTAGTCACAGCAATGCCGTGCTTGCGATTCACTCGTGCTGCAAACTCAGATTCAAACTTCTGGACAAAGGGCCCTTCTGAAGAAATCCAACCTGTATCGATACATTCGTTCAGGTATTGCTTTTCTTTGCCATCTAGTAGTGGTTGATTAACCGGAATAAAATCTGTCATATCGCTGTCATATCCATCTTTTGAAATGGTCGTCACCCATAAGAAATGCCTAAAGCGTTAATCTGAAAGTACGGATCAGCGCTTGCTCAAGCAATGAATGTTACGTCAATGGAACAGCGTTCAGCTTGCGGTCTCCTCCTCTCTGTATAAAGCCCAATCGGAGGCAAAAGATCGAGATATGGTCTTCGCCCGTGCGGAGAAGCGCGCGTTTACTCAAAAACTTTGCATGGGGTATGGAATCGAACGCCCTCATGTGCTGGGTCTGAGAACCTGGTTGACTGACAAAGCTTTCGCCGCTCGCCTGACCGCCGCTAAGAGAAGGAAGACCTCTTCAGAGGACTGCAAGCGCCTTGCAACCCGTTACCCTCCGGGCAGGCAAAGCCTACAACGGGTTGAAGGCTGTTAGCCCGACTTGTTAAGCACGGGCGGGTGAGCACCGGAGCCATCAGCCTTTCAGGACTTTTGTCAGTCAATCAGGCTGAGAACTTACGAGAATGCGGTAGCCTCCTTAAGAGCAAGTGAACCGGGTTTTATCCTGCTCTCCCACGTAAGGCCCCTGTTTAACCTCAATCATTTCTACCTCCTCCAGCACTTCAAAACCGTGCCCACCCTGCACTAACAGGATTACATCGCCTGCTTGAAGCACATAGCTCTTCAGGTATTGCTGTTGCTCCGTGTAAAAGTCTACTTGTAGTTTTCCCCGCTTAATCATGAGAACCTCTTGGGTGTAGCACACCTCTCGAGGAACAGGATTGTGAACATGAGGCTGAATACTTTTTCCAGCAGGGTGTCGCATGTAAGCGATTTGCTGAGACAGCGTATTCGGCGTGAAGAAGTGAATGCCTGGCTTTCTAAAATCAGCAGAGATGATAATTCCAAGCAGTTGCCCCTCGTGCATCACCTCTTGAACGAGTTGCTGCTCACAAACAATGGTCATAAAGCCTCTCTATTAAACTAATTGGGAAATTTTCTAGAATTGCAATTCTATCAATCTGCTCTTCAAGAACGTGTGTCTTCAGCAATACATCGCGCATCACTTCATGAAGCTCTTCGGTCAATTAACGCGTCCAAGTACACCTCGTCTGGATAGGGGCTGAAGCTTCAACAGCAAGTAAAGGCTGTCTCCTTCGCAAGAGAATTTTCTGCCCCTTCCCATAGTGGCGCGTAGTAAGCGCTGTGAATCAACTCGCTTCACAGTTCTTAAGTATGTGGAAACGACCGTTTGCCCATACAGAGAACTTATTTTTAGAAGCCATTCAACTCACTTTATTAGTTTGTCAAACAGTGGCAATCGTTTGTATAAAGTTCAGAGGCTCAGACTATATATGTTTGATGAACTTCAACTAAAATTTTCGGTTTGTCATTGTACTCTAATAAGAGGGTCTGTCAAGCAGCTAAGCTCAATTATTTTGTTAGGGGTTTTCAACCCGTCAAAAAATTCTTAACTGCAACTAGTGGTTTGTCAGTTTTGATTTTGTGCGTAGACTGCCTTTGAAAGCATCTCTAGCAAACGCTTACAAAATTTGACTACACACAATTTTAAGCTTGACAGTCCACTAGGGCACTGCTAGAGCTAGTCAACCTGACACAACCTGTCGAGTTGGGCTAAGTAGGAAGGCGCATTTAGTTGTAAGACGCGGCAATCGCTTCATCAAGCCTACAACTGTTTAACAGCCAGGGTTACGCTACCGCTTTTCTGATCTGCCGGAACGGCTTTACCCATCCTACGTTTAATCCAGATCACCGACTTAGAGCTAAAGCTGTGACAGTATCAACCCCGCAAATAATTTGCAGCAACTCTCCGCAAAAGTGCTACACGGTAGCGATATAAGCAGAAGCTGGGCTACCAGTTCAATGAAGTCATAAGACTTCATTGAACTGGTAGGTCGTTGAGATGGCTGAAATCAAGCTAATCAAAGTAGAAAAGCGTGACAATTTTGCGTTGGTCTTCGGCTTCGTGGCAGGTAGTGAGGAGGGTTTGGCTGTCATGAAAGGCGAAGCAGATCAACTGCTGACAGCGCGAGACGATTTCGGCATTGCAGAGGGCACTGGCTTCTGCAAGCGATAGCGTGTCGTTACTGGGATTTTCGACCAGATGCATCACTTGGTCTAGCTGTTCGCGAGATTCACGCGGCTGTCGTTCCATGCTTTGAGGCAGAATTACGGTCAGCAGTGTCGGATCTGCCCGCATGGCACCTCGGATTGCCGCCTGATTCGTTCCTGTAGCACCAGACGTGATCAAGCGATTGCCCTCCAAGACTAGGGCATAGCTCATCATTTCGATCAAATTTTGATGGGTAATGGGAACGTGGCGGGAGCCTAGCAACGCGATGCGCTTGGAGCCTGTTTGCTGAATGGTTGCCAGTTCTTGTAAAAAATCGTCTACCTTGGGCAGGTCTATGGACTGACTCAACGATGCTATTAACCTGAACAACCTAAATATATTAGCAGACAGAGATATCGTTAAATTGTCACCACAGTTTCCGATTCTCTTAGGTGCTAGCTTTTAGCCCTTCCTCTTCCTCCTGCACCCATGCCAAAGCCTCATCGCACCAAGCAACCCAATCGCTCTCATAGCGAATGCCTCGGCGCAGCACCAGGTATTGCAGTTTTGCTTCTAGCGGTAAGGCTTTAGGGTGCTCAAATTCCACTGCCTCAATCTGCTGATAGTGAGCGAGCTGCTCTAGATGAATTTGGCGATGTTGGAGAAGCTGTTGCCGAATCACGTGCGTTGACACTAAGGAACCTGCAAAGACTTTGACTAATAATTCTTCTTTGATGAGCATTGGGTTGCAGGGTGCCGCAACCCAGATTGCGAGATATTGTTGACCAGACTCTGTGATGCCGTAGACCTTTTTGTCGGGACGACTTTCTTGAAAGACGGTTGTAGGCTGTACCCATCCTTGTGCTTCGAGCTTGGCAAGTTCGCGGTAGATCTGCTGGTGGGTAGCTTTCCAGAAGCAGCCAACGGATTCCTCGAAGTTTTTGGTCAGGTCATACCCACTTTGAGGGCGGTTGACCAGCAGCGCCAAAATTGCATGGGCAAGTGCCATCGGTTTTATCCTCGATCGAGTCGCTTGTATGCACTGATTGACATATGCACTTTGTTGAATATAAACTAGCACTTATTGCAGCAAGTTGTATCAGCAACCAGTTGTATCGATAGCGATGGGCTTCTTTCACTACTTATTGAGTGAGCAGTAACAATGAGGCGAGGGCTTACGGTTGAAGTAATGTCAGCGATCGTAAAGGCATGTAAAGCAAGGCATCAGCAATGTCTGCGCTCCACACAGCTTCGATCGCGATACGAAAGGATTGGGCTAATGATCGAAAGATTGTCGGGGCAAGCGGCTTCCTGCCCTTGCCAAATAGCCGACAGAAACCGTCAAGCAAGTACACGATCTACCAACATTAGACAGACGGAGCTTAGCGATGGTAACGACTATTCAACCAACTCAAACCGCAGCCTGGGCAAACGGAGTGCTTCAGCCTGCTACTGCATTTGGTCCCGTGCCCCTTACCGTCTTAGCAGGAGCAGTGCCTCCGGGCTTGCGTGGTTCTCTCTATCGCAACGGTCCCGCTACTCTGGAACGGGGTGGGCAACGGGTGGGGCACTGGTTTGATGGGGATGGTGGCATCCTGGGGCTTCACTTTACCGATGGAGGCACAACGGGCGTTTATCGCTACGTTCAAACAACTGGATACCAGGCAGAAACGCAAGCAGGCAAGTTTTTGTACAGCGGTTACGCGATGCTGCCGCCTGGTCAGTGGTGGGAACGGTTCAACAAAGGTCTCAAAAACGTTGCCAACACTTCCGTGATCGCGTTGCCTGACAAACTGCTGGCGCTGTGGGAGGGTGGATTACCCCATGCACTGACGCTGGACACGCTCGATACGCTAGGACTGGATGACCTTGGCGGTTTGGATGGTGCTGCCTATTCAGCGCATCCCAAGCGCGACCCGAAGACGGGTGATATTTTCAACTTTGGGGTCAGTTTTGGGCAACATGGCACGTTAAATGTGTACCGCAGCGATGCCAGTGGGAGGGTGCGGCAGCATAACAAGATTCCGCTCCGAGGGTTGCCGATCATTCATGATTGTGTGCTGGCTGGTCGGTATCTGGTGTTCTGCGTGTCACCTGTACGGTTGAATGCCCTGCCCGTATTAGCGATGCTCAAGAGCTATTGCGATGCTCTGTCGTGGCAACCGGAGAAGGGCACAGAAATCATTGTGGTCGATCGCACCACCCTCGAAGTCGTCAGCCGCAGCGAGACGGAACCCTGGTATCAGTGGCACTTTGGCAACGGTGGCGAACTTGCCGATGGCTCGATCGCCTTCGACTTTGTACGCTACGCAGACTTTCAGACCAACCAATTTCTCAGAGAAGTGGCAACAGGACATACCGAAACGCTGGCAAAAGGAACCCTCTGGCAACTAAGACTGGAGCCAAAATCCGGTGCGGTGCTGGCACTGGAGGTAGTCGTCGATCGTGGCTGTGAATTTCCCACCGTGCAGCCCGAACAGGTTGGTGAACCATCGCGCTACACCTATCTATCGCTGCATCGTCGGGATGCGGTCTTACAGCACGAACTGTTTGGCACGATCGCCCGCTTCGACTATCAGACTGCCACTCTTACCGAAGCCGATCTGGGCACCAATCGTTACCCCAGCGAACCCATCTATGCGCCCGATGCGATTCATGCTGATCAAGGCTGGCTTCTCACGGTTGTCTACGACGCGGATCTCGATCGCAGCGAAGCGTGGATTTTTGACAGCGATCGCCTGGATGACGAGCCTGTCTGTAAACTGGCGCTTCCTCACGTCGTGCCACCTGGCTTTCATGGCACGTGGAGAGGTGAGGGGTGAGGAGTGAGGGGTGAAAGTTTTGAGTTTTGAGTTTTGAGTTTTGAATTTTGAATTTTCAGAGAGGAGGCAGGAGCTAGGAGAGTTTTGAGTTGATTCAGCGTTCAGCGTTCAGGTGCTCTCACTCTCTACTCCCCATTCCCCACTCCCTACTCCCACTGCTGTTGCAGGGCAACGATCGCCGCCTGAGTGCGATCGCGCAAGCCCAACCGACTCAGAATATTGGTGACATGATTCCGCACCGTCTTCTCAGCAAGGTAGAGCGACTGGGCGATTTCTCGATTGCTGGCACCCTGAGCAATCAACTGCAAGATCTCCTGTTCTCTAGGCGTGAGTTCTGCCAGCACAGACGTTGAAGGAGCAGCAGGTGCCATTGTCCCGGCTTGGTTAACCAAGCCGGGACCAATGTGTGTGTAGCCTTTGTGGACAAATCGAATTGCCTGCACCAGTTCGTCAAACGGCGTATCTTTGAGCAAATAGCCCGATGCGCCGTTTTGCAAGGCTTGCGTGACGTATTCCTGATCGTCAAAGGTAGTTAGCACCAGAATCTTGGTGCCTGGAAACTGCTGACAAATGGCTTTCGTCGCTGCAACCCCGTCCATCACAGGCATTCGCACATCCATCAGCACCACATCAGGTGTCAGGCTGGCAACGAGGGCGATCGCGTCTTGCCCGTTTGCCGCTTCCCCAACCACTTGCAGTGCCTCATCGGACTTAAGCAAAGCGGTCATGCCCCGACGGATGAGGTCTTGATCGTCAACGAGGAGGAGGCGAATCATGGGGAGATGAGGAGAAGGATAAGGGGTGAGTAGGGCTATGGGTTTAGGGGGAAAGTGGCGCGGATTTTGCAGCCTTGTTGGGGCGCGGTCATGAGTTCAAAGGAGCCTGCGATCGCGGCGGTGCGTTCTTGCATGCCCTGGAGTCCAAAACCTGTGGTGGTCTGGTTAGGGTCAAAGCCTTTGCCGTTATCTTGCACTGTAACCTGTAGGCGATCGCCATTGGTTTGGATGGTGATGTCTACAGCAGTGGCAGCAGCGTATTTGCAAATGTTGGTCAATGCTTCTTGCACGATGCGGTAGACAGTAATTTGGCTATCGCTGGCAAGCGGTTTGTCCACTGCCATTCGGTAACTAGGAGTGATGCTGGTTGAGCGACGAAATGCTTCGATAAGCGTTGCGATCGCCTGGTCGAGCGATCGTCCCTGCAAGGGATCAGACCGCAGTGCCGCAACGGATTGCCTCACGTCCTGTAAGGCAGTTGAACCGATCTGCTTGGCTTCGAGCAGGAGCGCGTTTGCTTCTTCGGGATCGGTTTGGAATAGCCGCAGTGCTGCTTCCAGGTGCAGATTGAAGGCGGTGAGGGAATGCCCCAGCGAGTCGTGAATGTCGCGCGCGATGCGATTTCGTTCTTGCAGCGTTGCCTGGTCTTCAATGCGGAGCGCGTACTGACGGAGGCGTGTATTGGCGATCGCCAGTTCTTCGCGACTGCGCCGTTCTGCTAATACCGCATTCACCAGCGCTTGCAGAAAAATCACGATCAAGCCAAACATAACCGCAAAGCTCAACAGCAAAAAACCACCGCGATCGACAGAAACGAGCGCGCGAAACAGTTCCAACGATCGAAAGCGCTGTGCCTGGAAGCTGATGCACATTCCAACGGCGATCGCTGCCACTGCCGAGCGATGGTGCCCGTCGAAGATCAGACAATTGCGCACAATCAGCACCACGTACAGCAGCGTAAACAAGCGAATGCCGCCTAATGTTGTGAGTAGCAACAACAGTCCCAGTTCAAACGCTGTGTACAAAACTTTGGCGACAGGGCGGGACGGCAACCGCAATCCCACCAGCACAAAGATACTCAGACCAATCAGATTCAGTAGCGGCGATCGCGGGAGTTGACCAAAGGGCGATCGCGGAAAGAATTCGCTAATTGCCACAATGCCCAGCAGTATCCATTCCAGATAGAGCAAAAAGCGAAGCGGGTATTCTCGCTGGCGCATCAATAGCTTCATGAGCTTCATGCGGCTAGGCTCTGCGACTAAAGGACACATCCATTCAACCTTATGCGTTCCCAGGCGAGGAAACCAGGGTGCGGTGTCCTGCTGCGGTATGGGGCAAATGTCCCGACTGAAGTGAGGACACCTGCCTCAGGTGGTGTAACCCCAGTGGCTCATAGGATGGGAGCATCGAACGGAGGAACCAACCCATGAAACAGCCTACGAAACGAAATCTGATTGCTCTCTTGGCAGGCGGTCTTTTGGTTGTCGCCCCTATGCTTGCCAAACTGGCAGTTGCTCAAACGTTAACCCCACTGTCCGCTGATGCTCCAGCAAGTCGCGATCGCCAAGCACAACGCCAGCAGCTTCAGAGCCAGATCAGTGCGATTCTCACACCCGAACAGCGTCAGCAGTTTGCGACCGCGATCGAGCGGGGTCAATCCGTACAGGACGCGATCGCCACGATGAATCTTTCTGCTGACCAGAAAACGCAACTGAAACAGGCATTTGCCGCATCAGGGCTACCGAACCTGGCGCAACTTAACCTGACACAGACGCAAAAAGTGCAGTTAAAGCAAGTGTCTGCCCAAGTCCGTACCCAACTCGACCAAATCTTGACCACTGAACAGCGTCAGCAGTTCAAAACAGCTTTGGTGCAGGGTAGCAGCGTTCAAGGCACGATCGCCGCTATGAATCTTTCGGCTGCACAGAAGACCCAGGTGCGTCAGGTCATGCAGTCTACCCGTCCTCAACTGGACATCATTCTGACGGCTGAACAAAAGCAGCAGCTCCGACAAAGCCTGTATTCACTGCGACAGCAGCGACAGCGCTAAATCTTTCTCAAGCTCAATCCCTTCACGCTTCGGTCAAACTCCCATGAACTCATCGTCTACAGCGCCTTTCAATGGCGTTTTCCTTAACCGCTTTCTGTACCTTGTTGATCGGGTTGGCGATCGCTTGGGACTCAACGTACCACCAGTGGTCGCTATCGAGCGGCTCCGCTGCTTACCCATTGGCACGTTGGGGCGATCGCTGGCGGATTTTCTTGACCAGGAGCAGTTAGCCCCGTTTCAGACAGGTCCTCGTCGCAAGCAGCTTCACGATAGCGTGCATGTGCTGACAGGCTATGGCGCTGACCCGATCGGGGAAGCAGAAGTACAAGCATTCTTACTTGGTGCCAAATTTCATCCCGCCAACCTGCTGCTAGTCGGTGGTCTGCTCCACATCATCCATCGGCGAGTTGCGCCCCTACCGCTGTTCAACGCAACGATTCGCCAGCGGTTGTGGGCTGCCTACTGGCGTGGACGGCACTCAATCTTCGACGTTGATACCTGGCAACCCGAAGCCCAGTGGCATCTGCCATTGTCCCAGGTACAAACCCTGTTTCGTGTCTAACAGTTCGGCTACTTGATTCACGGTTACTTAATTCACGGTTACTTAATTCACACTCACTTGATTCACAGAAGGAGAACCCCATGAAGTAACTACTATCACTGTCCCTGCTTGGTTTTGCGATCGCACTCAGCAGCCTGCCCGCCTCTGCTGGTCAAGTCACAGGTGTACGCGGTGGCACAGCTTCCGGCACTGGGTTTGTAGTGCCCAACCGTCAAGGCGGCTACACGGGAGCTGGACAAGGCTCTTTTACAGCGCCTAATGGTGCGACTGGCAGCGGTCAAGGGCAATTTCAAACCAACGGTCAGGGCAGTGCCACCTATAGCGGCAGCACTAGCGCCACCAGAGCCAACGGACAACCTGTGAACGCGACAACTAGCGGCAGCAGCAGCTACAACTCGACCACAGGCTACAGCGGACAAAATACGAGCACCGTTAATGGCAATACGTACACCACCTCGACTCAGAACGGCTCTACTACAGTGATAACGCCATCTGGTAGCCAAACCTTCACCCCACGACGGTTTCGCTAGATCGCTCGAAGTAAGCTATCGGCGGTCAGCAAAAAGCTGATAGCTGACCGCTGATGGCTCATTAATCGTTCAAAGCTAGTGAATCAAGTGTTGTTGTAACGCCACGATCGCCGCCTGGGTACGATCGCGCACATCCAACTTATGTAAAATGGCGTGGACGTGGACGCGCACTGTACCAGCGGCGATGTAGAGAACCTCGGCAATCTCTTGATTGGATTTGCCAGCAGATCACCGCAATTAACCGATTAGCGAGAGTCGAGGCATCAAAAGCCTTATCGCCCGGAAGCCACAAGTTCGACAGCGTTAAAAGTGCCGCCAATAGGGTTACCTGTACCGTGCCTGTTCGGTTCAGCCGTGCATTCGCTAACAGAATTGACCCAATATACAGATACCCAAACACGTAATCGGGTGGCGTGCTATGTGCCAACATCAAGACGATCGCAAACGATCTCGCAATCAACCAGCAAGTGCGTGAGGACATTTCTTGACCAAAGAGCGTCTTTTGAATGCTTCTCAACTTGGAAACGACCTGATCGCTTGTGCTTAGTCTGATGCTAATGAATAATCGTAAGCACCCGTCTGCAAAGATGACGCAGACGGGTGCTTACAGCAATTTTCACATGGGTAAACCACAGATACTTTGTAGGGCGCTTGGCAATGCCAAGCCGCTACGTAACGGTGTGGCTGATGCAATTGCAAACTGCTGTAAGTGCAATTTATGTTGGCAGATATACGACGTTTAGACTGAAGCGATTGAAGCATCGTTTACGATGGTAAGGAGTTAAGGGCTTTGCGGTTTAATAACCTACCAAACAACCAGGTTTCGACTGCGCTCAACCTTCAGTCATGGCGGGTTGAGCGTAGCCGAAACCCAAACAACTGGCAGCTTATTTTCTTGCAATCCCCTAAGTATTGATCGTCATAGGCGCATTCTCGTAAATGTATGAGTCCTCTGTGCCTGCAACCGAAAGTGCATTGAGCCGTCCGGTTCGTCGCGGCAAACACAAAATTTTCATTGGCATGTCGCCAGGTGTAGGTAAAACCTACCGCATGTTAGAAGAGGCGCATCGGCTGCGACATGAAGGCACGGATGTCGTAATTGGGCTGTTAGAAACCCATAATCGGGTGGAAACGGCGCAGAAGGCGATCGGGCTGGAGCTGGTGCAACGTCAAGCCGTCACCTGCTCTAGGGTCACCCTCACTGAGATGGATACCGGTGCCATTCTCGCTCGCCAGCCACAGCTTGTCTTAGTGGATGAGTTGGCGCACACCAATGTGCCCGGTTCTGAACGCGGGAAGCGCTATCAGGATGTGGAAGTGCTCCTGGCAGCAGGTCTTGACGTGTATTCCACAGTCAACATCCAACACATCGAAAGCCTCAACGATACGGTAGCTCGGATTACAGGCGTAGTGGTGCGTGAACGCATTCCCGATCGCCTGCTGGATGAAGCCGATGAAGTCATGGCGATCGATGTCACGCCCGAAACCCTGGAAGAACGCCTCAAAGACGGCAAAATCTACGCGCCCGAAAAAATCGACCAGTCTCTGCAAAACTTCTTTAAGCGTCGCCACCTCATTGCCTTACGTGAGCTGGCACTGCGCGAAGTTGCTGACAACATTGAAGAAGACTCTTTTCAAGCCGACAACACGCCTGCTTCGCTAGTACCCCACTGCAATATCCTTGAGCGTGTGCTGGTCTGCATCTCCACCTACCCCAATGCGGTGCAGCTCATTCGGCGTGGAGCACGTCTTGCTGGCTATATGCACGGGTCACTGTACTGTTTGTTTATAGACAATCCCGATCGCTTCTTGACCAAAGAAGAAAGCCTGCACATCGAAACCTGCGAAAACCTGTGCAAAGAATTTGGCGGTCAGTTTATCCGAGTCAAAGATCAGGATGTGGCAGTCGCGATCGCCACTGCCGCCCAAAACTACCACATCAGCCAAATCTTCATTGGTGAAAGCCAGCGCGCGCGCTGGAAAACCCTCTTCCGCACTTCTCGTACACAACAACTGTTGCGATCGCTCAAAAACATTGACATCCATATCATCGCAACCGAAAAGCCAGTTGGTTGAGCGGTTAGTTGTGGGTTGTTAGCGGTTAGACGATGATGGACTCACAAGCGTCAGCAGTTTGTTGTGAGTTGTGGGTTGTTGGACGATGATGGACTAGCAACTGACAAATCTTCTCGCAATGCTTGTAATTGGCTTAATCAGCGGTACATCCGTCGATGGCATTGACGCTGCCCTGGTGGACATTGCTGGCTCCACTGTCGACTTGACTGTCGAACTGCTGGCAGGCGCAACCTATCCCTACCCAGCAGACTTGCGATCGCACATTCTGGCAGTCTGCGACGGTGCCCCGCTGTCCATGGACGCGCTGGCAGCACTGGATGACGCAATCGCCTACCAGTTCGCCCAAGCCGCGATCGCGATTCAGGCAGGACAGCCAGCGGCTGAGCTGATTGGCTCGCATGGGCAAACCGTGTTTCATCGACCACCCAAGGAGGCGAGGAGAGAGGAGAGAGGAGAGAGGCGTAAAGACATGCTTACCCCTCACACTCTCGGCTATAGCCTTCAACTGGGACGTGGAGCCGCGATCGCCTGCGCCACAGGCATTACAACAATTAGCAACTTTCGCGCTGCTGACATCGCCGCTGGTGGGCACGGTGCCCCACTCGTTCCTGCTGTAGATGTGATACTCCTCAGCCACCCTACATTTAACCGTTGCGTGCAGAATATTGGTGGCATCGGCAATGTGGCATATTTACCAGCGAGGAGTCAGGAGTCGGGAGTCGGGAGTCGGGAGTCGGGAGTCGGGAGTCAAAACTCAAAACTCAAAACTCAAAACTCAAAGCTCTCTTCCCCTCACTCCCTCACCCCTTCAACCCTTCACTCCCCCACTCCCCCTCTTGGTTGGGACACGGGACCTGGCAACGTCCTCCTCGATCTAGCAGTGCAGCGTTTCTCTAATGGCACGCAGACCTACGATCGCGATGGAGCTTGGGCAGCCAGCGGTCTACCGTGTGATGAGTTGGTAGACCAATGGCTACAGCAGCCGTTTTTCCAGCAATCGCCGCCAAAGTCAACGGGACGGGAGTTGTTTGGTGCCGCCTATTTGGAGCAATGTTTAGCAGATGCTTGCGATCGTGCCCTTAGCCATGCTGATGTGCTGGCAACGTTGGCAGCCTTTACCGCTGCGTCGATTGCCCACAGCTACCGCACCTTCTTACCCCAACTGCCCGATCAAGTTTTGCTATGCGGCGGTGGCAGTAAGAACCTATATTTGAAACAACGGTTGCAGCAGCAGCTAGGAACCATACCCGTTTTGACTACAGATGATGTGGGTCTCAACGCCGAGTTTAAGGAAGCGATCGCCTTTGCTGTGCTTGCCCACTGGCGGCAACACGGTATTCCTGGCAATCTTCCCGCTGCCACTGGCGCTGCCAGCGCTATGCTTTTAGGGGAAATCAACCAGGTCAGTGGAATGGGTGCGTGATAGCATGAGTTACCACAATCAGCATCGCAAGAAGCAAGCAAAGTAAGGGACGGCGCTGTGGCTCACACTTTTTTGATGGAGGCAGGACGCTGGTCACTTCAGGGTAACTGGCTCGAACGCAACGGCATGCCCGTGACCGTAACTGGCAAAACGCTCGTTGGCTGGAGCCGGGATGACTGGTTTACGATGGTGACAAAGCTTGTCTTTCCGGGAGCCGATCGCGAGGAAATTTCCTTTCAGTACCGGGGGCGGTTAGATGCGGGCGAACGTCAGTATACGTTCGTGCTACAACATAGTTTACTTGGTCGGGTTGAGGGCGAAGGCTGGGTCGCCCAAGAGTCGATCGTACAACGCTATTGGGTGCTGGGCGATCGACAGCGCCGTAGCGGGTTTGAAACCTTATACCGTATGGATGATAATAAATATTATTTGTCCAGTGGCATTATGGCAGGGCATTACCTCACTAGCACGATGGAAGCAACGCTAGAACGGCACGGTGATTAGCGTTGCTTCAGCACAAAACCTACAGGCTTCCGAGCGCGCGATCGTGAGCAATAAACTACCAACGTGAAGCAACTTAGATCGCTAAAATGACTTTACGGGATTACTAGCAGTAGAAGCTACACGTAACGCCTCTATTGGGCTCATTTCAGTCAAGGTGATCATCTACGCCACTGTGCTAAACATCATGATTTTGATTGTTTATTCAAAGGCATGGTACGTGGCAAAACATCCGCGCTAGTGCTTTCAACGCATCGTTTCTTGAGTGATGACACAGACCTGAAGCGTTCACTGTTTGAACGACCTTCGTCACCAATGCCTTTCACTCACTCATGGCAACGCTCATGTCGTTTTCCCGCTGACCTGCAAAGACGCTCTCACCCTCTAGCGAACGTATTGTGACCCTCATTGTTAATCTGAACGCTTGTTGCACCGACCCTTCCGGCTTGGTAATTGCCCCTCCGCAAACTATGACGACAGACTCTAACGCTGGACGCTTATTGGCTAACCGTTATCGCCTTGCCGAACTGATTGGCAAAGGCGCAATGGGGCGGGTTTACCGTGCAGAAGACACTTTGCTGGGAGGAGTCATTGCGGTTAAGTTTTTAGCTCAAGCGCTGCTAAACCCCAAGATGCGCGATCGTTTCAAAAGCGAAGCGCGTACCTGCGCCCAACTAGGGCGCAAAAGCATTCACATTGTCAACGTTATCGACTACGGGGTCACAGATTACAAGGAAGAAGACGTGCCCTTCTACGTCATGGAATATTTGCAGGGGCAAAGCCTGAGCGAAGTGATTAATAACCAACCGCTCCCGCTCCCTCGGTTTCTGACCCTCTCCCGGCAGATTGCACTCGGCTTGCAGTGCGCTCACCAGGGCATTGTCATTGACGGCAGTGTTTACCCTATCATCCACCGTGATGTCAAGCCCAGCAACATTTTGGTCAGCCGCGATGCGAGCCTGGGTGAGTTGGTGAAAATTCTCGATTTCGGCATCTCCAAGCTACTGCAAGCAGACAGTGAGCAGACCAGTTCCTACATGGGCACCCTGGCATATTCTTCGCCAGAGCAAATGGAAGGGCGGGAGCTGGATTCGCGCTCTGACATTTATAGCTTGGGTGTCATGATGTACGAGATGCTGACAGGTAAAATGCCGCTTCATGTCGAAACACACGCCTTTGGTGCCTGGTACAAAGCGCATCATTCCCAACCACCCCGCTCGTTTGAGGCTGTTGACCCTAGTCTGAAGCTACCGAAAGCGCTAGAAAATTTAGTCATGAGCTGTCTTGCCAAGACACCAAACGATCGCCCACAGTCGATCGTCGAGGTCTTGAAAGCCTTGAAGCCTTTAGAAGACCGCTACAGCGGTGGTGGTCGCGTCGCTGACGACCTCGACAAAATTCTGAAACGCAAGCCTCCGCCTGTAGCGAGCAGACCGACACCCCAGCCCGATCGCCCTCCTGGTATCGAAGAAGTCTGCTATGCCGCAACTTGGCCTCAAGAGAAGCCGATCGCGCAAATCGTCTTTGCTCAAAGCCTTATCACTGGCAAAAGCACCCTACCCGCTGTGTGGGTCATGCTCTCTCAGCAGGATATTCAGACGTTGCAGGTCTACAGGCTCTACAACGTCATCTATAAAAACTTCCTCTATGCCATGTCGCCCCACCCCACGCTGCTGTGGATTACAGGTATTTACAACCGCAAGCGCAGTCAGAAGCAAAACAATGGCAACCACAGTTTAGAACAAGGTCCTCGCTGGCTACCCTGCTACTTAGATCTCAAAACAGCGCCTGGTCAAGAAATGACCCGCTTGTTGATCGAAAAAGGGGAGTATCAGGTCTTGCTGTTTGCTTTGGAGCAACCAGAGACGTGTTCTCATGCCATGACGATCGCAATCAACCAATCACAACGGCTACAGCTACAGGAATGGGCAATCACCAGTCAGTCTTATCGATCGGTAGGACAACCTACCCTGAGTAAAAATTTGCTGAAAACAGAGTTTGATAAGCTGAAACCGCGCATCACCACTGAAATGGAAAAAGACTCTAGTGGCTCTTCCTTCGGGCACTAATGGCTTGCTGGCTTCGGCTTCGTCACTTTCCCTTCGGCGGGAAATAAATAATGGGATGCCAACTGCGCCGCAGCAACTCGTCAGTGAACTGGGGTGTAGACCACTTTAGCAGCTTGTTCAGGTTTGCAGAGGTTGTTGCGATCGCGCTCACATCTGCCATCTGCGCGGCGGCTAAAACCTCCGCAATGGGGTCGCCCTCACGTACCTCAACTGGGTCGATTGACACACCCAACGTAGCCAATTCGGTCGCGACCACCTCCAGTTCTCTCTGTGCCTTTTCAAGCTGATAAGCGACTGGTACATCTCGCCGTCGTATACCATCCACAACCCAACACAGGTGTAGCCGCTGTAGGGCGATCGATGGCGTTTGGAGGCTTTGCTTCAAGCGCTGAATCAGGTACTGTGACGCGTCACTGCCGTGATAAGGCACCAGCAGATAGCGGCACAGGTGGCGACAGCGCAGCTCTAACTCCTCCGAGGTATAGGTTGCAATCAACTGCGGACGCAAAATCATCAGCGGTACTGTAAGTCGTTGCGAAAGCTCTACTGTAGTGCTGCCAAACAGCTTTTCTGCCAGCAGGCTACGCGTCGGCGTGCCAACCAGAATCAAGTCCACTGCGTGTTCTTCAACCGCTCTCAAAATCAAATCGGTCGCTCGACCAGACTCAACTTCTACATGCACATCAATGTCTGGGGAGTGATGGTTGAGGGCAGCGCCCAAGCGTTCACGTGCCTGCTCAAGTTTCTTCACATCTGCTCTCGGCACCCCTTCACCGTCTAGAAAAGGGACGCTGTGCAGAAACACAAGTCGCTCAATGCCGCTTGCCGCAAAGCTAGGTACAAAATTGACTAGGCGATGGAGACCATCAGAGAAATCTGTACAGATAAGCAAACGCTGAAACATAACATTAAGGCTGGCAAGCACACGTCATCTTAGTCTGTCTTTAAACTAGCATCGCGGGATGGTATGACACATTGCTTTTGGTAAAGTCTCTCAGGCAAGCCCATTGAGATTACAAGGTGTCATGTTCTGCCCGTTACCTGAGCTGATGCGTCTGCTAGCGACACAGCGACCAGAGGAGAATGTCGTTAGGAGCGCATAAAGGCGGCAGACTTACACAACTCAGCAAGCTAGATCGTCAAGAATGAAGCGGTGACCAATCGCAGATCACCAAATGAGTTAGGCAGGCAGAAGCCACATTGTGACATTGCAAACCACTGTGAAGAGCATCAATAAGGTACGAATGTCGGTCACGCTGACTAATAATAAGCAAACTAAGCATTAAATCAATCTAGAAACGCTTCGGGCAAACCAGCGCAGACAAAGCACTAGCAAAACGCACTTGACGCCCCAATACCCCCAGCTTCCTTTCATTCTGCTTGGAAAAAAGCAAGAGACAGAGGTCGTCCATAGCGCAGAGGCCTACTGAAACTGAGGACCCGATTCCAATCCCCATTGGTGCTTGAGAAAGTGCTTGTACATGTTTTCACGCAGCACCATTTGCTCATAGAGCTTGACAAGGAAATCCTGAGCCTGTTCACGGCTCATGTTCTGCACTTGGGATTCAAAGGAACGGATACTGAATTGCTGCTCCAAGGACAGGTTAACAGGTTGGTTCATATTCGACTCCAGATTGAGAGAGTGTATTCCAACGGTCTTCCGAGCCAATCGCTCAGATCAGAAGTTACTAGTGAGAGTTGATTCCTTTCATAGTTCCCTAAAAAGAGAAATCTCTACTCGCTTTGTATTACAGAATATAACAACCATTTGACAAAAAGCCCATACCCCTCTTGGGGTAGTCTCCGCACACGTCGGCTCTATCAAAAGCCTCGCCTTGGTTTTAGCTCCAGTCAAGACAACCGACAACTTACTCTATGAGCCTGCTTTGCAGCCAAAGTAACGGTGCTTACAAAGTGCTCGATCGCAAACAAACGCTCTGTAATGAAATCAACTTTAATGAAACCAACTTTTTACGCCAACTGAACGACTGAAACGTTAGGCAAACCGTCAAGCCCTTGCCACGATTAGACTTTGGCATATCCGACCAAAAGAGTCGGGTATGTTTGACGGGTTTTTTACCCCGTGTTACCATCACTTGAGTCTGGTATTTAATCCTGTCCTCTGCTTTTACCAAGAGATTTCGACCCATGACTCAGGCAACTCAACTACAAACTAAATCTGCTGCTACCTTTCGTGCTCTCAAATGTAAAGAGTGCGGCGAGGAGTACGAACTTAAAGCAATGCACGTTTGCGAGTTCTGCTTCGGTCCCTTAGAGGTCGCCTATGACTACGACGCGCTTCGCCGCACCGTTACCCGTGAAAGCATTCAGGCAGGACCCCATTCCATCTGGCGCTACCGCCCCTTTTTGCCCGTCGAAACCAATCAGCCGATCGATGTGGGTACAGGGCTGACACCACTGGTGCGGGCGAATCGGTTAGCGCGTCGCCTTGGGTTAAACAAGCTGTACATCAAGAACGATGCCGTCAATATGCCCACCCTCAGCTTCAAAGATCGGGTGGTGTCGGTCGCGCTGACGCGGGCGAAAGAGCTGGGTTTCTCGACGGTCTCTTGCGCTAGCACGGGCAATTTGGCAAACTCTACAGCCGCGATCGCGGCTCACGCAGGTCTAGACTGTTGTGTCTTCATTCCCGCCGATCTGGAAGCTGGTAAAGTGATGGGTACGTTGATCTATAACCCCACTGTAATGGCAGTAAAGGGCAACTACGATCAGGTGAATCGCCTGTGCTCCGAAGTGGCGAATACACACGGTTGGGGCTTCGTCAACATCAATCTGCGCCCCTACTATTCTGAAGGGTCTAAAACGCTGGGCTATGAAGTTGCCGAGCAATTGGGCTGGGAATTACCCGATCACATTGTGGCACCGCTGGCATCTGGATCTCTATTCACCAAAATCTACAAGGGTTTCCGAGAATTTGTTGATGTGGGACTGGTCGCTGACAAGCACGTTCGTTTTAGCGGAGCACAGGCAGAAGGCTGCTCTCCGATCGCTCAGGCATACCGAGAGGGACGCGATTTTATCACGCCCGTAAAGCCCAGCACGATCGCCAAATCACTCGCGATCGGAAACCCCGCTGATGGGGTGTACGCGATGGATATTGCCCGTAAGACCAACGGCAACATCGAATCCGTCAACGATGCTGAAATCATCGCAGGCATCAAGCTACTGGCAGAAACTGAAGGCATCTTTACGGAAACGGCTGGTGGCACAACTGTTGCTGTTCTGCAAAAGCTGGTGGAAGCAGGCAAGATTGACCCTGACGAAACCACAGTTGTTTACATCACAGGTAACGGCTTGAAGACTCAAGAAGCGATTCAGGGTTATATCGGCGAACCGTTTACGATCGAACCTAAACTAGACAGCTTTGAGCGGGCACTCGAACGCTCACATACGCTAGAACGCCTGGAATGGCAGCAAGTTTCCGTCTAAGGATAAAGGCTTAAGGATAAGGGCTGAAGGCTAAAAATGCTAAAGCAGCCATTTATCTCTTTGCCCTTGTACCATTTCATCCCTGATCATTCATCCTTTATCCTTTCCTCCCATGTCTATCAAAGTTCTCATTCCCACACCGCTGCAAAAACTCACGAACAACCAGGCAACGGTTGAATGTACTGCTGATACGGTTGCTGGTTTGTTGGAGTCGCTTGAAACAAGCTGCCCTGGTATCAAAGCGCGGCTGTGTGACGATCAGGGCGAACTGCGCCGTTTCGTCAACTTTTACGTGAATAGCGAAGATATTCGCTTTTTGGATGGTGCCAAAACACCGCTGAAAGATGGCGATGAGGTGAGCATTATCCCAGCGATCGCAGGTGGTTAGTTGATCTAAACGCTTAAATGCCTACAGTAAAACTGACGCTCGCCGTTTTACACGCTGTCTTTGCGGTCTGTCGCTTTGAACCATACGAGCCGATTCCTGCCTGGAGTTTGCAAGGCTTCTTTGCCGTTACGCGGACAGACGATGAGCTTTCGATCGTCTGTCCGCAGGCAAATGTCCCGTTAGAGATCCGGAAGACTGGCGTTGAGGGCGAGTGGCGGTGTTTCAAAGTTGAAGGGCCGCTGGCTTTTGCCTTGACAGATGTTTTGCTGGCGATCGCCGCACCGTTAGCGGCTGCTGGCATCAGTATTTTTGCGATCTCCACTTACAAGACAGATTACGTGTTGGTAAAGCAGCACGCGTTAGAGCAAGCGATCCAGACGTTAGCGCAAGCAGGACATCGAGTGATCGAAGAAGCCGATCATGCGGCTTCTTGATTGAGTTGCTCAACCCGTTTTAGCAAGCTGTCTCGATTTTTGCGTGCGTCAGCGTTGTTGGGGTTGATTTTGAGCGTTTTGTTGAAGGCGGCGATCGCGTCCTGGTAACGCTTCAAATTCGCCAAGGTTACGCCACGATTGAACCAGGCATCCTCACTGTTAGGCTCCAGGGCGATGGCTCGATCGTAGGATTTAACGGCATCCTGATAGCGCTTCAGGCCAAACTGCACGTTGCCGCGATTGATCCACGCATTCACACGATCGGGGTCAAGCTTCACAGCCTGCTCGTAGGAGGCAAGCGCTTCTGTCGTGCGCTCGAGTTTGGTTAAAACAATGCCCCGGTTATACCAGGCGCTGCCGTAGGTGGGTCGCAAGCGCACCGCTTTATCGTAGGCGACGACCTCCTCCTGATAGCGCTGTAGCCGACCTAACGTGACACCCCGGTTGTACCAAACGTTGGCATCATTGGTGTCGATCGCCAGCGCTTTGTCATAGGCTTTCAGAGCAGCTTCTGACTGTTTGGTGTCATCCAGCGCATTGCCCAAACCGACCCAGCCAGCAATCGATCGCGGATCTACGGCTGTGGCGCGCTTGTACGCCGCGATCGCCCCTTCATACTGCTGCAAATAGTAAAAAGCAGTGCCTTGACCGATCAGCGCGTCTACATTGTTTGCATCAGCGCTTAACACTTGCTTGAAAATATCCAAGGCTTGGTCTGGTTTATTGTCATCAAGCAGATTGTTGCCCTGCTTCAGCAGACGATTGAGACTATCCGCCTGTGCTTGAATAAGCGGTTGGGTGGCTGGGTGGCTGGCGATCATTGTTTGAGTGGCAACCATTGTTTGAGGCACGTCCAATGCTTGTGCTGTTGACGTGAAGGTTGGGGTTGCAAGACTAACCAACAGTGCGATCAGAGCGGGCAAGTTGACAGGCTGGCTTGGCATAGAGGCTTTCCTCAAGAAGTGCGTTGGATGAGCGAGGTTGCTGACGTTACGGCACAGGAACGGTGCGAGGCTGTCATACTCAACGGTGAGCACCAACCCTGACGGACGATCGCGGCTGACTGTGCGGTGGCATTCAAGGTCTATGGTTCCGCTTCTAAAAACCTAGGCAAACCTGGTTTAACTTCTGCGGTATAAGTTTAAGCAAAGCTTCTCTAGTGCGTTGCCGCTTCCTCATCCTTGAGGTTGGCCAGAGAACTCCAGTTAGAAACAGTAAAATAATCGTGTCTGCGATTGACCTTACCGGATTGCTTGGTCTTCCTATTCAGTTCCGCCC
>Ga0163148_10000091_pt1 | contig 104881 bp, 94 predicted proteins | sample OliLakLV19MP7P2_FD_148606 | JGI IMG/M metagenome (GOLD analysis project Ga0163148, IMG submission 148606) | Freshwater microbial mat bacterial communities from Lake Vanda, McMurdo Dry Valleys, Antarctica- Oligotrophic Lake LV.19.MP7.P2 | ecosystem: Environmental > Aquatic > Freshwater > Lake >...
TCTAGGTCGAAGGAATGCGATGAGTAATGAGTAATGAGTAATGAGTTTGATTCACTAAGGATGGTACTTTTTACTTCTGAATGATGACTTTTTGGTTACCGGTAAATCTGGGATGGGAGTTTCTTCCTACTTGGATGAAAACTCATTACTCATTACTCATTACTCATTTCGTGAGCTGCTATATCTAAATTGATGACAAAAAAACTTTTCCAACAAAAAATCCCGCTTTTGGCGGGATTTTTCGATTTGATAGGAATACCTTATTAATATTCGTCTTCATTGAAATAAAAGTCGTCGTGGGTGGGATAATCGCTCCAGATATCTTCAATACCTTCATAAAATTCCCCTTCATCTTCGAGTTCCTGTAAGTTTTCAATTACTTCTATAGGTGCTCCTGAACGAATGGCATAGTCAATCAACTCATCCTTTGTAGCAGGCCATGGAGCATCTTCCAAATATGATGCAAGTTCGAGTGTCCAATACATATTTTAACCTCTTTTTTAATTAGGGCGCAAAAATAGATTTTTTTTACTCTTTTCCAAGCTTTATTGCAAACAATTTATGGTAAATGTGAAAATAGTTGCTAAATGAGGCCCGGAACCTCGGATTTAGGATGTTGATACTATCGTGTAAGCAATAATTGCAAAAAATGCACGTGAAAAGGTAAAAGCAATGTAAAATCTAAAAATTGAATTTATACATTTTTATTAAACCCGGAATCAGATGCCGTTTTTAATCAAAAATTCATTTTATTTTACCACAGACTTCAAATGAAATTAAGCTCTAATTTAGTGAAATACTTTCACCGGCCTTATGCCACTATTTTATATGTTCTCCCGAGGTTTCCACGCAATTTCATCTACCTCGAGATCTTTTGCGAGTTTTCTCGATAAAACGAAGAGGTAATCACTTAACCTGTTGAGATAGGGAATAACAAGTGGAGCAACAAAATCTGTTTCGGCCAAATGTGTTGCAATTCTTTCCGTGCGACGGCAAACAACTCTGGCTAAATGACAAAATGAAACGATGGTATGTCCGCCGGGAAGTATGAAATTTTGAAGTTCCGGTAATTTTTCTTCCATTGCATCTATTTCATTTTCGAGTAAAGTGATATCTTCTTCTTTCAGGTCCGGAATCTTCATTTTTGATCTTTCAGGATCGGAAGCAAGGGAAGCGCCAATTGTAAATAGAATATCCTGTATCTCACTTAAAACGTTTTTATAACCGGTATCAATTTTCTGGTCTGCTATCAAACCAACATATACATTCAGTTCATCTGTTGAACCGTATGCTTCTACCCGGAGATGGTGTTTTGGAACACGAGTACCTCCTATTAAGGAAGTTTCCCCGGAATCGCCTTTTTTGGTATAAATTTTCATGGGATAAAGATAAAGTTTTGAGATAAAAGGTAGAAACTACTTAGTGTATAAATTACACTAACTGTTTTCTTAATTCACTGGGATCTAACTTGTTGGCATTAATCTCGTCGCGTTCTATCTGACCATCTCTGATACGGATTATGCGGTGAGCATAACGTGCTATGTCTTCCTCGTGCGTAACAATAATAACAGTATTGCCTTTTTTATGAATATCTTCGAAGAGTTCCATTATTTCGTAACTCGTTTTAGTATCGAGATTTCCGGTTGGCTCATCTGCAAGAATAATGGAAGGATTATTTACCAAAGCTCTTGCTACAGCAACACGCTGACGTTCTCCACCTGATAACTCATTGGGTTTATGGTTCATACGGTGGCCGAGATTAACTGCTTTGAGAATTTCCTCCGCTCTTTTAGTGCGTTCTGATTTTTTAAAGCCCGCATAGATCAACGGTAAAGCCACATTTTCTACTCCGCTCAATCTCGCAAGTAAATTGAAAGTCTGAAATACGAACCCAATCTCCTTGTTGCGCACTTCGGCTAATTCATCATCATTCATTTTGCTGACATCGGTGCCGTTTAATACATAGTTTCCTAATGTAGGTTTATCCAAGCACCCTAAAATATTCATAATTGTACTTTTTCCTGAGCCGGAAGGTCCCATTATGGCAACATATTCATTTTTGTTTATCACAGCATTAATGCCCTTCAAAACCTCAATTTTAACCCTTCCAAGGTCGTAGGTTTTTCGGATGTTTGATAAGGTTATTATTTCTTGCGCCATTTACTATTTTTTATAATTCTGAGTCCTGTATTATTGAATAAATATTTAGGTTATGATGTGTAAACCAGGTAAAATGTTACTTTTTTCTTAAAACTTTTGGTACCTTAAAATAATCGCTGTCTGCTAAAGGTGCATTTTTAAGCGCTTCCTCCTTAGTGATCTCCATGTGTGGTTCATCGGGGCGCATAACATTGGTGTCGGCATTCATATAAATTAGTGGTTCAATGCCTTCTACATCCACTTCATCGAGTTTGCCAACAAAGTTGAGCATATCCGATAAATTTTTTACAATGGCAGTTTGTTCGTTTTCATCAAATTCGAGTTTCGACAAGTTTGCCAGTTTATCAACAAGTGCTTTATCCACTTTCATGGCATAAAGTTACTGCAATTTTTTATTGAGCTGAGCAGCGAAGGCAAATAAACATAGTTTGAGGAATGTTAATAAAGAAATTCGTGAAACTCTGGAATCAAATGCCTTTTTCTTCAAACTTACGGTATCTTTTTTCTATTTTCGCCGCATGGAAATTGTTGTGAGTGGAACCCGACCCACCGGTATACTTCACCTTGGAAATTATTATGGAGCAGTGCGCAATTACGTGCGTATGGGAGAAGATAAGGGAATAAAGGGATACTTTTTTATCGCAGATTATCATTCCCTTACAACGCATAATAATCCTGCTGAACTAAAAGTATTGGTGAAACAGACCGTTGCAACCTATCTTGCTTGTGGTTTAGATCCGGACAAGGTGGTAATATATGTGCAGAGTGATCTTCCTCAAATTCCGGAGTTATATTTATTATTAAATACTTTAGCTTATAAAGGTGAGTTAGAAAAAGTTGCAACCTTTAAGGAGAAAATAAAAATGCACCAGGAAAATATTAATGCAGCCTTGCTTACGTATCCAGTATTAATGGCTGCTGATATTATAATTCACAAAGCGCACAAAGTTCCGGTTGGAAAAGATCAGGAACAACATTTAGAGATGACGAGAAATTTTGCGAAAAGATTTAATTCACGTTTTGAAGTGGACTTTTTTCCGGAACCTGTTGCTTATAATTTTGGGGAGGAATTGATAAAGGTGCCGGGTTTAGATGGCTCTATCAAAATGAGCAAATCGGGCGGTGAAGGAAATTCTATTTTTTTAAATGAGGAGGATGAAAGTATCCGCAAAAAAATAATGAAAGCAAAAACGGATGGCGGACCAACACAAATGAATCAGGAAAAACCGCAGGAAATCCAAAATGTTTTTGCTTTGATGAAAATTGTAAGTGCTGATGATACCCTTCAACATTTTGAAAGTAATTACAATAATTGCACAATTCGTTACGGGGATATGAAAAAACAATTGGCGGAAGATATGATCATTTACATCTCTCCCATTCGCCAAAAGATCAATTCCCTGATAGAGGATGAGGCGTATTTGGGCGCGGTTGTGAAACGCGGTGGAGAAGAAGCAAGAGAAAATGCGCAAAAAAATATCAACGAAGTGCGAAAAATAATGGGAATTAACTACTTTTAACTCCCGCAACACAAGTTTAGTACCCTTCAATCAACTTTAACCTAAAATTGAATACCCACAACCTAAGAAGAAATGGCAAAATCAACCAAATCAATAAAAAAAACTACTCCTGTTATAGCTGCACCTGCTGCAAAAAAAACGGTAGTTAAAAAGGCAGAAGAAATTAAATCAAACACGAAAAGTGTGAAAAAGGAACCGGAGATAAAAGTAGTTTCCCACAACACTCCGAAAGATCCTGATAGAAAAGTAATTAAACATATTGCAGTAGCAGGAAACATAGGCGCAGGAAAAACAACGCTCACTCAATTACTTGCAAAACAATTTGGATGGGAAACACATTATGAAGACGTGGAGAATAATCCCTATTTATATGATTTTTATCAGGATATGCCGAGATGGGCTTTTAATTTGCAGATATACTTTTTGAATTCGCGATTTAAACAAATAATTGAAATTCAAAAAGGAACTAAAACTGTTGTGCAAGATAGAACCATATATGAAGATGCACAGATATTTGCTCCGAATTTACACGCAATGGGATTAATGAGCACAAGAGATTTTCAAAATTATACGGAAATATTTAATTCCATTACCTCCTTAATTTCTCCCCCTGATCTTTTAATTTATTTGCGTGGATCTATTCCCGCACTTGTTAATCAGATACAAAAGAGAGGTCGCGAATATGAGGATAATCTACGTCTTGATTATTTGCGTCGATTAAATGAATATTACGAAGCCTGGATAAGCAAATATAAACACGGCAAATTGTTGGTAATTGATATTGACCATTGCAATTTTGCAGAGAATAACGAAGATCTAAGTGATGTTATTCAACGTGTGAACACCGAACTATTCGGTTTATTTTAAATTTAATTCTTTATGAATATTGAATTATTGCGCAGTGAAACTCCGGGTTGTCGCTCTAAAATGCATTTTAATAATGCCGGATGTTCATTACCTCCTCAATCTGTTGTTAATGCAGTTAAAAACTTTATCGGGGAAGAATCGCTTACGGGTGGTTATGAATATGCTGCACTAAAAGCGGAGGAATTAAATACCTTTTATACTTCCGCTGCAAAACTTTTAAATTGCAAAGCAGAAAACATTGCATTTACAAGCAGTTCAACTGATTCCTATATTAAAGCACTTTCTGCAATTCCATTTAAAAATGGAGATATTATTCTCACTACGCTAAACGATTATGTTTCCAATCAGATACAATTTTTATCGCTGCAAAAAAGGTTTGGTGTTCAGATAATCAGGGCTGAAAATACGGAAATTGGGGAGGTTGATGTAAACTCGGTTTCTGAATTGATTAAAAAACATCGTCCTGTTTTAGTTGCTGTTACGCATGTTCCAAATAATACCGGCATGATACAACCTGTGGAAGAAATTGGCAATATTTGTTCTGAGGAAGATGTAATCTATATTGTGGATGCATGTCAGAGTGTAGGACAAATAAATGTTGATACTTCGAAAATAAAATGTGATTTTTTAGCTGCTGCAACACGCAAATTTATGCGCGGACCCCGAGGCGGAGGAATTCTATTTGTTTCGGATAAAATGTTGACCCGGTCATTAGAACCGATGTTTATTGATATGCGCGGAGCAGATTGGATTGAGGATAATGTTTATCAGCATTTACCTGACGCAAAAAGATTTGAGTTGACGGAAATGTCGTATGCAATTCAAATGGGTGCAATTGTTGCCATTAATTATATATTAAATGTGGGAATTGATTCCATAGCGGAAAGAAATAAAATTTTATGTTCTTATGCCAGAACAAAATTATCTGCTATTCCTAGTGTGCGATTATTAGATCAGGGGAAAAATTTATCAGCTATTATTTCCTTAACTACAGATAATTACGATGTATTTGAATTAAAAAACCAATTGGTAAAAAAAAATATTAATGTAGGAGCTGCCGCAAAAAAATTCGCGTTAATGGATTTTAATCAAAAACATGTGGAAGCTGCTTTGCGTATTTCTCCGCATTATTATAATACGATTGAAGAGATTGATGTATTGGTGGATAGTGTTAGGGAGATTGTCAGTATCTAAAATGATGGAGTTGATGGCTTCGAAAGGGGCGAGGATGTTCGAGGGTTTTTTCGCATGGACTGAAATGTGTTGTTACAAGATGAGTGCACACTTTCCACTGTGACTGTGACTTTTTTAGTGATTGAAATAGTTTACTACGGAGGAAACAGCTCCACTTTGACAAACTGCTCACTGCACACTGCGACTGCGACTATTTTAGTGATTGAAATAGTTTATTATGGAGGAAATAGCTCCACTTTTACAAACTGCCCACTGCTCACTGCTGTCTGCACACTGTTCAATTTCATCAACCTTCCATTAAAGTTGTAAGAATGGGATATATTTTGCTCATTGGAAATCCTACTACGTTGTAATAATCGCCTTCAATTTTTACAATTTTATTAATTCCAATCCATTCCTGAATAGCGTAGGCTCCGGCTTTGTCGAAGGGTTGAAAGTTTTTGACATAATAAATTATTTCTTCTTCATTCATACTGTCAAAATAAACTTTTGTAGTTACTTCCAGATCATATTGGTGCGTGGAAGTTGCGATACAAACTCCGGATACAACAAGATGCATTTTTCCGGAAAGGTCTGTTAAGATAGCAATTGCATCGGCCTCATCTAAGGGTTTATTTATGATTTTGTTTTCAAGAATTACAACAGTATCGGCAGTAATGATAATATCATCCTCACTCCTGCTTTTGTTTGCCTCAAACATTTTTTTTTGGGCCAGAAATAAAGGAACATCATTTACGGGTATCGATTCCGGGAAAGATTCTTCCACATCAATTTTCAGAATTTCAAATGCAAATCCTGCTTCTTTTAGCAATTGACTTCTGCGTGGCGAACCTGAGGCTAATTTAATTTGCATAGGTTAAAATTCTAGAATATAATATAATGGCATGATACAAATTCCAATAAGCATGGCTACTTTTACTAAGGTGCTTATACCGGAGTATTGAACTTTTGTTTTTGCGGAAATTATTTTGAAAGCAATAAATAACAAAAATAAATTTAGTGCATTCAGGTAGTAGAAATAGACCTTGGTATCACTGTTTAATACTTGCAATAAAATATACAACAAGGCCAGGATAGTAAATAAAATAAAAATAACAGAGATCACTTTTGAGGTTTTCATCCCCCATTTTACGGCAATTGTTTTTGCACCCATTTTTTTATCTCCGTCCACATCTTCCATTGTTTTCACTACCTCTCTTACTACAGTAAGTGTAAAGGCAAAAACACTAATGCCAATAATATATTTGGTAACCATTCCGGCAATAAAATAATCAGCAGGACGAGCGAGACGATATAAACTTGGTTCAAAAAAAAGAATTAATAAAACGCTTAAACCCGCCAGAAATGCTACAATGATATTACCAAGTAATGGAGTGCGTTTGAAGGAAGCGGAATAAAAGTACAATAAAAAAATTGCGATAACAAACAACGTTGTAAGTTTCCAGAAATCAATGGCAATACTTAAATATGCTCCTATTGCCAACCCTGTTCCGCTCAAAATTAAATACGCAGTAAAAGCTTTTTGTGGTTTGATGTATTTTCCTATAATTTGTTTCTCCGGTTTATTAATGCTGTCAATTTCAACATCGTAATAATCGTTAATAATATATCCTGCAGCACAGATCATGACAGTAGAAAGCACTAATAAAAAGAATTGAAATTCAGTCAGTATAAATGTTATTCCATAGGTATTAAAATTGGGTTGCAAAACAAATGCATCTATAAAGTACATAGTTGCCGCAAGCAAGAGCAGGTTTATAGGTCGTATGAGTTTTAGCCAATGTTGCATTGGTAAGTTATAAGTTCTGGGTTCAAAGTTCTTAATTCCGGGTTGACAATCTGCCTACTGCCACTGGTTCCCGTCTCCGGATTGACAATCTGCCTACTGCCTACTGCCACTGCCCCCTACTTCCTCGCATCTCTCCATTCATACACCCAGGCACTTTGAATCATTTCCAGATGTCCTTCGTTACATTCTTCCCGGGTGCCTTTAAAATCGGGTAATTCGAGCACCCATTCAATCAATTCGGTAAAACGAATTCTGTAAATTTTCGATTCTCCGAAATCGTCACCAAAACGTTCGTGCAATTTAAGGGCAATATCTTCATGGTCGTTCCAATAAATTGGAGGTTCTTCAAAATGATTCATAGTATGAACGAATAATGTTAAATAATTATGATGCTATAATAGTAGATTGATCAGGTACAATTACTTCTATATAAGTATCGTCTTCCATCAGATCGCACTGACAACTTAAACGCGAATTCAATCTTGGATCACGGGCACGATCAATAAAATCTTCTTCTTTTTCAGTAGTTTCGGGTAGGGTGTCCATACCTTTTTCAATATAAACATGACAAGTACTGCATGCACAAACTCCACCACAATTATGATTTAATTTAATATCATTCAATAATGCAGCTTCGAGTACGGTATGACCGGCATCAATCTCGATCTGTTTTTCCTCACTTCCATCCTCAAAAATATATTTTATAGTAACCATAACCTGAATGTAAAATAATAATTATTTATTTATGTATTTGTGCAAGATGCTTTTAGCCAAGGTAGCGTATAACTCCTTCCAATCCTTATGATTATTCAACATGCTTTTATGTTTCGCCAGAGTTGCCATGTCGCCGCGAATAGCAGGACCGGTTTGCAACTGATCAGGCGCTATTTCTTTTATTTTTGTTAAATGCTCCTCCATTAACGGATAAAAAAGTTCGAGGGATAAATTATTCTCCTTTAACAAATTATAGGCAATATCATACATATGATTTGTATAATTATTAATCCACACTGCAGATAAATGCATGATTGCTCTTTGACCATCACTTACTTCTATTACTCGCGACGAAATCCTGGATGCAAGCTCCTTTAACATTAATTGATATTCCGGCGAATTACCGGAGACTGCAATTAAGGTATGTTGCAGATCAATATCATTATTTTTTGTAAGTGTTTGCATTGGCCAAATAACTCCGTAGTTATTATTATGCATTGCCAAAATGTTGCCCTCTATGGCACCTGCAAGATGTACAATAAATCTTCCTTTTTTATAAATTTTTTCAAAAACCGTTCTGATAACATCATCCTTCACAGCCAAAAGATAAAGATCAGATTCCGGAATTTCCTCTTCTAAGGCACCAAAACTTTTAGAACCCAATAATTCGGCAAGTTGTTTTGTTTTATCGTGATCTCTACCTGCAATATGGTTTATTTTAATTCCCGCTTTTGCAAATGCATTTCCCAAATGCCATGCGACATTTCCGGCACCTATTATAGAAATATTTTTTATACCGGGCTTCATGTATTCTTCGAAATTTTATTATCTCTGGTTCTTTTAATTAAACTGATCAAAAATCCAAGTGCCATAACGATTGTTCCAATCCAAACCAGGTTAATCATTGGAAATATAATAGATTTTATTACGATCCAATCATCATTTAAAGTACTATCGGTAGTGGTGAAAATAAATTGTTGTTGGGCCGGTAGTATGCCGCTGAATGTGATACTCACATTTGCAATTTGTGTTGTTGCAGTGCCTTGCATTACCGTGCTGTCGTTCATCGATAAAATATACTGCGCCTCCAGTTTTTCATTTGCAGATCCTACATGAGCAGAAAGTTGAGCTCCTGCGCCAATCGAATCGCTAGAACCAATATATCTTGAAACATCATTTAAAACAAAATAACCGGTATTAAATTTAATAGTATCACCTATAGAAACGGTGTCAACAGTTACCTGCGGTTTTGCATTTTTTGATCCTTCACCCGGTAGTGATGTAACGTGCGTAAATACATCGTAAGTTAAAAAATGTTTCGTATCAGGATTAGGAGCTAATTGCTGCATTTTTTTGTCCATTAATAAATATGGATGCAACATAAATTCCTGTTCCACTTTTTGAGTTTCAGGATCAATTTTTCTAAACAATAAGTTATAGTAAGTAGCTTCATTTGAAACACTATCCCCTAAGTAGGTAACTAAATAATTCTGCAGTGGCAATGGAGCATTTCTTATCAACCGAACATTTTCGCGCTGAAAAGTATTATCCATTCCCTCACCGGTAAAACTAACCCCAAAGGTGTTTTCGGAAATAACTCTTTGACCAGCATTCGAAATTAATATCCCCAATAATAAAACAGCAAATCCAATATGTGCAATAGCACCACCTGCAACTTTTATTTTACCTTTTAACACCCGAACCAAATATTGGAAATTTGCTATCAACGAAAACCATCCCGCAAAAAATAATATCGAATATTTTGTTACTAAATGAAAAATTCCGCGATCTGAAGTGATATGCCAAATTTTATCTAATAAAATAGAACTTATTATTGCTGCAGCGAGTGCAAAAATTACAGAGGAAGCTATACTGCGATAAAATTGTTTGGTTTCCGATGCTTTATATTTTAAATATTGTGCAAAGGCAGAAAGCATGGCAATTAATATCCCAACCCATATTTGCACACCGGTATAAAAATGAATTTCATCTTCCGGCTTACTCATGTCAGAAGGAAGTGAAGTTCCTAACAGATCATTAATATGTCCGAATAAAACATTATAAACAGGAATTGAAGTAAAAAATATCACATGTATTCCGGCAAATAATAAAACCAACGAACCCACGAACATCCAGAATTCCCTTGAGGATAATGATTCTTCTTTTTCTTTCACCGGAATTTTTTTCCAGTTTCTGATTAATGGTATAAGTGAGATTAAAATAAACACAAATAAAAATAAGAGGAGATGATTTGTCAATCCTTCTTCTACAAAAGCGTGTACACTTGTATCACCTAAAACTCCGCTACGTGTTAAAAAAGAAGAATATAAGACAAAATAAAAGGAGAGGAAAATCATAACAAAACTAGATCGCATTGCATGTCCCGTGGCTTTCGCAATCACGAGATTATGCAAACCTGCAACCATAATCAGCCATGGAATAAGCGAAGCATTTTCCACCGGATCCCAAGCCCAGAAACCTCCAAAACTCAGCGCTTCATAAGCCCATGCTCCTCCCATTAATATACCTGTACCCAATACCATTCCGGCAAATAATGCGTAAGGAATTGCAGGTTTAACCCATTCGGTATATTTTTTTGTCCATAAACCTGCTACACCAAATGCAAATGGAATTGTAATAGCAGCAAATCCGCAAAATAAAACCGGTGGATGTATTACCATCCAATAATTTTGTAACAATGCATTCAATCCTGTTCCATCCGGAATAAAACGCATATAATCTGAAAATAAAAAAACAGGGTCTGTGGTAAGTTTATCCTTTAATAAAATAAAGGGCGAATTTCCAATATGCACGGTATCGGTGATATAAATTCCCAATAAATAGGTCATGAGAAAAACCTGCATTAAACAAACAACTGCCATAACTGGTGCTTCCCATTTTTTGGCGCGGAACAGCAACACCGTTCCCAATACTACATGCCAGAAACTCCACAGTAAAAAACTTCCCTCCTGCCCTTCCCAAAAACAGGAAAGTACATATTTCATTTGCAGATCGGTGGAAGAATGCGACCACACATAATGATATTCAAAATGATGGTTGAATATCATGATAAATAATGTAACAACAATACCTATTACAGAGAAACCATGTCCGATAAAAAAGGAGCGGGCAATTTTTCTTCTTTGCAGTTTGTCAATATCATTTTTTGACTGAACAGACAAGAAATAAAAAACCGCAGCAAATATGGCCGCGATAAAAGCGATAATTACAAATAAATGTCCGACTTGTCCGAAAAACGGATTTATAGTTTGAACAGCATGCTGATGCGTTAATTCGTCCATGTATCTGTTCCCTTATTTTTTAATTTCGTTTTCTACATATTTGGAAGGACATTTAACGAGCATATCATCTGCATAAAACGTTTCTCCTTTCATCGCACCTGTTAGTACGATCTGATCACTTTTTTCAAAATCACGGGGCATATCGTCGAAACATACCACTTCAATTTCTTTTCCATCACGATCGGTTAAATGAAAGGACCATGAATTTGGATCCTTTACCGGATCGTAGTTAACCGGATGCGACTTCGCCAGAGTGCCGATGAGTTGCACTGTGGAACCCTCTTTTCCAATGGCATCCTCATAACTGGAATAAGAACTCACATTACCGAGTTTAGAGGCAAAAACACCAATGGTAACTGCGATGAGCAGGAGCAAAATAATATGTGATTTTTTCAATTATTTCGGTTTGTTTAAATTATAATGCAAAATTATATCAAAATGTTCTTTATAACATGCATTTTTAGCCAAATATGTGATTTATTTGGTCTAACTTCCGTTAAAACCGCCCTACAACAGGAAGAAATGGGAATGATATGGAAAAAGGGACTTTTGAGTTAAAAATTAATGGGCGATCAAAACTTTATACTTTTGCCGGGTTTCACCTTCTTCCAAAACGGCAAAATAAATTCCTGCCGACAGAAAATTAAGGTCGATTTCAACGGTTTTTGTTTCAAATTGTGATGTAAAAACGATTGCACCCAGATTATTTGTAATGGTTAGTTGTTTGTTTTGGATATTGTCTGATTGGATATGCAAAAAATTATTTACTGAAAAGATTTCTATTATGTTTTGAACATCAGAAATAGCTACTGATTCTGATAAAATAAATGGTTCTGAAACATCTGATAGTGAATAATAATCAACTATCTGTTCAGATTTTAATAAAACAAAAACCCTGTAAGGTTGACCGGGGGCGACAGGAACTCCATTTATATCACGAAAATAAACCGGAAAATTTATATTGATATCGCTACCGGTTGGCAATATATCCAAATAAGAATTGGCAGGAAGAAACAATGCATCGGTATTATCAAAAAAAGGATAGTCTGTTTCTTTTACAACTACAATTCTATAGAGTTCCAGATAACTCTCACTATAAAACTGTTCGAATTGCACATTTATATCCTCAATAGTTGCCGTAAGCGCGGAATTATAAATCAATGGTATTCCCAAAAAAGATGGCAGTAAATAAACACAACCGTCTTCTTCCGCATTTAAAGATGCAATACTAGTTTGCACCATATCCGGCATTGCAATAACATAAACATAATATCTTTTAAAAAACACGGGATCATCATCTGTATATATTTTTTTAGATGCATCCATAAATATTTCATATAAATAGGATCCGGCAGGAGTCACACTTTGATAATATTCAGAACCGAATGTTAACAATTGTTCTAAATTCATTGTATCACTTTCCGAGATAATAACGCGGTATTCTGCAATTCCGTATTCTGCAATTTCATGATTAAAAGTTATCTTAAAATCAGAAATAGATTCGTCGTTCAGAATATCAACCATAGTCAAATAAAATACCGGAGATGTTTCCTTCAATTCGAATTTTAGAGTATTTGAAACCGTAGAAAGTGCATTAACCATAACTGTAACGGAATCAGCAACAGATAAAACGATCGCTTTATAATTGATATCCGGTGCAAGAGGTAAACCATCCACATCAAGTGTTGAAGCATTGAAGGAAATCGTGATATTATCACCAGTTGGTATTACTTCAGTAAATCTTTCCGGATCAAGTGTTATTGCACTTTCGAGAGAAGGTGTATCACCAGTAAATAAAATAACTCGGTAACTGCTGAGTGTACTTTCGTCTTCCGCTTTATTAAAATACAATTGAAGATCAACTGCAGTATTACTTTCCCCAATGTCACTTAATGCAAGATCTGTTGCAAAATCCGCAGAAAATGTAATTACTTCCATCGGTTCGTCGGGCGTTTCATTAAATGCATAATCCTGTATAATTAAATAAGGCATGCCTGGTCCGCCCGGATGATCCAATCGCAAACGTATCCAACCATAATGCGCTTCTGCACCAATGTACATTCTAAATCCAATGATTGATTCTTCTCCAACCCAACTTGTTCCACTTAAATAATCAATATCGGAATCGAAGTAATCGAAATGTCCTATTCCTCCGAAAATATTCAGCATGTTTGCATCTGTAAAATCATCTGATGACCCTACTACATCACCAAAATGTAAAATTTCAGGTCTGGGAATAAATGAATCTAAAAATATTAGGGAAATATAATTATTAATATAAAAAAGTTGGGTGGAAAATACTTCCCCGGAAGTGAAGGACAAAAATTGATCTCCTTTAAAAATGATGTCGGTTGACAAATCTCCATTCAGATCCATACTGAATTCATCATCATTCATAACTATTTTGTCAGGATCTATATCAGTATAAATCACCTGCGCATCTATTGAGTTTGCAAAAAGAATAAATGTGCATGCTGCACCCGAATAGGCTATTAAACTATTTTTCTTTATCATGCCTGAAATTCATTTTATAGTATTAACTAATGGTCTCCTTTGGAATAGGTAAACACAATTGGATTTTAGATATCAAATCAATATGAAGCTAAAGATAACAACAGTTGAAACACCCAAATTCATTTATTTTACGAAATGCCTCATTTCCGGTGTAAAATATCGCTATAATTGTCTGAACTGAAAATTCAAATTCAAAAAAAACTTTCAAATTGACGTTTGACCTTTTTCCCTTAAAAATTTAGCTACTTGTTTTGCTGCCTAATTCGGATTATCTTTGTGTTATGAAACTCTGTTTTTTAGATATGAACCTCGATTTTCTCGATCACTCGTGAGGTAATTCACTTTTTCCGTTTTTCCCTTACTTTTAGGTAGATATTACCTGTATTACAAATCTATATATACAATTCATTTTTAATTTGTTTAATATGTTATTAACTGAATCCATTTCCGATAAATCGTTATCCTTTATTACCCGGGAAGAAAATTTTGGAGCACATAATTACCATCCCATGCCTGTTGTTATTTCCAAAGCAAAGGGCGTTTATGTTTGGGATGTAGACGACAAGCAATATTTTGATTTTTTAAGTGCTTACAGTGCTGTAAATCAAGGCCATTGCCATCCCCGCATCATACAGTCGCTAACGGAACAAGCGCAAAAACTCACCTTAACAAGTCGTGCTTTTCATAATGACCTGCTTGGTAAATATGAAGAGTTTATGTGCAAACTTTTCGGTTACGATAAATTACTTCCTATGAATTCGGGTGCCGAGGCAGTAGAAACGGCGCTAAAACTTTGCAGAAGATGGGGTTATGATGTTAAAGGAATTACACCACACAATGCCAAAATATTGGTGTGTTCCGGTAATTTCCATGGAAGAACAACAGGAATCATCTCTTTTAGCAGTGATCCTGATTCTACTGCTGGTTTTGGCCCCTATATGCCTGGATATGAGATAATTGAATATAATAATCTCCAGGCTTTATCCGAAGCTTTGGCAGATACAAATGTTGCCGGTTTTCTCGTGGAACCCATACAGGGTGAAGCGGGAGTTTTTGTTCCGGAGGAAGGATATCTTGCAAATGCTTATGCTATGTGCAAGGCAGCAAATGTTTTGTTTATTGGGGATGAAATTCAAACCGGATTAGCAAGAACAGGTAAAATGCTTGCATGCGACCATGAAAATGTTCGTCCCGATATATTAATTCTCGGCAAAGCCTTAAGTGGAGGAACTATGCCGGTGAGTGCTGTTTTAGCAGATAATGAGATCATGTTAACTATCAAACCAGGTGAACACGGTTCCACTTTTGGAGGAAATCCACTTGCTTGTGCCGTTGCAATAACATCCATAGAGGTTTTGCTGGAGGAAAAACTAGCGGAAAATGCGGAAAAAATGGGAAAGATCTTACGTGACGGCCTTCTTGCTTTCCATCACGAATATATTAAAATCGTGAGAGGAAAAGGATTGCTGAATGCGATTGTTGTAGAGGATAGTTATAATGGAAAATCGGCATGGGATTTTTGTTTGGCATTGAAAGAAAATGGACTACTCGCTAAACCAACCCACGGTGATAAGATCCGATTTGCTCCGCCGCTTGTTATTAATGAGGAACAGATAAGGGAATGTCTCGCCATTATTGAAAAAACGCTGTTTGCGTTTTAAACTATTTATGATAAAATGAAAGGGTGCAGAAAATACTTTCTGCACCCTTTTTATTGTTTGTTTCTGATTATTTTTATTTCAATTTAACATTACCACAGTTTGTTCCGTTTTTGAATAAAAGGTAAGCGTTCCCGAAATGGAATTCTGTTTTACAACGCCATTGAATTCGAATTTATTAACTGTCGGAGATGCTGCATTGGCGGGTTTATCGGGATAAAACACCACCTTTACATTCCATCCCTCTTCCGCTGAAACATATTCGTATTTTTTAAATGTTTGTTTTACGAAGGTCTTCTCCGTTTTTCCCTTGGAGAAAAATTCGAGTGCTGCATCTTTAAAGCCGATCTGTTTTACTTGCTGCGAAGAATTCATTCCCACATTAAAAGTGAGCACGAGAAAAAAATCTTGCAAACACACATTTGAACTGTAACAATCCGGATCGAGATTGATATAAAAATCGCGTGTGGTGTACAGTAAATTCGGGTTGTCTTTTTTGAAACTGGTGTCTGCACCATCAGGTGATGCGGCAATTAAGGTTTGAAAAGAAAAAATTGATGTGGTGATCAGGGTTACAACGATTCCTTTCATTTTCATATTTAATAAAATATTTTTGATTTATTAAGTAAAACGCATTAAATTTAAAAAAATTGCATCAAATACAAAACAAAAATGCCTCTTCTTTACAAAAGAGGCATTATGGTTTTTACACAATATTTTTCTTAACTGTTTCCTTTTTTGTAATCTGCAAGAAATTGAGCCAGACCAAGATCGGTTAATGGGTGTTTAAATAAACCCATAATGGAGCTTAGCGGGCATGTTACCACATCAGCACCTACCTCTGCACAACGCACTATATGTAATGGATTTCTGATAGATGCGGCTAAAACTTCTGTCTCAAAACCATAAACGCGATAAATATGCACTATTTGTTCAATAAGATTAACGCCATCCCAATTCATATCGTCCACTCTTCCAATAAAGGGAGAAAGATAAGTTGCACCGGCTTTTGCTGCTAAAATTGCTTGTCCTGCGGAGAATACCAAAGTGCAATTTGTTCTGATACCATTATCTGTGCACCATTTTATTGCTTTAATACCTTCCACAATCATTGGAATTTTAACTACAATGTTTGGATGTAAAGCAGATAATTCTTTTGCTTCAGCAACCATACCGTCAAAATCTATTGAAATAACCTCTGCACTAATGTCGCCATCCACAATATTGCAGATATCTACGTAGTGTTTTTTAATATTATCGGCACCGGTAATGCCCACTTTTGCCATCAGCGACGGATTTGTGGTAACTCCGTCTAAAATTCCCAAAGCTGCTGCCTCTTTTATTTCGTTCAGGTCAGCGGTATCAATAAAAAACTTCATATATATAGTTATTTGTGAATGAAAACGTAAAATTAAAATCTGAAAAAGCAAAAAAACCTATTCTTTTTCCACATTCAATATTCCGATCGGAAAACTCTTCATAATCCGTGGAAACAGGCAAGAAAAAAAAATGGGCAAGTTGCTTACATCGCACCGCTACGACCACCTACCCTTGCTCCGATCAAGGCCTGGGGGATTCAGCAGGAGCTGGTCGTATAAGACTTGCCCGGCGCAAAGGTAAACTAAAATTGATGAATTCTGTGGGATGGTGAACGGAAATATTCGGTCAACCACAGAGTGCGCCATGCAGCGAGTGACGAAGGAACTGTTTGGAAGGGTGATGCCAAACTCGCTACTTCACTATGAATGTTTATTTTTGCTACTGATATATGGATATAGAATTCAATAAAAATGAAGATTCCTTAAAATTGCTGGTTTCCGCCATGAAACAACGACTTGGTAAAGTAAGTGAGGGAGGTGGAAAAAAATCGATTGAAAAACTTCATGAGAAAGGGAAGTTGCATGCAAGAGAGCGTATAAAATTGTTGTTTGATAAAGATAAACCCTGCATTGAGATAGGCGCTTTTACGGGTTGGGAAATGTATCCCGAACATGGTGGTTGTCCGAGTGGAGGAGTTGTAGTTAAAATTGGATATATAACCGGAAAACAATGTATTGTTGTAGCAAACGACGCAACGGTTAAAGCAGGAGCATGGTTTCCGATTACCGGAAAAAAGAATTTGCGAGCGCAGGAAATTGCGATGGAAAATAAAATTCCCATTATTTATTTGGTTGATAGTGCCGGAGTTTTTCTTCCAATGCAGGATGAAATTTTTCCGGATAAAGAGAATTTTGGAAGGATATTTCGGAATAATGCGATCATGAGTTCGATGGGTATTACACAAATTGCTGCAATTATGGGAAGTTGTGTTGCAGGTGGCGCCTATTTACCAATTATGAGTGATGAATCGCTTATTGTAAAAGGAACGGGCAGCATATTTTTAGCTGGTCCTTATTTAGTAAAAGCTGCAATTGGGGAAGATATTGATGCAGAAACTTTAGGTGGTGCAATTTCTTCCACCGAGTTAAGTGGTATTTGTGATTATGCTGCGGAGAATGATGAATCTTGTTTAGAACAAATTAGAAATATCGTTGATAAAATTGGCGCTAATCCAAAAGCCGGTTTTGACAGAAAAGAATCGGTAAACCCGAAATTAAATGAAGTGGATATTTATGGTATTATGCCTGTGGATAGTACCAAACAATACGACATGCATGAAATAATTTATCGACTTACCGATAATTCAGAATTTGAAGAATATAAAGCTACTTACGGAAAAACAATTATTTGTGGTTATGCGCGTATTGATGGATGGAGCGTTGGAATTGTTGCAAATCAACGAAAAGTAGTAAAAAATAAAAAAGGGGAATTACAAATTGGCGGAGTAATTTATAACGACAGTGCTGATAAAGCGGCTCGATTTATAATGAATTGCAATCAGAAAAAAATTCCTTTATTGTTTTTGCAGGATGTTACCGGATTTATGGTTGGAAGCAAAAGTGAACACGCCGGAATTATTAAAGACGGCGCAAAAATGGTAAATGCAGTAGCGAATTCTGTTGTGCCAAAATTTACGGTTATTGTTGGAAATAGTTATGGTGCAGGAAATTATGCAATGTGCGGAAAGGCCTACGATCCGCGGTTAATTGTTGCATGGCCAAATGCAAAAATTGCGGTAATGGGTGGTGCGCAGGCAGCAAAAGTGTTATTGCAAATTCAGGTAGCATCTTTAAAAGCAAAAGGGGAAGTTATTACAGCGGAAAAGGAAAAAGAACTGCTTGACAAAATAACAAATCATTACAACGAAACAATGGATCCCTATTACGGGGCAGCGCGTTTGTGGGTTGACGGTATTATTGATCCTTTAGATACTAGAAAATGGGTGAGCATGGGAATTGAAATGGCTGATCATGCTCCAATTGAAAAACAATTCAGTACCGGTATTTTACAGGTTTAGGAATTACATCTTCTTTTTCTATCACTAGAATTCCTTCTTTTTAAAAGAAAGATCTGCACTTTATTGGAATTGGTGCTTCCCTTGCACTTCACTAATTTCACACCATGAAAATATTAACAGGAATACTGATTATAGTAAGTTTTCAAATTTCCTTAGCACAAAACAGATCCATAATTCCAGAACCTGTTTCCTCCACTGCCTTTCCCGGTTACTACACTTTTTCGCCCACCTCTTATTTTCAGGCCAACGACTTTAAATCTTATACTGACGCCTATGCTGCAAAAGATCTTTTTATTGATTATTACAATTTACCAATTAAAACTGCCACTAAACAGATAGGCGAGCTCAGCGGAATAATTTTACAATATGATTCTACTTTGCAATTGCCGGATGGAGGATATATATTAAAGATCTCCCAAAATGCTATTTCCATCACCGGAAAAAATAAAGGTGGTGTTTTTTATGGTTTGATGAGCTTGTTGCAATTAATAGAAAATCCATCCGCTAAAACTTATCAGGTACCTTGCATGGAAATTATTGATTATCCGAGATTCGGTTACCGAGGAATGCATTTAGATTGCTCCAGACATTTTTTTTCTGTGGATTTTGTAAAAAAGTATATTGACTATCTCGCCCTATATAAATTAAATACCTTTCATTGGCATTTAACCGATGATCAGGGATGGCGCATTGAAATAAAACAATATCCAAAATTAACGGAAGTTGGCGCCTGGCGCAATGGAAGTATGGTAGGACATTACCGCGATCAAAAATATGACGATATTCGATATGGTGGATTTTATACGCAAGCCGAAATAAAACTTATCGTTAAATATGCTGCGGCGAGAAATATTACCATAATTCCGGAGATAGAAATGCCGGGACATTGTGTCGCCGCACTCGCTGCATATCCGGAATATGGTTGTATTGATACTAACTTATCCGTTGCTAAAGGTTGGGGTGGATTTCCGGATATATTTTGTCCGAAGGAAGAAACTTTTACTTTTTTAGAAAATATTTTAACAGAAGTAATGGCATTATTTCCAAGTGAATATATTCATATTGGAGGAGATGAAGTGGAAAAAACACGTTGGGAAAATTCCGCCTTTTGTCAGAAATTAATTGTGGATAGTAACCTGGTAAATGAAAACGGATTACAAAGTTATTTTATCCGACGCATTGAAAGATTCGTGAACAGCAAAGGAAAAAAGATCATTGGATGGGACGAAATTTTGGAGGGGGGAATTGCACCAAATGCAACTATTATGAGTTGGCGTAGTGAAGATGGTGGAATTACCGCAGCGCAACAAAAACATTTTGCTATTATGACTCCCGGTGATCATTGTTATTTTGATCATTATCAAAGCGATCCTACAACGGAGCCTGTTGCGATTGGAGGATATACTCCCCTATTTGATGTTTATAATTATGAACCTATTCCTTCGGTTTTAACAACTGAACAACAAAAATATATTCTTGGCGCACAGGCCAATTTATGGACCGAATATATTTCCACCCCTGAACAAGTGGAATATATGCTGATGCCCCGGCTACTTGCACTTAGTGAAGTGCTCTGGAGTCAAAAAGAAAATAAAAATTATGATGAATTTCTAAAACGATTATTGATTCATTTTGATCTGTTGTCAAAAATAAATTGTAATTATTCTAAATCTATTTATAAAGTAGAATATAAAACCTCGATGCGAGATGATGGCGCCTTACTGCTTATTTTATCCTCCAATATCAGTTTAGGGAAAACAATGCTGAGAAAATATCTTCCCGAAGATTATACATTTGATTTAATGGAATACACTGCTCCAATTGTGGTAAATAATATTTCACCAAAATTTGAAGCTTACCTAGAATTACCATCCGGAGAAGCACCTTTAACAAAAATTGAATTATTTATTTCAAAGGCAACCAGTACTAAAATTACGCTTGCCGTACAGCCATCCAAAAAATATTCCGCTGACGGACCCTTTACTTTAGTGAATGGTATTAAAGCTAATACAACTAACGGTTGGTCGGCAAAAGATTGGTTAGGATTTAGTGGAAAAAATCTGGAAGCAACAATTGATCTGGATAATAAGGATTCAATATCTATGGTAACCGCCGGATTTTTAACGGATAAATTAAGCTGGATATATCCGCCAAAAACATTGGAGGTTTTAATTTCTGAAGACGGAAAAAAATTCAAGTCCGTTGGAAAAATAGATTTTGACACCAATAATTCCATGAGAACAGAGAACACGATCTATTTTAAAAAATCAGCAACAAGATACGTGCGTGTTATTGCTGAAAATTTCGGAAAAATACCAGAAGGAAATCCCGGCGCTGGATCTTTACCTTGGTTATTTGTTGATGAAATTTCGATTGAATAAAATATTGATAAAATTATTACTATGACCACCAGAAGAAAATTTATTAAAACGGCAATTCCCGTTACACTTGGAACAGCATTACTCTCCAATCAAAAAGTATTCGGAAATAAATTAACAGAAAATATCGGATTTAATAAACCCATTGTGCTTTCTACCTGGGATTTTGGAATGGAAGCAAATAAAGATGCATGGACAATTTTAAATAATAAAGGAAGGGCATTGGATGCTGTTGAAGCAGGAGTAAAAGTTGCAGAAAATGATCTGCATTCCACATCAGTGGGATTAGCGGGTTTGCCCGATAGAGAAGGACATACAACTTTAGATGCCTGCATCATGGATGAAAATTATAATTGTGGATCTGTAGCCTTTTTAGAAAAAATAAAAAATCCGATCTCTGTTGCCAGAAAGGTGATGGAAAAAACTCCGCATATTATGTTGGTAGGTGCAGGAGCTCAAAAATTTGCTTTAGAAAATGGATTTACGTTAGATGATTATACAAATCCTCAATCTGTTAAAGCATATAAAGAGTGGCTAAAAACTGCGCAGTATAAACCAATTATTAATATTGAAAATCACGATACTATTGGTATGATAGCGATGGACAGCAATGGAAATTTATCAGGAGCATGCACAACAAGTGGATTGAGTTATAAAGTACACGGCCGTGTTGGCGATTCCCCTATAATTGGCGCAGGATTATATGTAGATAATGAAATTGGAGCAGCCACTGCAACCGGAACTGGTGAAGAAGTAATTCGAATTGCAGGAACACATTTGGTAGTAGAATTTATGCGCAACGGTAAATCTCCCTACGAAGCCTGCAAAGCTGCCGTAGAAAGAATGGTAAAGATCAGAAAAGAAAAAACAAAAGATTTTCAGGTCGGATTTATTGCATTAAATAAAAATGGCGAGTTTGGAGGATATTGTTTACAGCCCGGTTTTAATTATGCGGTTTATTCGAATAATATTCCTAATGTGTTGTTTAAATCTGATAGTTACTATTGACAGTATATGTTTAAACTTTACATCCCAAAAACTTTATTATCAACCTCAACCTTAAAAACTTTACAAAACCCCTTTCCCTCCTATACTGACCATTGACACATTACCCATAAAAAATTATCTTAAAGAATGATTAATTTATCTGTAAATACTATATTAGCGTTAGAATATAAATTTAAATGATACACCCCCGGATTTAATTTGGAGATATCAATCGGTTGATTAATATTTCTTTCGAATAACACTTGTTCTCCAATAGTATTTAGAATGGTTAAATCAAAAAATTGCTCTCCGCAATTTTCGCAGTTAATAAAAATTTCATTTGTAACAGGGTTTGGAAAAATAGAGAAAGTATTTAATTTTTCCGAGTAAGTTATTGCGGATGTTATTATATCATATTCGCTGCCAACAAGAACACCGAGATTGTAATTTGGCATGTTGGGGAGGCCGATAAATGATCGCGTTGCACCTAGATTTATTGTTGCTGTATCAAAGTTGCAAGATAAACCTTCAAAATCAGGCGAATTGATAATTGACAAATTCATATTAAAACCACTATAAACTTCTTCCATTGTTACATAAGAGATTGGGACATAAATTTTTTTATCCGGTCCAAATTGAAGTTGTCCAAGACTGTATTCAACGGTGTTATCTAGTTCATAAATTAAATGCCAAAATCCATAATCAGGACTATCAGAATCAACATTCAATTGATAAAGCAATTTTAAATCAAAATTTAAATATAAAAAATTATTTGTTTCTAAAAAACATGCAGCGTAGGTCAAATAATCTTCAATTAATGGAGGATTGAAGGGAACCCAATTGATCAATTCACCACTGCACCTGTCAAAATCAAATAAATCAACAATGTTTGCTGAGCCTGCGCAAATTTTCGTTCCATCTTCTGACACACATAATTGGCCAAAAATATTTGACCAAGCATTAAAGTTGTAAACACTGCCGTTATTTTGAAAATTCATCTCTATTATTCCATCAGGTGTAATCAAGAATTTATAGAATTTATCAGTCAACAAATCATGTAATAGTAACCACCAGTCCCTGCCATTTCCGTGTTTTATTGCCACCATTTTTTCAGTTAAATTGCCTTCGAGTAATATATTATATTTGGAAATCACCTTCCCTAAACCACCATTTAAATTTATATCTACAATTGCATAAGATAAACCCGGGCCATAGTTAAAGGGAGATAGTGAAAATACATAATATTCATTTGTCTTTCCAGGAATTGGTAATATAAGTGAACCTTGTGTACAGCTCGTATTTTCTTCGTAACTTAATATACTAGAAAATAATTCATTACCATTTTCCATTACTTCATTATTTGAATTCCACACAGTTATTGCATCTGAGTAAAATAGAATATTACCATCAGAATCAGATATAGATGCGGATGATTCAAAGGATTGAATTGAGGTTTGAACGGCGCAGTTACTCCATCCTCCAAAAATTTTAAACCTGCACTATCACCAAAAACCCAATTAACATCATATTTTTGATTATACGCATTATTTGCACATCCGAAAATAACGAGCAATATAATTAACATTCTATACATATATAATTATTTTATAGAATGATTAATGAATTTGAAGGTAGAAGGGTGGCTATTTTTGTGTTTTTCATATTATGAAATTACAATTATTGTTTGAATTTTAAAGATAATAAGTTACCTTCGAAAATTATAATATTTCAGCAATCAAAATTTTGCCCTTGGCACTACCTATGAAATTAGAAATCTGCGTTTTCAGCATTCAGGATGTTCTCTCTGCGATAAAAGGAGGCGCAGACCGATTGGAATTATGTGCATCCTACTTGGAGGGTGGTATTACCCCTTCCCATGCAACAATAATGGAAACATTTAACTACATTGATCCAAAAGATGTTGTGGTTATGATAAGACCACGCGGAGGAAATTTTATTTATTCTGATGCAGAATTTGAGGTAATGAAAATGGATATTCTACATAACAAAGAACTTGGCGTAAAGAATGTAATTTTCGGAATTATAAATGAAGATGGCACTTTAGATGTAACGAGAAATAAACAACTGGTAGAATTATCCTCACCCATGCATTGCACTTTACAGCGCGCATTTGATCTTACTCAAGATGCATTTATCGCTTTGGAGGAAGCAATTCATTGTGGATTTAAAAGGGTACTCACGTCGGGGCAACAGGCTTCTGTTTTACAAGGAACAACATTAATAAAACAATTAATTAAAGCTGCAGCAAACAGAATAGATATTTTGCCGGGCGCAGGAATTACTGCTGAAAATGCAAAACAATTAATAAAGGAAACAGGATGCAAAGAAATTCACAGCTCTGCCAAAATGTATGAAAAACCAGATGACAACCAATCACATCATTTCCCAGAAGGCATTTATGATTTCAGCAAGTTGATTGTAACAGATGCAGAAGAAGTAAAAAAATTAAAAGCTATTACAAATCAATTTCCAACATGAAATTATTAATTAGCATACTTTTTGTTTCCGTTTTTAATATATCAAATAGTTCCGCTCAAAAATCATTGGAAATTGAATTAAATTCTAACTGGGTATTCCGCAAGGTTGGAGATACCACAGGTTGGATGCCGGCAACTGTTCCCGGCTGTGTGCATACCGATCTTCTTGCAAATAAGATAATTCCGGATCCATTTTATGGTGACAATGAAAAACTCGTGCAATGGGTGGAGCGTGAAGATTGGGAATACAAAACTACTTTCTATCTTGACAGGACATTTATTAAACAAGAAATCCTTGAAATCAACTTTGAAGGATTAGACACCTATGCCGATGTTTATATAAATGATTCTTTAGTGTTTAAGGCTGATAATATGTTTGTTGAATGGAATAGATATGTCAATAGGTTTTTAAAAAAGGGAGAGAATACTTTATATATCAGATTTAATTCTGCAGTGCGGGTTGGAAACGAATTGATGAACAATTATCCGGTAAAATTACCGGGTGAAGAAAGGGTATTTACCCGTAAAGCGCAATATCAATATGGTTGGGATTGGGGACCCAGACTTGTGACCTGCGGAATTTGGAAGCCTGTAAAATTAAGTGCAGTCAATTCCGAAACGCATATTGAAACTGCAATTGTTGCACACGGAAAAGTTATAAATAATGCTGTTGTTATAGATTTAAAATTAATTACCTCATTTGGTTATACTGAAATTGACAAATACGCAATAATACTAATTAATAAAAATGATGGGAAGCAAATAAATCCACTTAGTCAGGAATGTTTTGGGGAGAGTTGTTTAATTAAATTTGTAATAGAAGACCCGCAACTCTGGTGGTGCAATGGTTCGGGGCAGCAGCCACGCTATACAATTGAGGTAAGAATTGTAAAAAATAAAAAGATTATTGAAACTACAGAGGTCACCTTTCCAATTCGAAATATAACATTAAAGCAGATTGCTGATCAAAATGGAAAAACCTTTACCTTCGAATTAAATGGGGAAGCAATATTTATTAAAGGTGCAAATTATATTCCTCTAAGTAGTTTCCCATCTTCTCTCCAAAAAGAAGATTATCAGAAAATATTGCAGGAAGCAAAAGACATGAACATGAATATGATTCGTGTTTGGGGAGGAGGAATTTATGAACCTGACTATTTTTATGCCCTATGTGATTCACTGGGAATATTAGTTTGGCAGGATTACATGTTTGCTTGCGCGATGTACCCTTTTCATGAAAATATTAATTCCTATGTAAATGAAATTCGTGGGCAAACACGAAGAATTAACAAAACCGGTTCCATTGCATTATGGTGTGGCAATAACGAAAATTTTGAAGGTTGGAATAATTGGGGTTGGCAAAATCAATTTGGATATTCAGCAAGTGATTCACAAAAAATATGGATGGAAAATCTGGAATTATTTACCGGAACAATTCCAAATGAAACCCGTTATGAAAACGTTAAAAATTATCACCCCTCCTCTCCTACTCATGGCTGGGGTCGGGCAGAAAGTTTATTGGAAGGCGATTGTCATTATTGGGGAGTTTGGTGGGGAAAAGAACCGTTCGAAATGTATAACAATAAAATTCCAAGGTTCATGAGCGAGTATGGATTTCAGGGAATGCCTGTTTATAATTCGTTCAAACAATTTATTCCCGAAAATGAATTAAATATCAATTCCGTATCCGTAAAAAATCATCAAAAACACCCGGTCGGTTATGAAACAATTGCAGAATATATGTCGCGTGATTATATCATTCCGGAAAAATTTGAAGATTATATCTATGTATCACAATTATTACAGGCAAAAGGAATGCAAATAGCTATTGAAGCACACAGAAGAAATAAACCTTATTGTATGGGCACCTTATTCTGGCAGCTAAACGATTGTTGGCCGGTTACAAGTTGGAGCACTATCGATTATTATGGCAATAGAAAAGCGAGTTATTATACGGTTAAAGAAAAGTATAACCCATTAATGATAAGCGTGGTAAACGAAAATGATTCGATCAAAACATATCTCGTTAATGACTATACGGAGGAAATATTCGCCGAGCTCCAATCCATCCTGATGCAAACAGATGGCACTATAATAGGAAAGGAGACCATTCCGGTAGATTTAATGCCTTTGTCCTCTGTATTATTTTCTTCCGTTCCAGTTCAGGATATTATACAGGATGCACTTCCTGAAAAAATGGTGTTATATGTCTGCTTGAAACAGGGGAAGGAAATAGCTGCTGAAACTTTTTACAATTTTGTTTCTCCGAAAAATCTGGTCTTAGAAGCGCCTCTATTTAAAAAAACTCTCGACCCTTTTTCATTGATTCTTACAATTACCTCAAATGTTTACGCGAAAAATGTCTATCTGTATACCAACAACGGCGAAATCAAACTTTCGGAAAACTTCTTCGACCTGTTGCCTAATGAGCCAAAAGAAATATCTTTGCAGGAAACTTTCCCGAACGAGTTGATGGGAACAGTAAAAATTAAATGTTTAAATACGCTTTATAAAGAACAATAATGAAAAGAATAGCAATATCAGATATACATGGCTGCCTAAACACCTTTATGGCATTACTTACTACGCTTGAATTGAAAAAGGAAGACGAATTGTATCTTTTAGGCGATCTGATCGACCGCGGGCCTAATGGGAAAGGAGTTATTGACCTTGTGATGCAGATGCAAGAAGATGGATATAATATCACCGTTTTAATGGGTAACCATGAATGGCTTTTCCTGCAGGCAGTGGATGAAACTATTCCCTATTGCTGGGATTGGAGGAGATATCAGAATTGGATGAAAAATGGAGGAACCACTACATTTGCGAATTTTGGATACAAACGGATTGATGATTTGAAGGGCTTGGACAAAAAATACGATACTTTCTTGCGCAACCTTAAAACGCATGTTGAACTGGATAAATACATTCTCGTTCATGCCGGATTTAACTTCAAGGAGGAGGACATTTATAAGGACACACAAAATATGTTCTGGATCCGAAATTATTACGATGATATTAAACCGGAAAAAATCAATAATAAGATCATCATCCACGGACATGCGACCAGAAACTATCAAACCATAGAGCAGGATATCAAAGAAATGAAATACCCGGCAATTGATATCGATTGCGGATGTGTTTATGCCTTAAAGAATCCACTTGCCAGATTATGTGCTCTTGATTTGGATACTCTTGTTCCTATTTTTCAGGAGAATATCGACAGGGATATTATAAAGGCGAAAAAGGAAGTGGCTGCGAAGGGATAAGAAGATACCTCAGATTACATTTTTTATTGAAAGATGACAACAAATTGATTTTTTGTTGTAGCATAAGATTTCCTTTTTAATACGCTTACCTCGTTATGTGAAAATTAACCCATCGCATTAAATATGTGAAAAAAATAGCCACGAAGCTTACTGCCGTCACGCAAGTACACAAATAAAAAATGTATGTCATAAAACAAACATCCCACCTTTCGGCTGTTCATTCGTGCATTCGTGGCTACTTTTATTTAACCCATTATCCATTACTTTCGGCTGTTCATTTTCGTGGCTACTTTTTTTTAAACCCCTAATCCATTACTTTCGGCTGTTCAATCGTGCACCTACCAAAGTTGGCAGGCAGGTACACGAATCTTATAATCTAATTGTTGTTCGGAGTAATTTGGCAACTTTATACGATACAGTTCCTAAATTTAATCAAAATGCTTCGCCAAAAGCAACGTAAAACCCACTTGAATTTTTACCTACGGCATAATCAAATCGCAAATTAATGTCATTTTGTTTATCAACGCGTAAGCGTAAACCACCTCCTATGGAAGGTTTAAACCCGGCGATCGCGAAATCCAGATCAGGTGCAACTCTTCCTGCGCCGGCAAATACAGCAACGCCAACAAATTTCCAAATAAACCTTCGATATTCAGCCTGCATACTCAGATAATTATTATCCCTGAACCGACCGTTATAATATCCCCTCATATCGCTATCACCGCCTAAAAGCGCTAACATCCTAAATGGTGGCAAACCTGAATTAAATACACCTTTTAATTGCATCCCGATAATATCAGCACCTGTAATAGAAATAAATTTTCGTATATCACCCTCATAATTGATAAAATTAAATTCACTTCCGGTTGCAGAACTAAAAAATACATTGGAAAAATTTAGCAGGCTTCCGCTTTTTGCATTTAAAATATTATCCCGAGTATCAAACTGTAAGTTATATCCGAACCCGGAAGATATACCACCCTGGTTTCCCTGAACCCCCGGATCTGATAAAAATTCTCCAGTACCTGTAACATTATAAATATTTTCATATCGGAATTTAATCCCTCCATAAAATGAGGGCAATATTTTGTGTAGAAATTCATTTTCAAATTCTATTCGGTTTGCTTCATAGCTTTGAATATTCTCTTCGGAGGTGTTATTCCCAATACCCCAGTAATTTTCAGGAAATTTTGAAAATGAATTTTCACCATAAACAACCCAGTTATTGCTTTTCGAATATAAATTAAAATTAATGCTTATTATCACCTGTTTATTCTGAGTGAAATTTATTTCCGGTTTAATATTGCTCACGCGTGTAATGCTGTCATGAAAACGATCAATATTAAATAAGGCTACTCCACCAATATACCATCTTGTTTCGGGAGAATATCCAAGGTTGGGAAATGGTATTATTTTAAGCACTTTTAGGGAGTCCTGTGCATCAATTGTTTTTATAGAGAACACTAAGAGGAAATAGATAACATATAAAATTCTCACTTAGCAGGTTTTTTACGCAACTCATGAAGATATAATGTTATGTCTTTAAGGTCCTCTTTTGGAATTTCATCCTTTGTGAATTTCGGCATTGCACCTAACCCAGTACGCACCTGAAAAGCTTTTATAAAACGCGGTGCCGGATTAGAATTTAATGCAGGCCCCAACCCTGCCTCTCCGCCTGGATGGCATTTCTGACAATTGGCGTTAAACATTTTTTCACCGTTTAAAACATGCGTATCAGTTGTCATCAGTTCACCGGAAATGGGAATTGATCTCCTGCTGGTGCACGCAATTAATAGCACAGAAAATATTGGTATGAAAAGAAATTTTTTCATGTTATTTTATTTTAGATATTTTCCAAACAACACCTGTATTTTCCATCGGCTGAGGGCCCTGATCACCTGTTTTCACTATTCCGAAATCTGCGATATATAATGCTGAGCCATCGTTGTTAAATTTTACATCCACAGGCCTTTCAATTCCGCCTGACCCAAGCATGGTTGCAGGGCCGTTTTTCTTACCTTTATTAACAGCAAAATCATTAATTACTCCTGTATTTACATTTACCATTACCACTTTAAATCCTACGGGATTCAGCACTTTTCCAACACCTGGAGCCATATCACCAAATTGTGCAATAAATGCTTCATCCACATGACCAAAATCAGCATCAAATGAAAAATCAAATCCATTAGAAGAAGAATGCACTCCGAGAATCGCCACAGGATCAGGAATAGCAGAAACGTTATTTATTATCTGCACAACTCTTTTATCGCCCGGAGGTGAAAACTCATCATCCATGGTAAGCGATTTTCCGGCAGAATATTCAGGCCACCCGTACCAACTTCCATCCTTTATTTTCCATAACACATCACCTGTTCCCCATACCGGGCGGCTGCCTCTGTCGTCGTAACTATTTTCTGTGGTAAATAAATTCCCATTATTATCAAATGCAAGTCCGAATGGATTGCGAAGGCCCCATGCAACAACAGAAATATTACCGCCATTAACAGGCATTTTTAATATTGCACCCGTGCAAGGAATTTCACCTTTCATTATCTGTCCTGATGTTACTGAAGTGCCAAACGATGAATAAGGTCCCGTGATTGATTTGTCATTCTCCTCCTCGGTTAAAAAATTATCAGTCTCATAATTTTTTCCGGTAGCTGTGATATCTGCACAAGGGATATCGTGAAAAGCCGGGTTCCGGCTCAACCATCCGAATTCATAACTGTCCTTTCCTACAACACCTGAATTAGTTGCTGTGCCCTGACTGAAATAAATAAACCCATTTTTGATCGCCGGGCCGTTTGTGTGGTGATCGCCAATTCCGGGAAGGCCTGAAACCAGCGGTGTTATCTTTCCTTCCGGCGATATTTTTAAAATTTTACCTCCTTCAAGTGTACCCCCCTCTGCAACGTAAAAATTTCCCTCATAAAATGTGATACCATTCCAGGGACCGTTATTGCTTCCTTTTGCTATTTCTGTTGTTTTACCATTTTCAATTTTTAACAATCGCGGTGCCAGCCATACTTCACCGTATGCATATCCGGCTTCAATAACATAGACTGCACCTTTATCGTCGAATGCGATTCCACTCGGGAATGTGAGCCCTGTTGCCACAATATCTATTTTATAATTATCAGGTAATGCAATATCATTCGGATCGATTACCCTTAATGACTGTTCAATATGCTGCCCCCCTCCTTTTGAAGCTCTGATTCCGTAGCAGGAAGAAAAAAAAGTAATTAAGGAAATAAAAAGAATGAGTAGTATCGGTTTTTGCATATTCCAGTTTCATTCTTCAAATCAAAATGTATGCGGCAATTAAACATATGTATTAACATATGTTTGATGCGCTTTCTACGGCAAAAATTTTCTATCAATTATCAATTAATTCCCCAGATGGGAATTTAATTCCCCTGAAATGAAAATTTCTTACTAATTATTTCGGAAACCATTACCGCTTAAATCAAAAAATGGGTTTATCGGGTTTTTATTTAAATGATGGAGGTAAAGGGATGGTATTTTATTGATATTTAAAAAACCATTTAGTTGCAGATACACGAGTTCTAATTCACCCTAAACAGCATCCTAACCACATTCAAGGTTGCATCACTTTGCTAATACCTATAAATATTACCATAAATAAAAGCAAGGAAACATGCATAATTGTGTGTATCAACTAACTTATTGTCCAGGTTGTGCAACTATTTAAATAATACCAGGCTATCACTTGTGGCTTTATTATTGTTTTCATAACACAAAATAAATCAAAGGCAAAAAACAAGGCGACTTTTATCTTGATGAACAATTTACAACATAATTGAAAGAAGTAAATCATTATATTTATCAGAAGCATGGAAAAATGATTTAGTTGAATAAATTAAATCGCGGCGAGAATAATTTTGGAGGTCAATTAATATCTTCTCGTAATAGTAAACGATAGTTTATGGCATTTTAATTAAAATTTGTACATTATGAATCTAAAAAGAATATTTGGTGCATTGCTAACTGTTTTAGGAATTGGCGGATTGATTTACACTGCCGTTCTATTCATGAATACTGAAGGTGCTAACCGTGACGTAAGGGGAATCATTATTTTCGGAATACTCGGAATAATTTTCTTTGCATCAGGCATAGGATTAGTCAGGAATACAAAAGATGAAGCATAAGATTATTGTAGGGTTTTATCTTCTTTAATGCAGCAGAAGAATGATGCCCAATGAGATGCACTTTAAGGCATTTCAGATAAATAGCATAAAACTACCCGCACTTAAGTAAATAGAGAAAAGTTTTCTTATTACTATTCCATAAATCTACTTCTTAATTCTCTCCAGCTTGATCTCTATCGCATCGCGCACGCTGATAGGAACCATTTCTGATTCCACGTTGGTAAGTTCGAGTCCAAAATCTTCGTGGGTTGGAAGACTCAATGATTTAATGAGGCGATATCCTTTAACTACAAATTGCTCCCAAGGCGTTAATTTATTATCGCTGGCAACGCGGGTATTTAGCAGAATAAATTTAAAATCGGCATACATATTATGTTTGCGTAAACTCGGATAATTACTTAAAATATCCACTTCACCACTTGCAGCCATTTCCTCCACAATTTTGCGGAACATTACGTTTACTTTATGATCCACTTTAAATCCAAAACGCAGTCTTACAAAAAATATCTTTTTGGGAATAATGGTATCAATAGAATAGGAAGCTAAATATGGGTCGTTGGCAATATCCACATGCACAAACCAATAAACATCTGCCCGTTTTGGCCTTTTTCTGAATATGGAATAAATAATATTTGAATCGATATGATTTTTATCGTTCACCATTGCCATGTACACCAAATTGGTTGCTTCCTTTGGTATTGTTTCATCACGCATTAAATCCTGAATGGCGGGCAAGTAACTGTCTATCTCAACAAATTCAGTATGTTTTGCACGCAATTTTCTTGCCTGATAAAAAATCCAGAGGCAAAAGAAAAGCCCAATAGCCAATGAAATGGTAAACCATCCTCCATGCATAAATTTCATTGCACTGGAAAGGAAGAATACACCTTCAATAAATAAATATACAGTAGCAAATATGCCAATCACTATCCAACTCTTCTTGCGCAGTCGCATCAAACTGGTCAACAACAAAGTAGTCATCAACATATCAATGGTAATTGCAAGGCCATACGCTGCCTCCATATTTCGCGACTCACGGAAAATTAAAACAACTACAATACAACCTGCTAATAAAAACCAATTAATTGCCGGCAAATATATCTGTCCTCTTTGTGTAGTGGGATATACAACTTTAAGATTGGTCCAGAGTTTTAATTTCATGGCTTCATTTACCATGGTAAAACAACCACTTATCAATGCCTGACTTGCAATAATTGTTGCCGCTGAAGTAATTATAATTCCGATTGGCAGAAACCAAGGTGGCATTAAGGTATAAAATAAACTATGTTCATGCATGGGTTCTCCTATCATTTCCAATGCATGTGCCGATTGTCCTAAATAACTCAAAAGCAACATCACAATCACAAAATTCCAACTCATACGAACATTTTGTTTTCCAACATGACCAAGATCAGAATATAAGGCTTCGGCGCCGGTTGTACACAAAAAAACACCTCCTAACAACCAGATACCCCCTTTAAAATTTGCGAGAAGATTAAATGCCCAATAAGGGTTTAATGCTTCTAAAACCTGTGGTTGTTTCACTAATTCTATAATTCCCAGGGTACCTATCATAAGAAACCAAACCATCATGATGGGGCCAAAAGTACTTCCAACCACTTTTGTTCCGAATTGCTGAAAAACAAATAATGCAATTAAAATGGAAATAACAATTGGTACCGTATTAATGTTAGGATTTAAAATCTTTAATCCTTCCACAGCAGATGATATAGAGATCGGCGGAGTTATAAATCCATCAGCAATAAGCGCAGCACATCCGATTAATGCCGGAATTATAGCCCATTTAATTTTGTAACGCCGCAGTAAAGCATACAGAGCGAATATCCCTCCCTCCCCATTATTATCTGCATTAAGTGCCAGATAAACATATTTGATTGTGGTAATTACGATAAGAGTCCAAAAAACACAACTCATTCCACCATAAATCAACTCCTTCGAAATTTCAAGGTCGCCGAAAATGGCACTCATCACATAAATTGGGGACGTACCTATATCGCCGAAAACAATTCCGAGTGTTATTAACACACCCGCACCAGTTAGTTTACTATTATGGGAAGCTTTTGCAGACATTAAAAAACGGGCAAATATAAGATGCCCCAATATACTTAGCTAATAAAACAGAAAATAATGTCAGATAATATTCGGCACATTTAAAACACAAATAAAATATCGCAAGTTAAGTCACCTAATCGGTTAACTGGCTTTGGTTATATTCCTTCTGAAAGGTAATAAAATCTTTGGTTTTATAGTGTCCTTCCCCATAAAATATAAGGGTGAGTTTCATTTTTGCAGCGTCTTTAAAACCAGCCTCTACTGCAATTTTTTTCCCCATTGGATCTATAAAACTTATTGTTGGATACCCTATTCTTCCACCCGGACGAGACCCCATTTCCATTGCAAAGTCGTGGGTACCTCTGCTGCCTGCTGCTTTGAGCTTATACATTTTTCCTGCAAATTCAACAGAATCTTTTTGCTCGGCATCAAATTTTATGGCGTAAAAATATTTATTTGTTAATTCTATCACCTCAGCATCCATATAAGTCTCCTTATCAAGGCGTTTACACCATCCGCACCAGTCGGTGTAAAAATCAATCATTATAAGTTTATCGTCTTTTACCTTGTTCTTTTTTATATTTTTTTCAACGGTTTTATTTACTGTTTGCAGCGTTGTCCAATGTATACTGTCTGTTAATTCCGTTTTAACAGCGGATTTTGTTACAGTTTTTTCCGTTGGATAAACGGACAAGAACGCAGTGATCAATAATTCTACTATCATATGGAATTTATTGAGATATAGAGGATTTGAATGCAGCGTAATAAGTAGGCCAATCGGTTGTTTTGTTGGCATCTGTTCCAAAATACACTAAAATAGGTTCCAATTGTTGCGGGGTGAGATAACCCGCTATTGGTTGCATCATATTTAATTCCTCATCTAAAAAAACCATAGTTGGATAACCTAATCCATTTTGTGTTGAAGCGATATAAAGGGCAAATTCATGTGTGCTTTTTCTTGGCTGCGGCGAATAATTCGGGTTTGTAAAGGTTTGTCCTTTAAATAAAATAGTATCCCCACTTTCTGCATTAAATTTTGTTGGAATATAGTATTCTGTAAGTATTTTTCGGATAACAGGATTGGAAAATGTATTTGCATCCAACATTTTACAGGGCCCGCACCACGTTGTATACACATCGATAAATAATTTCTTTTTACTTGTTTTTTGCAACTCAATCGATTCTGTTACCGTATTCCACTTAAATTCCGTAAAGGCTGAATCGGTAGCAACCGAAAGGTCTCTAGCTGTTTCAGGGGTAATTTCAGAGGACCTTTGGGGCAATCCAAAAGCGAGTAAAGTTCCGGTTATCACAATCAATAGGGCAATAACGTAATATTTCTTCTGCATAGTTTTTTTTTATATTTCAACTTTGATCAAACAAAAATAATTCCATAAATGTTAACTTGCAATCATTAACTAACTCTTAATATGTTGAAACGAAAAATAGTTGTAGCAATTACAGGAGCAAGTGGGGCAATTTATGCAAAGGTTTTGTTGGATAAACTCACTTCTTTAAATGATCAATTAGCTGCTGTAGGAATAGTTATGAGTGATAACGCAAAAGCGGTATGGAAATTTGAATTGGGAAATGAAAATTACAAAAACTACAACTTTACATTTTATCAAAAAAATGACTTTAGTGCTCCATTTGCCTCAGGATCAGCGAGATATGATACAATGATCATAAGTCCCTGCTCTATGGGAACACTCGGAAGAATTGCCACGGGAATCTCTAATGATCTGGTTACCAGAGCAGCCGACGTGATACTAAAAGAGCGAAGGAATCTCCTATTAATGGTCCGCGATACGCCCTATAATCTTATACATATTCGTAACATGGAAACAGTTACACTGGCAGGTGGAATTATTTGTCCCGCCACCCCATCTTTTTATAGTTTACCTAAAAATTTTGAAGAATTGGCCGAAACCGTGGTAAATCGGGTTCTGGATTTGGCGGGTTTAGAGGTGAAGGGTTTTAGGTGGAACGATGAGGGGTGAGGGAGCAGTGAGGAGTTGCAGTGGGGAGAATGTTCCGAGTGGAGTTCGGACAGATGAATCATGGAATGAGTTATGAGTTATGAGTTATGAGTAATGAGTAATGAGTAATGAGTAATGAGTTATGAGTTATGAGTAATGAGTAATGAGTAATGAGTAATGAGTTATGAGTTATGAGTAATGAGTAGATCCTCGTAAACCGAATACTTTCACTCCTGACCATTGACCTGTGGCAATATGATGGGTGTTGATTTTGATTTGACAAGCATGATAACTCCGGATTCACGAAATGAGTTATGAGTGATGAGTAATGAGTAGATCCTCGTAAGCTGAATGCTTTTAGGGCTGACCAATGAGCAGTGACTCTTTCCCCTCCCTCCCCCTTATTAACAGCTAAAATCAAATCACGAACTTCAACTTCCGGTATCTTCGCGCTGTGTTAGCGTCTGCATTAAAAATTTATACTGATTCTTATAAGGGATTAACCAGGGCCGTTTGGGCATTGTCGATCATTCAGTTTATTAACAGAAGTGGAAGCATGGTTTTGCCTTTTATGTCGGTATACCTGACAACTGCTTTGGGCTACAGCGCAACAACTGCCGGTGTAATCATCAGTATATTCGGTGCCGGAAGTATGCTTGGAGCTTATGTTGGCGGAAGATTAACGGATAGTATTGGTCCATTTAAGGTGCAGACATTAAGTTTAATTGTTGGAGGTACTTCCTATCTGTTTTTACCTTTTTTCACCGATTTCTATATGCTAGCTGCTGGTGTTTTTATTTGTGGGCTGATTAATGACAGCATGCGCCCGGCTTCTTCTGCTATGATAGGATATTTTTCGACACCGGAAACAACTACGCGCTCCTTTTCTTTGTTGCGCATGGCAATAAATCTGGGTGTCGCAATTGGACCCGCAATAGCTGGAATATTGGCCGGCGTAAGTTATGTATGGCTATTTGTTGGAGATGGAATTACCTGTATAGCTGCGGGATTGGTTTTTTATTTTATGTTCAGAGATAAACAACCTCAATTGCACAAGATCAAACAGGTAGCAGGAGAGCGAAAACAATCACCCTACCGCGATAAACGATTCTTAGTGTTTTTAACAATGGTGTTTTTATATGCTGCAGCGTTTTTTCAGATATTCAGTAGTATTCCACTTTATTATAAGGATGTATATCTAAAACCGGAATATGTAATCGGGTTATTGATAGGATTTAATGGTTTGATCGTTTTTTTATTTGAGATGATAATTGTCTCACAGCTCGAAAAGAGATATGCACCTGGAAAATTAATTGTAGTCGGAACCATAATGCTCGGACTTTCCTTTTTTCTGTTCAATTTCGGACACAGTATGTTTATTTTATTAGCCTCGATGGCACTGCTCAGTTTTTCAGAAATATTTGCCATGCCCTTTATGATATCACATGCAATAAAAACATCTTCACCAGCCACAAGAGGCAGTTATGTGGCCTCCTATACAATTGCCTGGTCCTTGGCTTTTATCCTATCTCCTATTGGGAGCACGGCTATAATCGAAAATTTTGATTATTCCGCTCTTTGGTGGGTAATGGGCGGAATTTGTTTGATCACAGCAACGGGATTTGGCAATAACATGATGATAAGAAAAACAAACCCTGCACAGGAAAATATTCCGTAAGCCGATTTGTAAAAAAAATGCAAATGCTGGCTTAAGCTGTTTTACACAGGCATTGCTTATTATCTTTACACAAAAAAAGAGCATTGAAGTTTACTGTTTTCATAATTAGTATTTCTTGTCTGGTATTATCCTGTGGTAATGAGGATATGGAAGCGTATAAAACCGCACCACAAAATAAATACATACTTTGTCGCGGTTCAGAACTTTATTTAAACGATGGTAAAAAATGGAAAACAAATTTTGAAACCACACGCGGCATAAATCAGATGCTCACTCTCATCAACGATTTCAATCAACCTGCCGACACAACAGCTTACTACAATTTGGCAAATACACTCCTGGAAGATTATATTTATATAATCAATTATTGTGCATATATGGGAGAATCGCATGAATTAGTGCATGCCTATCTATTTCCCCTTCAGGAATTAATTGTTCCTATGCAGATAGGTGGAGAAATTACTTGTACCAATCAGTTTGAGAAGATCAAAAAACATTTACTTACCTATCATGAATACTTTGAATAAAAATATGCGATCTTTCTTTAAGAGCCTAACGTATTGATTGTTAGCAAATGATTACAGAGTATAGAAAATTTGTCATACCAAATTCATTTTTCGGGCAAGAAATTAATTTCTGCTATGTTTGACCTATTTATTTCTATCTTTAACTATACATAAAGATTTATAAACTCAATCAAAATGATTAACAAACTTCTCCTCCTCTCCTTCCTGATTATGACACTTTTTCAAAATGCATATGCACAGCAGGCGAATTGTGATAATCTATATCTGGATGCCGATACATTTTATATCAATTACCTGGATGATAACATAGTGGACGGCAATTTATTTTACAATGATACCGTCTGGTCTGTTTATCCAACTATCCTTATCATTCTAGATGACACTTCCATTATTACCTCCAACGATATTATGGTTTTATCATCGCTGGATTCCGGTTATGTGCAACCCTTTAATTTCGCCATGAATTTTAAAACAAATTTATATCCCAACAATACACCCATAAATGCATTTTTTCATATTTACGACTCCGATTGGCCCGGTGACTCTATTGTGAACTGTTATTTACCGATCACTATAATGCTTGAAAATTTCACAACAGGCATTGAGAATCAATTGGAAACAGACAATTATACCCTTTTTCCAAATCCAATTACAAATAATGCAACTTTGCATTTTGAAAATGTTTTAGGGGGAAATTGTATATTTATGCTGTACAATTCAAAAGGAGTTCTTGTTAGTACCGTTCAAGATATAACAAGCTCCGAGATTGAAATTAAGAAACAAAATTTGATGAGCGGATTGTATTTTTTTAATATGATGAAGGAAGGGCAGATATTTGTTTCCGGGAAATTAGTAATTAATTGATGGCCAATTTAATATTTTTTTAACCACCACACAAAATCCTAAATATGAAACAACTAACCCTGATGCTATTGTTTGTCTTGCTTGGCAACAACCTATTCTCTCAAAACAAAACTGCAGCTGATGACCTTGTAATGGAAGGCATTGAACTTCACGACAAAGGTGATTACAAAGGAGCTATCGCTAAATACGATAAAGCACTTTCAGTTGACAAAGACAATTTATTCGCACTCACTGAAATGGCTTACAGTTTATTATCAATGGAAAAAAATAAAGAATCTATTGAATATTGCGAAAAGGCTATTAAACTTTATCCTGGTGATAAGGATTTGAATGTTGTATATGTAACGTATGGTAATGCAACCGATGGGTTAAACAAAACAGAAGACGCAATTAAGATCTATAATCAGGGATTATCTAAATTTCCGGATTTTTATCAATTATATTTTAATAAAGGTGTTTCGCAATCTACTTTAAAAATGTATGATGATGCGCTTTTATCTTTTGAAAGGGCAGTGCAATGTAATCCAAACCATGCAAGTTCGCACAATGCTATCGGCCGGCTGAAAAATTATGATGGTAAAAGAATTGCTGCCTTATTAGCTTTTTGCAGATTTCTTGCAATAGAACCACAAAGTATAAGAGCAGAAGAAAATCTCGCAAGTGTTGAAGTTATCATGAACGGAAACGTAGAAAAGACAGGTAAACAATCTGTTTCTATTAATTTAAGTGCCGGCATACTTGGCGACACCACTGCTAACGGCGACCCGAATGAAAATAGTTTTTCTATGGTGGATATGATGTTAAGTATGAGTTCTGCATTGGACTTCGATAAAAAATATAAAAACGATACTGATGTAGAAAAATTCATCAGAAAATTCGATACCTTTTGCTCAACATTGAAAGAAGGTCAGGAAAAAAATTACGGATTTTATTGGGATTATTATGTGCCTTATTTTACATCCATGCAGCAGAATAACTACATTGAAACATTTGCCTACATTGCATTTGCTTCAACCGACGCTTCTGATGTTTCAAAATGGCTCAAGTCACATACTGTTGAAATCGAAGCCTTTTATAATTGGTCGACGGGGTATGAATGGAAAAAGGAGTAGTTGTGTGTTTTGCGATATTAAATTACACTGATTAATAATTGGTCAAAAGGTTTCGCTATAAAATAATAATGAAACTAAATTGGTAAATTAATTATAATTAATGGTGTTCTTTAATTTCAACGTGTTTCAAAGTTCTTCTGGCTAATATTAAACTCGTAAGCATAAATAATGCGCCTAATAAAAAAGCTGCACCTGCAAAATGAACGGGTGTTTTTTCTCCTGTAAAATAGGCATAGGTATTCGTCATTAATGGAGGCCCGATTATAGAAGTTAAACTCATCAAACTTGTGAGGGCACCCTGCAATTCACCTTGTTCATTTGCAGGTACTTGGTTAGAAATTATTCCTTGTAAGGCTGGCATTCCAATTCCTCCTAAACAATACGGAATTAAAAATACATACATCATCCAACCCTGCGATGCAATTCCAAATAATACTAAACCTATTGTATAAAATGCCAATCCATAATAAAGCGATTTTTTTTGTCCGAATCGCGGTATAGTTATTCGAATTAATCCACCCTGCACAATTCCAACCATTAAGCCTACAAAAGCCAGAGATAAACCTACTTCAGTTCCACTCCATCCAAAGGTTCCCATCGTAAAAAAGCTCCAGTTGCTTTGCACAGCATGTGATGCAATATAAATGCATACCAATGAAGCAATTAAACCATAGGTTACAGGATATTTTTTTAGGGCAAGTAAAGATCCAATCGGGTTAGCGCGTTTCCATTCGAATTTTCTGCGTTGCTCCTTAGGCAGCGATTCCGGTAAAACAAAAAAGCCGTATAACCAATTTAAAAAGGTAATTGCTGCTGCTCCATAAAATGGAATTCTTGTTCCATAAGACCCCAAAAATCCACCCAATGCAGGACCGATTATAAATCCCAAACCAAATGCAGCACCTATCAATCCAAAATTTTGTGCACGTTTTTCCGGTGGTGATATATCTGCAATATAGGCACTTGCAGTGGAAAAACTTGCGCCCGTAATTCCGGCAATAATTCTACCCAAAAATAACCAACCCAATGTAGGAGAAAATGCCATAATTAAATAATCAACACCAAATCCGAAAAGGGCAAATAATAAAACAGGTCTTCTTCCATATTTATCACTTAAATTACCAAGTATTGGAGAAAAAATAAATTGCATAAACGCAAAAGCAAATAATAACCACCCCCCAATTCTCGCCGCATCACTATAATCACCGCCATTTAATTCTTTTATCAGATCAGGAAGCACCGGAATAATTATTCCAAATCCTATTACATCAATTAATAATGTAATAAAAATAAAAATCATGGATGCCTGTTTCCTGTCCTTCATAGAAAATTAAATTGAGCTGCAAAATTAATCTGTTTGTTTAATGATTGACGTAAAATTCGGTGAATGCTATTAAAATGAGGAGGAAGAAGAATAGGCGTGAGCCGTGAGTCGTGAATCGTGAATCGTGAGTCCGGTTTAATTTATCATTGGAAGTTTATGTTTTTGCCGAAAGCATACCTTTTCGGCAAACCGGGAGTAAAACTCATAACTCATTACTCATTACTCATTTCGTGAGTCCTGTTTAATTTATCATTGGAAGTTTATGTTTTTGCCGAAAGCATAACTTTTCGGCAAACCGGGAGTAAAACTCATAACTCATTACTCATTTCGTGAGTCCTGTTTAATTTATCATTGGAGGTTTATGTTTTTGCCCAAAGCATACCTTTTCGGCAAACCGGGAGTAAAACTCATAACTCATATCTCATTACTCATTTCGTGAGTCCTGTTTAATTTATCATTGGAGGTTTATGTTTTTGCCCAAAGCATACCTTTTCGGCAAACCGGGAGTAAAACTCATAACTCATTACTCATTACTCATTACTCATTTCGTGATTCCGGTTTAATTTATCAATGGAGGTTTATGTTTTTGCCCAAAGCATAACTTTTCAGCAAACCGGGAGTAAAACTCATAACTCATTACTCATTTCGCGAGTCCTGTTTAATTTATCATTGAAGGTTTATGTTTTTGCCGATAGGATAACTTGCCGGCAAACCGGGAGTAAAACTCATAACTCATTACTCATTACTCATTTCGCGAGTCCGGTTTAATTTATCATTGAAGGTTTATGTTTTTGCCCAAAGCATAACTTTTCAGCAAACCGGGAGTAAAACTCATAACTCATTACTCATTACTCATTTCGTGAGTCCGCATTAATTTATCATTGAAGGTTTATGTTTTTGCCTGAAGGAAAACTTTCCGGCTAACCGGACACTCACTCACCACTCACCATTGACCATTCACCTAAAGTAATGAATCGTGATTCCGGTTTAATTTATCAATGGAGGTTTATGTTTTTGCCCAAAGCATAACTTTTCAGCAAACCGGGAGTAAAACTCATAACTCATATCTCATTACTCATTTCGTGAGTCCGGTTTAATTTATCATTGAAGGTTTATGTTTTTGCCGAAAGGAAAACTTTCCGGCAAACCGGGAGTAAAACTCATAACTCATATCTCATTACTCATTTCGTGAGTCCGGTTTAATTTATCATTGAAGGTTTATGTTTTTGCCGAAAGGAAAACTTTCCGGCAAACCGGGAGTAAAACTCATAACTCATATCTCATTACTCATTTCGTGAGTCCGGTTTAATTTATCATTGAAGGTTTATGTTTTTGCCGAAAGGAAAACTTTCCGGCAAACCGGGAGTAAAACTCATAACTCATTACTCATTACTCATTTCGTGAGTCCTGATTAATTTATCATTCGAAGTTTATGGTTTTGCCGATAGGATAACTTGCCGGCAAACCGGGAGTAAAACTCATAACTCATTACTCATTACTCATTTCGTGAGTCCTGATTAATTTATCATTCGAAGTTTATGGTTTTGCCGATAGGAAAACTTTCCGGCTAACCGGGATTTACTCACCATTCACCACTCACCACTCACCAATGCCGCCCCCATCAATCCTCCAACGCATTTTCCCACTTGCTGACTGCGGCCGTTGCAATTGCATTTCCAATTACATTGGTAGCGCTGCGTCCCATGTCGAGAAAAGTATCTATCCCCAATAATAAAATTAAACCTGCTTGTGGTATATTGAACATAGAAATTGTTGCCGCAATTACCACGAGACTTGCACGCGGCACTGCGGCAATTCCTTTACTTGTGATCATAAGGGTAAGCAGCATCGTTATTTCTTCAGAAAGGGTGAGATCGATGCCATAACACTGTGCAATAAATATACTGGCAAAGGTCATATACATCATGCTACCATCAAGATTGAAGGAATAACCCAATGGCAAAGTAAAACTCACTATTTTATTATTGCATCCGAAGCGCTCTAATTCAGTAATTAATTTCGGGAATGCTGCTTCGCTGCTAGCAGTGCTGAATGCCAATAAAAAAGGTTCTTTAATTCGTCGCAATAAAGTAAAAACTCTTTTTCGAAGCACTGCAAATCCTGCGGAAATTAATACAATCCACAATATTAATAAACCGAGATAAAATTCTCCCATAAATACTGCATATGTTACCAAAACATCCAATCCCTTAGTGGTAATTACGGAACACATTGCTGCAAAAACTGCATAAGGTGCAAATCCCATAACATAAATAGTAATTTTTATCATAATATGCGAAAGTGTATCCAATGCATTTACAATAGGTTTGGTTTTTTCGCCAATTGCAGCACATGCAACTCCGAAAAACAAACTGAATACAACAATCTGCAATATTTCATTTTCTGCCATTGCTTTAAAAATACTGGTGGGAAATACATGTGTAATAAATGTAACAAGCGATAATGCCCCACCATCAACACCTGTAGAAACATTGTCTGCAGGTAAAGGCAAATTCATACGCGCTCCCGGTTGTAACGCATTTACCAATACCATTCCTAATGTTAGAGAAACAAGACTTGCAGTAATAAACCACAACATGGTTTTTCCTCCAACCCTACCAATTGTTTTTACATCTCCTGTTTTTGCAATACCTACAATTAAAGTAGAAAGAACCAGCGGGGCAATGATCATTTTAATAAGAGATAAAAAAATTGTTGTGAGGATGGAAATATTGGAAGCGATCTTTTTAATCAAATGAATTTCTATTGCTCCGTTTTTTGTACCGCTCATCTCCGTGTCAAGGTCCGTTTCTTTCCCCGATAAAATTACTGGTGGCACAAAGGTAATGGCTTTATTAGTTAGTGTAACAATTACACTTTGCCCAAGACTATCCAAAATTACTTTTTGTTCCGCTGTTGTTTTAACGGTATAAATGTTGAATGTATATTTATTTTCCCCATAATCCAAAGTAAGCGTTTCCATTCCGGTAAAATCTTTATTTGGAGTATAGGTGAGTTCTTTACCTGTAGCGTTCTTATGCAACAGAGCCCCAATAAAAATACCTAATGCCATTGCAACAAGAATGAATACCGTTAATTTGTTCGACTTCGACATGCGCTAAAATTTTGCCCTAAGATATAGGATTCCATCCATATGCCAACTTTCCGGAATTAAAAGGAATAGCCAAGGTGCCCTAAAGTCAAAAGTTAAATAAATGCATGCCTGAGGAAGAACTCTTGATCCAAAAATTTTGTTAACCGAACTTAGAATATTAACTTTGCACTGATGCCCAAAAACAATATCTACAAGTCGATAGCTGCTATATCCCTGCTGATATTGTTTTTTACAACAATTGTCAGCCGTGATTTCTACCACTTATTAGGGCATAAAGATGAGGCAACTTGCAGTGAACATGATAATAACATCCCACATTTCCATGCGTTAGATAAATGTAATATTTGCGATCATAATTTTTCAGCAGGTGAAGCAGAGCAGAATTATTTTAATACTGCAAAACCTTTCGTTTTTATCATAAATAGTTCCTCGCTCAAGAGTCAATATTCAATTAACCTATTTTTTCAGAATCCCGATTCGAGGGGTTCTCCAGTTTCTGCATAGTTACGGTTCACTTTATTTTTTAAAATTTTAATTTTTTCTAATGCAGAAATTTATCTATGCGTTTGGCATTATATCTATATGTTATATCGCATCATCTTATACCCAAATCAGCCTTTCCGGCACTATTTACCAATCAGAAAACAAGGTTCCTCTACCGGGAGCATCCATCTATTTTCCCGACCTCAAAACCGGAACGACCTCTGATATTGATGGTAAATATGTTATTAAAAATCTCCCCTCTAAAAAAGTATCCGTTCAAATTACTTATATAGGATATGAATCCATAGTGGAAACAATAGATCTTGCTAATATATCAGTCAAAGATTTCATTTTAACTGAAACATTTACTGAGATCAAGGAGGTTGTAGTTACAGGATTATCGCGATCGGCAGAATCAAACCGCACTCCTACACCAATTACCGTAATCACAAAAAATATTTTACTACAAAATACAGCTACAAATATTATCGATGCTTTAGGAACCCAACCAGGTATCTCCTCTATTTCAACCGGACCGGCAATTGCCAAACCGGAGATTAGAGGTTTGGGATACAACCGGGTTGTAATTGTGAACAATGGAATTAAACAGGAAGGTCAGCAATGGGGAGATGAACATGGAATTGAAATTGATGAATATTCCATTAATCGGATTGAGATATTAAAAGGTCCTGCCAGTTTAATGTATGGCTCTGATGCTATGGCGGGTGTAATTCATTTTATTGGAGCACCAACTTTACCGGATAGAACGATTAAAGCAAATATTCTGAGTAATTATCAGACTAATAACGGATTAATTGGATATTCCGGAAATATTGCAGGAAACAACAATGGATTTATTTGGGATGTGCGATATAGTGGAAAAATGGCGCACGCGTATCAAAATAAATATGATGGATATGTATTGGGAAGCGGATTTAATGAAACTAATACGAATGCGACCATTGGCTTAAACAGAAAATGGGGTTATAGTCATTTTGATGCATCTATATATCAATTAAAAGTTGGTTTAGTAGAAGGGGAACGCGACAGTGCCAGCGGTTTATTTATTTATCCTATTGTTGTAAACGATAGCACAGAAGGATTTTCCATTGCTGAAAAGGAAACCTTAAAAAGTTACGAATTACAATTGCCAAATCAAAACATTAAACACTACAAATTAACCTGGAATAATAGTTTTGTTGTTGGAAATGGAAATATAGATCTGATATTAGGTTGGCAACAAAATAATAGAAAGGAGTTTGAAAATATTTTTGATGCCAAAGATTACGCACTTTATTTTAAATTGAACACGCTACAATATGGTATTCATTATATATTCCCCGAAAAAAATAATTGGAGCTCCTCCATTGGCATAAACGGAATGCAACAAACCTCCCAGAATCTCGGAGCAGAGGTATTAATTCCGGCTTATTCACTTTTTGACATTGGTGGCTTTTTTACAACAAAAAAAACGATAAAGAATTTTGACATTTCGGGTGGATTGCGGTACGATATTCGAAACTTAATGGCAGATAAATATATTTCTGAGGAGAGTGAAGAGGAAATTTTCACTGCATTTAACCGCAATTTTTCCGCTGTTTCAGGGAGCATAGGTGCTACTTATCAGATAAATGAAACCATGTACGGAAAACTCAACATTTCAAGAGGATTTCGCTCGCCCAACATTGCTGAACTTGGCTCAAACGGTATACATGAGGGCACATTCAGATATGAAATTGGCAATACGGCACTTGAACCGGAAACTAGTTTACAAATAGATGCTTCGTATGGTTATGATGGAGAACATATTTCTTTTCAGGCTGACATTTTTAATAATGCTTTAGATAATTTTATCTATTTGAGAAAATTATCTTCGGTTTCCGGAACTGATTCCCTAATAAATGCTGAAGGAGAATTTTTTGAGGTTTTTACCTATACGCAAGGCACAGCGAATTTAGCAGGAGCAGAAATAATCGTGGACATCCATCCACATCCATTTCATTGGTTGCATTTCGAAAATAGTTTTTCCTTTGTAAATGCCATGCAGAAAAATGCTTCTGATTCAACAAAATATTTACCCTTCTCCCCTGCCCCAAAATTAATTTCCGAACTTCGGGGTGATTTTAAAAAGATAAATACCTTTTTAAGCAATAGTTATGTTCAAATACAGGCTGAAAAGTATTTTGCTCAGGACCATATTTTTTCAGCATACAATACAGAAACTAAAACACCCGGTTATTTGCTGATAAATGCAGGTGCCGGAACTGATATTCTGTCGGGAAACAAAATATTGTTTTCCGTCTTCCTTACTGTTAATAATTTAGCTGATGTTGCATATCAAAGTCATTTAAGCAGATTAAAATACAGTGAAGAAAATTATGTAACCGGAAGATCAGGTGTATATAATATGGGCAGAAATTTCAGTTTTAAATTGAATATTCCGATTAATATTCAATCTTAACTAAATTTTCATAAATAGTTTCATCCAAATAGTATTAAATTTGATGAAATAAAGAAATGTCATGAGGTCTTGTATCTATATTTTATGTTTAATTTCCATGCAATTGTCAGCCCAAACAGGCATCATTTGGGAAGAACCTATTATGATTACCGATGGGCTGTCAGGTTATAATCATCCAAGAATTGTTTTAGATAGCGATGAAAATCCTGTTGTAATTTGGGGAGATGATGAGGATAGTCACCTTTCAAGAAAAGTAGGTATATATTTCACAGCTCCCCAAATGCTGGATCCAATGGGAATGTCAATATTTACTGCTTCGTGGGCAGGACCAGATATAACATCAAAAGGTGATACCATATATGTTGTTTTTAAGGAAAATCCGGAGGATGCTGCACCGGTTTATTGTATTACTTCCTATGATGGTGGCGAAACATTTTCTGCACCGGTAATTGTGGATGGAATGATTGGCGAAAATGTTTCGCGATTTCCCTCTGTTACTGTTGATGCTGATGGAAATCCTTTAGTGGCATTTATGAAATTAGATGCTGATTTTTTAAATGCAGAATATGTTGTGGCAAAATCTGATGATTATGGCAACAGTTTTAATATGGATGTAATGGCGAGTGGTTTTTCCGGTGGTGAAGTTTGTGATTGTTGTCCTGTAGGTATTACTTCAAACGATAATTTTGTTACCACCCTATACAGAGATAATTTAGATAATTTGCGAAATAGTTGGGCTGGAATTTCCTCTGATGGCGGCAATACATTTAATATGGGATTACAAATTGATCAAACGGACTGGACAGTTTTTGCATGTCCTGCAAGTGGCCCTGACGGTATCATTATTAACGACAATTTATATTCTGTTTTTATGAGTGCGGGAGAAGGAGATTCACGTGTTTATTTTTCTACTTCTTCATTAACTGAGCTTACAGATGAACCGGATAAACGAGTTTCCGCTGAAATTGAAGGATTATCCATTCAAAACTATCCCCGCATTGCAAGTTATGGAAATGCAGTAGCAATAGTTTGGAAACAGGTAGCTAATGCAAATTCAGTGATTCCAATTTCTTTTACCAATGATATTAGTTCCGGCTTCCCGCTTGATTACGATACAGTAGCGAATCTTGATTTTTATGGATTAGAAAATGCAGATGTTGCAGTTTCATCAAATAAGGTATATGTGGTATGGCAGGATGATTATAATAATGCTGTGATGTACAGAGAGGGTTTATATGTTACACCTGTTATTGTAGATCAGATTTTTGTTGAAAATGATATTAAAATATTTCCCAATCCGACCGGATCATTTATTCATATAAATAGCAAAATTGAAATATCATCATCCATTTTATACGATATTCATAATAAACAAGTAAAAAATATAATTAATGGGGGTAAAACCACTTTTTCGATACCCGTAAATGAACTAGCATCCGGAATTTATTTTTTGAAGCTTATTGATATCAATGGTAAAACGCACACAGAAAAAGTGATTGTAGAATAATAAATATAATTACAATTCAAATTTAGTTGTTAAAATAGTGCAATTATCTGTTTCGGGATTTTCCTTTTTACCATAACATCTGGAAATTTTCGTCAGCATTGTCTGCCTCTACTTTTACCGTTCAAACTGATATTCTTTGGGATAAACCTTTAATAGCATCCGGACAAACCATGGTATATGATCATTTAAGATTTGTTTTAAATACAGATTAAGTTGTTGTTGCGATATTAGGAATTGCCGCCTTTGCTTCAACATATTTTTTCAATGCCTTCTTCCCAAACTTATAAAACACAACCGGTGTCACGATCATATCCAACAAAGTGGAAGAAATTAATCCACCCAAAATAACAGTTGCAACCGGATACAGAATTTCTTTCCCTGATGCATTTGGGTCTAATGTTAGTGGAATTAATGCCAGGGCTGCCACTAAGGCTGTCATCAAAACAGGAACTAATCTTTCTAACGATCCCCGAATGATCATTTGTTTGCTGAAGGTTTCCCCTTCGTGCTGAACAAGATGGATATAATGTGATATCATCATAATTCCATTTCTGGATGCAATACCTGTTAAAGTAATAAATCCAACCATAGTGGCAACTGAAAATGTTCCTCCTGTTAATAAAACTGCAATTACGCTTCCGATTAATGCAAGCGGTATGTTAAGCATTATTTGGGCGACAATCACCGGCGATTTAAAATGCATGTACAATACAAGAAAAATTCCTGCAAAGGAAAAAATGCTCAATATCAAAATTAATCTGGTTGCCGATTTCTGACTTTCATATTGACCTCCATAGCCAACATAATAACCTTCAGGCAGTTTAACATCTTTTGCGATGGTAGCTTCAATATCTTTAACAGTGCTACCGAGGTCTCTGCCTTGCACGTTGCATGAAACAGTCATTTTGCGCTGCGTATTTTCATGGGCAATTGAATTAATTGTATTGGTATATTCAATGGTCGCAATTTGATTGAGCAAAATAACATTGCCGTTGTTGGTGTGTATCCTGGTATTGCCAATATTTTCGATATTGGTTCGTTCATTATCATTTGTTCGTAACATGATATCAAATGTTTTTTGTCCGTCAATGATCTGGCCTTCAATTTTTCCATTATAAAATATTTCGAGGTCTTCCGTTACATTTCCGGTTTGCAATCCATAACGCTGCAATGCGGCTCTGTCAATTTTAATTTCTAATTGCGGTACTAAAACCTGTTTGCTCATTTGTGCATCAACAACTCCGGGAATTTTTTCAATTGTACTTTTTATTACACTGCTTTGAGTTCTCAATTCTGTGAGATCGTCACCATAAACATTTATAGCAACCTGAGCCTGAACTCCGGATAATAAATGATCTAGCCGATGCGAGATTGGCTGACCAATATTTACATTAACTCCTTTCAAAACTTCAAGATTTTTCCTGATATCGGCGAGTATTTCATCACGGTTTCTTTCTGTATCATTCTTTAATTCCACCTCAATTTCCGAATTGCTCACCGGTTCAACGTGTTCATCCAATTCAGCTCTTCCGGTGCGCCGGCTTACATATTCTACTTCAGGAACTTTCATAATTAATTGTTCAGCCAGTGTTCCTATTTTATTGCTTTCCTCCAACGAAGTTCCGGCAGGCGCCGCTAAATTAATTGTAAATGAACCTTCGTTAAATGCAGGCAAAAATTCATTCCCGAAGGTGGTGATCAAATAAATGGATGTAATAATTAAAATAATTGCCGATCCTATTATGGTTTTAGGATGTCTTAATCCGGTATTTAATAATTTTACATCTTGTTTTTTTAACCATCGCACCAACGGGCTCTCTTTCTCTTCTCTATTTTTTTTATTTCTCACTAATAAATAACTGCATAAAGCAGGTGTAACTGTTAACGAAACCAACAAGGAAGCAATAATGGAAGTAATATAAGCCATACCCAAAGGAGCAAATATTTTCCCTTCTATTCCCTGCAAATAGAATAATGGTATAAAAACTAAAACCACGATAATTGTTGAATATACTATAGAATTCCGCACTTCGCTGCTGGCTTCGTATATTACTTGAATTGCAGGACGTGGATTTTCACTATTTCTATTTTCACGCAACCGGCGAAATACATTTTCAACGTCCACAACTGCATCATCAACAAGTTCGCCTATGGCAATTGCAATGCCGCCTAAGGTTAAGGTATTTATAGTTACACCAAACAATTTAAATACAATTGCTGTAATTACAATGGAGAGTGGTATAGCAGTTAAGGTAATGAGGGTGGTGCGGATATTTAAAAGAAAAAGAAATAAAATAATCACAACCAATATTGCACCATCTCTTAAAGCGTGTTCAACGTTGGTAATGGAATTTACAATAAAATTTTTCTGCTGAAATACATCGGGGTTTAACTTTACATCGGCTGGTAAAGCGGGTTGTAATTCCTCTAAAACTTTAATAATCTCATCCGTAAGTTCCACCGTACTGGCTCCCGGTTGTTTCTCAACGGTTAAAATAACAGCCGGTTTTCCATTAATACTTGCATCACCTCTTTTAACTGCGGCACCAAATTGCACATCTGCCACCTGTGATAATAAAACAGGTAAACCATCATGATTTGTTATTGCCGTATTCTTAAGGTCATCTAATGTATTTGCTCTGCCTACATTCCTGATCAACACTTCCGAGCCATACTGATCAAAAAATCCACCGGAGGTATTTTGATTGGTTAATTGAAGTGCTTCATCCACATCATCTACTGTAAGATTAAATTGTTTTAATTTTTCACTAGATACCAAAACCTGATATTGTTTTCTTTCTCCACCAATTGCAATTACCTGAGCAACTCCTTTAATGCTCATCAATCGTTTTCTTACAGTAAAATCTGCAAGTGTTCTTAAATCAGCGGCACTGGTGGTATCACTTGAAATACCGATCAGCATTATTTGTCCCATAACAGAACTTATGGGTCCCATTACCGGAGTAATTCCATTTGGGAGTTCAACGGTTTGAATTTTTTCTGCGACTAATTGTCTTGCGAGATATACTTCAGTATCGTAATCAAATTCAACAAACACCATCCCGATGCCGATTGCTGAACTGCTTCTTACCACTTCTACACCGGGAGCACCATTTAACGCTGTTTCCACCGGCAACACCACCTGTGCTTCAATTTCTTCCGGGGCCATTCCATTTGCCTCCAAAAAAATAGTAACTCTCGGGCGGTTCAGATCGGGCAATACATCAACAGGTAAATTTGACATTGTAATTGCCCCATAAATAAAAATTAATGTCGCTACCGAAATAACGAATAGTCGATTATTTAATGAAAATTGAATGATACGGTTGAGCATGATGGATTTATATTTTTACACCGATTGTAATTATCATAAAAACTAATTTTTAAATATTAAAACAGCAAAATAACCATTAAACCGTTTAAAGGATACTAAATTTATTTTTTCACTTTCAACATTTTTGCATTAATGGCAACTATAATTGTACTCACACTCATTAACACTGCTCCTGCTGCCGGACTTAATAAAATGCCTTGTTTAAATAAAACACCTGCAGCTAATGGCAATGCAATTACATTATATCCTGTTGCCCAAATTAAATTCTGTATCATTTTTCTATACGTTGCTTTCCCAAACAGTATGAGATTCACTACATCTTTTGGGTTGCTGTTTACCAGAATAATTCCGGCTGTTTCTGCTGCTATATCACTGCCACTGCCAACAGCAATTCCAACGTCGGCCTGAGCTAATGCCGGCGCATCATTTACACCGTCACCCGTCATTGCTACGAATTCTCCTTTTTGCTGTAATTCTTTTATTTTTTCCAATTTCTGATGTGGTAAAACTTCTGCAAAATATCCATCCATTTTTAACTCGTCGCTTACACTCTTTGCAACAACTTCATTATCGCCAGTTAATAATATGGATTTAATATTTATTTCTTTTAGTGTTTTAATTGCTTCATACGATTCTTCTCTTATTTTGTCAGATAACGCAATATATCCAACCAATTCGCTCCCGACCAAAATAAAAACAATGGTTTCCGCTGCTGTGGTAGCATAGTTTTCCGGAAAGGAAATATTATTTTCTTTTAAATAACCCGGGCTTACCACTTTTATTCCGGTGTTTTCAACTTCACCTGAAATACCTTTTCCGGTTATTGCATTAAAATTATTTACTGCCGGAATTGTAATATTTAATTCTTTTGCTTTTTGTAGAATACCGGTAGCGATAGGATGTTCAGAATGTTGCTCTAATGCTGCAGCGAATTTAAGTATATCGTTTTCAGAATATTTAGCATTTAAGGACATAATTCTGCCGGCTTCAAATTTCCCAATTGTTAATGTTCCGGTTTTATCAAATATCAGAGTTGTAATTTTTCTTGAATTCTCGAATGCCGTTCTGTTTTTAATTAATAACCCGTTTTTTGCAGATAATGCAGTTGACACAGCAACTACTAAAGGCACTGCTAACCCCAAGGCGTGGGGACAGGAGATAACAATTACGGTTACCATTCTTTCAACAGCAAATGCTAATGTGCTTCCGGATAACCACCAAATAAAAAATGTTGCGAAGCCTGCACTTAATGCAATTATTGTTAACCACCTTGCCGCCACATCAGCTAATAATTGTGTTTTCGATTTTGCCTTCTGCGCATCGCCTACCAATTGAATTACTTTAGATAAATAAGAGTCGCTCGCTGAATGCGTAACCTTTACTTTTATAGAACCGTTTCCATTGAGTGAACCGGCAATTACGTTATCTCCATTTGTTTTTTCAACTGGTTTAGATTCGCCGGTAAGCATGCTTTCATTTATATAACTTGTTCCTTCCACTATAATTCCATCCGCAGGTATTTTTTCTCCGGGTTTTATTAATAGGATATCTTCCGCCTTCAGATCAACTGATTTCATTTCCATTATGCTGTTGCCATGCATTACATGTGCCTCATCAGGCATTAACTGAACAAGCAATTCCAATTCTCTGGATGCTCCGGCAATTGATTTCATTTCGAGCCAGTGACCAAGCAACATAATTAATATCAAGGTTGCCAATTCCCAAAAAAAGTCCATACCTTCTAACCCGAAAACTGTAGCAGTGCTGTATATATAAGCAGTTGTAATTGCCACAGCAATTAACGTCATCATACCGGGCATTTTCTTTTTTATTTCTTCTGCTAAACCCTGTAAAAAAGGTTTGCCTCCATAAAAGAAAACGATACTGGATAAAACAAATAAAACATATTTATCCCCCTTAAAAACTAAATTCAAATTCAGCCATTGCTGTATCATTGGCGATAATAACAAAATCGGAATGGTAAGAATCAATACAACATAAAAACGTTTTTTAAAGTCAGCAATCATCATTTTATGATGATCGTGACCCTCCATACCCATTGGTGGACCTTTTTTCGGACTGGAATGGTTCATTTTTGAATGATCCATTTTCGAGTGATCCAATTCAGGATTAGTATGTTGTTTATGTTCCATTATATTACTTATTACAAATCATTTAAATAAATTAATCAAAGAATTATTTTGCAACAATCACAAAATCTGCCGTATGAATTTTATTGGCATGATTAAATTGTAAAAATGCCCTATATACTCCTGCCGATTCAAATTCAGTGTGAAATACAACCGAGGGACCATGACTATTATCGTCCATTGGATGTGCATGCAGATAATTCTGCGTGTTCTCACTTATTATTACTAAATGTCCCAAGGCTCCAAGGTAATGTTCAAGATCTTTAACTTCTTTTCCATTTTTCTTAATATTGAATGTTAGCATTTGTGCTTCGCCGGCCTTGATCTCAACATTGTTGAACGTCATACTCACTTCATACCCACCATCACCTTTCCAGGCAAGATTTTGTTTGGAATATTTTCTTGCTTCCTTATTATAACCTTCTACAGTTATTGGAATTCGAGTGAGTTGTTGCGAAGCTCCTTCGGGTTTATAATCAGCGTATAAAATAAAACTGCCTCCGTAAGGAAATTTAGTATCCACTACATAATTATTATCTTTATCAACTAATGGATGAATATGATCGAACCACGATAAGTCGCTACTAACAAGAATGAGGTGTATTTTCTTTTCATGAACAACCTCAAGGGGAATTAAATCTGAAGTTTTTCCAATTTGTTCCGGCCTTAAAATGAGTGTAACATTTTGTTTTTCATTTATTGTTGCCGGAGTGGTTGTAAATTTCATGTTATACGTTTTATCGGTTGAGTGCAAATGCTCATGATCTCCGTCGGCATGATTTACCTCACTAATTTGAATTTCTTGCTGGATAGTGTTTTGCCGGTTGACCTCTTTATTATTGTTACAGCTAAATAAAAAAATTGTAGCGGATATGGCTATTAGAAAACTAAATTGTTTCATTTTTCAAATTTTATTTTATAGTTGATGTATATTTTGTCCAGATTTTTCTTCAAATCATGATTAATTTCTAACACGCTTCCCTTCACAATTTATTTTTGGCTATTCAACCAATTCTGAAACTCCCCAATTTCCTTATTCTGATCAACGATCATTTTTTGCGCCATTTCTTTTACTTCTAAATGACTGCCATGCGATAATTCATTTTTTGCCATGTCAATTGCAGATTGGTGGTGCATGATCATCATCATTGCAAAATCTTTATCCGTATTTCCGCTCATTTTCATTGAGGCCATACTGGTTTCCATTGTGGTCATTGCATCCATTAATTCATTATGCTCCCCATGAGAATGGTCGCCGGAGTGGTCATGCGCTTTAGTCGTTTCTTTTTTTTCTCCTGCTTCATGTTTAGCAACCTCTGCCTGCATTGCGGCAATTTCTGCTTTTTGAGCAGCGATAATATTTTCCGCCATTTTTTTCATAGTTGCGTCCCTGCCTGATGTTAATTCTACATGCGACATATCTATTGCACCCTGATGGTGTGCGATCATCATATTTAAAAAATCCAGATCAAAATCACCGGTCATTTGCATTCCCTTCATTTTGCCCATCATGTCTGTCATGGTTTTCATCATAGCTTCGTTTTTCTGAAATGTTTGTTCTGCACTTGAATCGTTTTTGTTGTCCATAGTGTTGTCTTCTTTTGTTTTATTTGTGCAGGCTTGTAACAGGAATAATCCCAATACAAGAGTTAAACCGAAATTGATCTTATTGTTTTTCATAATTTTATTTTTTAATTTTTATTAAATAATATTTGTAATTTAATCATTTTAACTTATCTGATAATTCAGCATCATGCCATCGTCTTCGTGTTCAAGATTATGACAATGAAATACAAATTTGCCAATATTGTTTCCAAAAGGAATTATTACTCTTACTATTTCTTCCGGCATTACCAGCACAGAATCTTTCCACCCTCTTTCATGAGGTTGTATTGTTCCACTTCCATTTATGCGGTCAAGTATTTGAAAATGCTGAGCATGTATATGCATTGGATGCGGCTCGCCGCCTTCGCTGTTGTCAAAGGTCCAGATTTCAGTTGCTCCTGCGCTTACATACTCATCAATTCTGTCTTCTTCAAATGTTTTACCCCCAATATTGTGTCCGCTGCCGGTTTCGTGCCCACCATGACCATCTCCATGGGGATTTGAAATATCAAAACTTCTATTTATAGTGGCCATACCTTCTGTAAGTATTGAAAATGAACTTAAAACACCGGGCAAAATAAATGTATCAATAACTGAAGAGGTAATAATAAATTTCATAATGTTGAATTCCTGCGTCCCCTGCGCATCACCACCATTAAAAGTTTTACTGATGAGGAATATTTCATCATCTATAAGGTTACTTCTGAAATCTATAATTAAATCAACCCTTTCCCCGGGACCAACAAGGATTGAAGTGGTGGATTCAGGTGAAGCAATTAATCCCCCATCACCTCCAATTACATTAAATGCAGCAGAGTTGCTTAACGCAAGATTGTAGATGCGTGCATTACTGCCGTTTAATATCCTTACCCGATACTGTTTTGTTGATACATTATGAAAGGGTGCATAAACGCCATTCACTAAAACAAATTCGCCCATGTATCCGGTCATAATTTCCATTTCAGCCGGAGAATAAATTATTGCATTTCCAGAAATTCTTTTATCCTGAATTACAAGCAATAATTCATTTTCTCCTGATGGGAGACTCAAAGCATCTTCCTCTGGATCATTTACAACAATTAATCCTGCCAATCCTTTGAAGGTATGTTCGCCCGTTTTTAAATCGGGATGGGGATGATACCAATATAATCCCGCTCTTTCCATTACAGAAAAATTATAATTAAATGAACTGCCCGCTTCAATCACATCTGAAGGATAACCATCCATATTTGCCGGTGCAGTTAAACCGTGCCAGTGGATATTGGTGGCTTCAATTAAATCATTTTGTACGTTTACAGAAAAATTTTCTCCTGAATTTAATTTAAATGTAGGGCCAAGAATAATATTATTCTCATATCCATATACAAAAAGCGAATTTCCATTAAATACTCCCCCGTTAGTTGATTGAGCAGTTAAGGAAAAACTGCCTGTTTGTATATTTGGGAAAACAAGCGCATCCGAAAAACCACCTTCTGTTACCGACACAGGAGCGCCCATTAACATATCATCCATAGACATATCTGTTTTGCATGCTGCAAACAACATAGAAAGCCCTCCGGTAAAAACACCTGCTGTGCCCACTGAGGAAATCGTAATGAATTTTCTTCTTTTCATCACTAAATTAATTAACAGTAATTGTTATCATTTCTTCATTCATTTTCGACATATCTTCATTATGCACAGCTAAGGAAACATCATAAATTCCGGGATTGTTATAAGTATGTGATATTGACTCGCCTTCACCTGTTGCACCATCTCCGAAATCCCATTCCCAATGGTGCGTATCTGTTGAACACGACCCATCAAAATCAATGGTTTCTCCTGCATTAATTGTTGTTGCTGAAGTTGTAAAACAACCCATAGGATCGTCATGATTCATACATGATGAAAAGGCGAAAATAAATATTGCTGATATTGCAACAATAAAAAATTGATTTTTAGATTTCATTTTGATATATTTAAATTATTAACAGAATTATTTAAATTTTTATTGTATGCTAATGCTGAATGATGATTTTTTTTGTAATAATTTTTCCGGTATCCTTTAATTTAATAAAATAAATACCTTCCAAAAGTGAATATGTATTTATTTCAATTATATTATCTGTTGCCGATACTTTTACTGCATAAACATTTTCGCCTGCGGCATTGTATAATTCAACTTCCCCGTATATAGCTTCCTGCAATTGAATAATTAGTATTTCATCAGCAGGGTTTGGGTAAATTTGAATGTCATCGTTAATTTTATTATCATAAATTTCGGTAGCTATTTTTTCAGAAATAGTTTGTGTTTTAGTGTAGGTTGAATCACCTGAAGTGTTATGACTATGGTTTGCAGCTAAAGCAGCGAGATAGAATGTTACATCACCCGCACCGGCTGAAGGTGCAGTCCAATCAAACGACCAATTATTATTACCCGGCATTAATGCGTCTGCACCGCAAGGTGTACTTGTAACATAATCTCTGGTGCCTTCACTTGTTGTTCTTGTACGCAATTCATCGGTTAATGTATTAATACCTGCCGCATTATTACTTGTATTTAATGCCGTTATTTCAAAGCCGAATTTATCTAAACCCGGTTGGGATATATTTACGAATACAGTATAAGTGCTGTCGGGTTTATAAGTTGTAATCCCGCCGCCAATAGTAAAACTAAGCCCCGCAATTCCCGTGTTATCATCTCCTCCGTGACAACCCGTACAGGAGGGATTACCAGGGTCAGCGGCATGACCGGCTCCAATTAAAGGGGAATCGCAATCACCACTTACGCTGTTAAATGAATATATTATAACTAAAATAACGGTAAAGGAAAAAAAGTAAATAACAGCTCTTTTCATTGTATATATTTTTGAATTATTCGTGATTTACATTGCGATTCCAATTATTTTTTTTGCAATGCATTTGTTTTTCTTATTGATTTAAATAAATCATTTTCATTTGATAACTACCATTAATAACAATTCTTTCTCCTGCTTCCGCTCCCGATTCAATTACCGTATGTTTTCCGTTATTATTACCTGTTATCACATAACTTAAAGAATAATTCTCGGCCGCATCTTTAATAAAAAGAATAGGTTTGCCATTTAATTCGCTGATTGCGCTATTTGGTACGGCAAGATTTTTTTCAGTAATACCGTCTGAAAGCCAGACATTCACAAATTCACCGATTTTAAAATCTGCATTTGCATTTACCATTTTAAAAAGCACTATACGGCTTTGATTGGTTGCATCAATTGTTTGACCTGAAGTAATTAATTGCACATCAGCAGAGCGCTCTCCGTCTGAACTTATCGCAGTATATTTTTTACTGCTTACTAATTGAGCTGCATTTTTATCATACAACTGTGCCTCTACATACACAGTGGTAAGATCTGTAACTGTAAATAAAGTTTCTCCTGCATTTACAGCCGATCCGATGGATAAATTAAAATTGCCGGCTATACCATTTATGGGTGACTTTAAATAAATCAATTTCGAATTCCCCGCATTATTGGAAGATAGGTTGTCGAAAAGTTTTTTATTTTCCAAAGCCAGATCATACCTTGCTTCTGATGCTTCCAGATCTTTTTTTGAAATAATATCCTGAATGGACTGCAGCCGCTCGTATTCTTTTCGGGCAGCAATTAATTCCGTTTCAATCACATTTTTCTGAGATAAAAGATCAACCTGGCTTTGTGCATCAATATTTTGTTCCACAACGGCTAAAGTTTGTCCTTTTGTTACTTTTTGACCGACTGTTACCTGTAGCGAGGAAATTTTACCGGTTTGAGGTGATTGAATAACCGCCTGGCCGTTAGATGACGGTATAATTGTTCCGGCTAATTGGGTTCCCGCATTAAAATCAGCGAGTATTAATTTCTCCGTAAAAACAGAAAACAAGAATTGGGTTTCTTTCGGAACGGCGAAAGCATCAGAGAAAGTGGTGCTTTTAACATTTTTGTCAGCACTGTGATCCTCATCTCCATGAGCAGAAACATTTTCTATTGATATTGGGAAGCTTAAAATTACAATCAGCAAGAAGGTTGAACGAGGATTAATTTTTCTTCTGCGCATTAATACAATCGCGATCAGAATACCAATTAACAATCCTCCAAATAAATAAATTCCACTGGTTTTGAACCAGGAATGTTGGTGCACCTCAATAATTGTTTCCGATTCCAATTCTTTTCCCACTTCAATATTCTCCATAACCATAAGGTCAGGGCCAATTGAGGAATTAATATTTATTGCCAGCGAATATTTTTTATTTTCAGGAAATGCGGTTTTAATCTTATACGTACCATTTTCTACCTGGTGCACCTCAAAACTTATATTGTTATCTTCTAAAGAAGTTATTTTTAATGTGGCACTGTCTATTGGTATGTTCGAATTATATTCACTGATGTATAAAGTAAAGATTACTTCTTCGTTTATCTTTATAGCCGGATATTTCAACAGTAATTCATACAGGGAGGTGTTAGTTTCGGATGAAAAATACCCTTGAGTCGTTTTGCTTTCGCTTTTTTTTCCACCACTGTGGTCTTCGTCGCCGTGTGCAAAAACAATTGAAGGTATCAAACATATTATAATAAAAAGTTGTTTCATCAGTTGCCGTTTAAATAATCAATTTCAATAACAGAAATATTATAGTTTAGTAATGCTTCCAAATAGTTTAACTGTATTTCGAATCCATCATTCAGTGTTCTGAGAAAATTTATAAGGTCTATTTCCCCGGTTTCGTATAACCGTGTTGCTGATTTTGTGATTTCATTCGCGTTATTCGATCCTTCAGTTTCATAATATCTTATCGCAAGTTTATTTTTAAAAAAGTTGGAGATAGCAGTAAATTTTTGTTGCTGTAAACTTTGTTCCTCTGCCCTCAAATTGTTTTCCGCTATAATAATCTCGTTTTTTGCAGCGGAATTATAACCGCTATACGAATTGAACCACAATGGAATAGAAATACCGGCTTTAAAAGCAGGAAAATACACGGCTTCTTCCTCTAAAGGTATTGAATATCCAAGAAGAATATCAGGCAAAGCCTGTGACCTTATCGCTTCATATTGTTTCCGGCTAACATTGATGTTTTGCTGTGCAACAGCATAAGCAGGATTGGTTAAAATGTCTATTGATACATTTGGTGTTGCCAATTTTTCGATTTTAGCAACAACAAATTTATTCTCGATCCCGGTTAGGATACTTATTTGCTGATGCAGGATTAATAATTCATTTTTTGTAATTTCATATTGCAGTTTTACCTCACCCGATTTTGTTTCTGCTGATATTTTTTCAAGGTAATTTAAATTCCCGGCGTTAAACGATCGCACAGAAGCATCTTTGATTTTTTGAAATGCGGAATCCTGCTTTTGAAAGTAGTTTAATTTTGCGGAAACATATTGTGCCTGCAAATAAAGTAAACGAATGTTTTTCCTTATCTCATTTTTAGTCTGGGCAAATTCCTTCCCGGTTAAGGTTATTTTTTCCCTGTTTAATTGGCTCTGCTTTATATATTGTGTTGGAAAATCAAAATTCTGATCAATTGTAAGAATTAGTGATTCGAAAGGGTCCTGTACCACATATACTTCCGGATCAGAAATATTCCATGCCGTTTTTTGCAAGGATTTTTGAGATTCAAATTTTAGCGATGCATTTAAGATTGCGAAGTTTTTATTTAAAATAGAATCAATTACCTGCTGTTCAGTTAAAACCATTTGTGAAAACATAACCTTACAAGCGGAAATTAATAATAATATAGTAATTATTCTTATCATTTTTAAATTATTAGCATAATCACTGCCATGACTACCATTAAAAGATCTTCAATAATTGTAACTGTGCTCATTGGTAAATTAAATACGGTTCCAAGACAAGCACATTTGATCTGTTGTTTATTTAAAACACTTTTAATTACTCCAATACTGCTAAAGCCCATAACTATTATTGTAACAATGCCAGTCACCTGCATATTAAAGCCGGTTAAATAGGCCAATCCAAGTAATAATTCAATAAATGGATAAACGTAACCATAACCATGAATTTTCTTGGCCAACAGATCGTAAGTGGAATAACTATCGGCAAATCCCTTTATATCCAAAAATTTAAAAAAGGAGAACGTTATAAAAAATCCCGCCATGAAGTTCTGCATGAATAACATGCCATCAATTGTGCCGAAATAAGCATTTATGAGAGAAATACCGGTAATAAAAGCAAAAATGATGAGCAGGGGTTTGTATGTTTCCAACCAGTTTTTATCAGAAACAGTGTTAGTCATAGTATGTAAGGAATGATCATTCCCATTTTCTGAAATCTTATATTTTGATTCAGGCCCAATGCTTTCCTGCAAATCCTTTATAGAGATATGATGCTGCATAGTAATAACCGCTTCATCAGGCAAGTTCACCTCAGCGGATAAAACATCAGGATTTTTTAATAATTGACTTTTAACTGTGGCTATACAGCCACTGCAAGTCATGTTGCTCACTTTATACGAATGTGTCATAATTAAATATTTTTATAACACAAAGGTCTGTCAGGAACCGATTTTGTACGTTACATAATTTTTGATATTGTTTATATAATTTCATGTTCATACTTTATCTAAGTTCATTCTTTTGGTTTCTTTAATGCTTTTAAAATGCGTGGGAGTTAATCCGGTTGTTTTTTTAAATTGGCTGCTGAGATGGGCAACACTGCTATACCCCATCTGAAAAGCTATTTCGCTTAATGAAAGCTCATTGTACACCAAAAGCTCTTTCACTCTTTCTGTTTTTTGAAGGATGGTGTACTTTTCAATGGTAATTCCTTCAATCATCGAAAATAAATTACTCAAATGCGAATAATCCTTTAATAATTTATTTTCTATTAGTCGGGAAAAATTTATTTTGTTGTCCTGAGATTTATTTCCATGAATGGTTTCTACTATAACATTTTTTATCTGCTCAATTACTTGCGAATTGATATCATCCATTAATTCAAACCCTTCCTTTTCCAAATCCTTTCTTATTTCGCCTTCATATTTCCCTAATGTTTCATCCAAAAGGTCAACCTCCCCTAATTGAACCTGACCTATCTGCAATTTATATGCATCAAAAATTCTTTTTACAGTGCGAATGCATCTGTCGCAAACCATATTTTTTATATAAATTTTCATTTGCGACAGATGATTTTCTTATTTCACTAATATCAATTTTTTAGTCGCAAATCCATTTTCAGTTGCAAGCTTAATTGTATAGGCTCCTGCCGGAAAATCAGAAAGGTCAATCTGTTGCTCCGATGCTGTTAGGTAGGAATTATAAAAAACAATTTCACCCAATTGATTTAATACCATAAAATCCATATTTAAATTTTGAAAAGGAGCATTCACATTTAAAGTAAAAACTCCATTAGTGGGGTTCGGGTAAACAGAAATATTATTTTGCAATTCAGGGTTATTTATTGCAACTAAATTCGTAATATTCATTCTTACCAATTCATCTGCGTCCTGATCAACAAACCATATCAATCCATCAGGTCCGATTTTAATTCCCATCAAACCAGTGCGTCCGGTTTGTAATCGTTTTAATTCCGTTGCAGGTATTGTTGTGATATCATAAATAATAATTTCACCGGTAGCATGATCGCTTACCAGCATATAATCACCAATTACATCAATGCCCACCGGTTCAATTAATCCGGTATTCACAATTTCCACCCAATCTGTATTTTCTATTTCATTGGCTTCGGCAAGTGGTTCATTTGCATGCGGGAATGTTCCAGTAACTTCACCTGATTCCGGATTCATTCTGATAATTCTGCCATTTCCCGCATCAATTGTATACAAATAATTGGAAGCTTTATCAAACACCAAATGCGATGGTAGATCATCATTAATCATTTCGATATCAAAATCAAGATATTCCCATACTCTTCCATCAGCGTGATCATCATTTCCAGGTCCATGATCTTTCACAAAATCATACATATGAACATAACCATGATAATCGCAGAAAACAAAAAATGCATTGTCGCGCCATGCTGCAATTCCCATGGAGAAAGGACTTTGGTGTAACATATCCAAATGACTTCCATTTCCCCCTGATGGCTCAGCATAAATATCCATATCACTACTCCATAGGGTTGGACCTGTAAATGTTCCTCCGCTATGATTTGCATCCTTAATACCGGGTGATGTTGCAAAATTTGTATTTTCACTAAATGCAATGCCCGTTGGTAGACTCATAAAATGCCACGCATTCCCATCCTGTTTCCATTCTGATGTTTGCCCACCCTGACCTGCATTCCAAAAGGTTACAGTTGATCCACCGGACTCTTCTGTTCCTTTATTGGTAACCCATACCTGATATTCTGACAATATCGGATGAAAATCCAGATCCGTTGGATTTTCAATTTCGTCATCTGTATTTCCAATTACCTCATATTCTTCAACAAAGGTCAAATAATCAGCAATAATATTCGGTGTAGGATCCCCTACTATAAGTTCTTTATTTATAAAATCATTTGCAGGATTTAAATCATCGTTATCATTTATTTTTCCGGAGGATAATTTTACATCATACGTCCCTAAGGTTAAGATATTCCAAGGTAGAGGATGAACAAAATCTGCGGTGGCAAATGGTTCAATACTTAAACCTGTAAGTGTTGATATAATTTCAGTGCCGCCATCAATACTATAAATTACTTCTAAAGAATTAATTGTATTTGCACTGTAATTTGAAATTTCACCTGCTATATTTACAACTCCAGGATTTATATAAGGATTATTCGTAATAGCAGTTATACTTGCATCATAAGCAAGAGGTGGTGTAATTTCAAAATTGAAAGTATTTCCAACTCCGGTTCCTTCAAAATGATACATTTGATATTCATCCAATGATACATTAAAATTAAACCCGCCATCACCCCAGTCGTCAATATATTTGATATCATAAAATCCTTCATTAAGGCATCCTATAGCTTCTGTAATAGTTATATTATCTCCATAACCGAACCCTATAGTTGCATCCTGTTCACCTGCACCGCTGCAGCCAACCTGAATATCGTTTCCACCCTGCCAGATGGTTGCGGCACCGCATGCATTACCTGCAGGAACCAATTGCCAATAACCCTCATAACCATAGGTATCAGTTTCAATTTCAATTACAACATCCATCTGACCGACAGGACATTGTGCGAATGTAAATAAAGGGACCATAAGGCTGAAAAACATAAAAATTAAAGCGTAACAATTTTTCATAAGATTTGATTTTAATTATGACTGAATTAATAAAAAAAATGCAATTATTTTTTTTAATTTGTGCTAATATCCTTTTATAAATGACTTAATAAACTTCTCCCCTTTATATATAAATTCCAAAATAAATATTCCATCAGATATTCCGGTTATGTCAATAGTAAATTCACCTCCATAGTATTTGTTATTATCAATAACAGTTTGTCCGGTTAAACTTAACACACGAATTTCAACACCTTCCTCCTTATTATTAATTAAAATAGTCAGCATATCTGTTGCAGGGTTTGGGAATATCTGCACATCTGATCCAATATATTCTGTGATAGAGGTTTCAGTAGTATCTATCACACGAAAACTGCCCATCATCCCATCATCTTCATGATGCAACATATGGCAATGATACATATAAGGAATTTCATCATCGGCAAAATTCTCAAACTTTGTAATTACTTCAACATATTGCATTGGCATTACAAGCACAACGTCTTTTAATCCTTGTAAGTGAGCCGGAACCGGAGCACCATTTATATTATCAATAGTAAATTGAATATCGTGAATATGAAAAGGATGAGCAATTCCTGTATTATTTACAATTCTCCATAATTCAGTATCATTTAAATAAACCGTATGGTTAATTGTCATTATATCAAAGTGTTCTCCATTTATATTAAATGGGCCCATTACCTGCCCTTCCGGATCCATCATTTCGTCGGGTTGCAAATTAAATACACGCGTATTATCATATTCTGTAAATGCCATATTAGAAACTAAAATATCCGGAATAGTTGTAACAGGATCAATAGTTTGTTCAATAACATTTATCTGTAATATCTCAAAGTCAGCACCATTCAATGGATTAAGATCATAACTTGGAATTTCACCTCCCATCATTCCTGTAACAGTTTCAGCACCATAAATTCCATTTTCCAGTTCTGAACTATAACTCTTTAAATAAATTGTTTGTCCTTCTAAAGTTTGGAGATCGACTAATATTTCTGCACGTTCACCGGGACCCAATAATATTCTGGAAAGCGGAACAGGGTTATTCAATAATCCGCCATCCGTTCCAATTAATACAAATTGTTGATCGTTGGAAAGACCGAAATTATAACCGCGCATTGACGATCCATTCAACAACCGCAATCGAATTATCTGAGCCGGTGCGTCAAGATATGGATCAACGGTTCCATTTACGCAAATGAGGGTGTCTTCTTCTGTTGAAATTGCAATTTGATTCAATACATCGAAAGCCTTGGATTGAACAACTAATGGAAAATCGTCAACACCATAAGTTCGTGGAAGTTCTAGTTCAGCCTCAGCACTATCCTTCACAATTATAAATCCTGCCAATCCCTTTGAAACCTGGAGATCGGTTTTTCCTTCACCATGTGGATGATACCAAAATGTAGAAGCATTATTTAATATTTGGAACTGCGGACTCCATGTAGCACCTTGTAGTATTATTTGGTGAGGACCTCCATCTGCGTGAGCCGGAACATGCAGTCCGTGCCAATGCATCGTGGTGGAATTGCCGGTTCCCGTTAAATTATTTGTAACATTAATAGTTACAGAGTCCCATTTATTTACTATTAAAGTGGGGCCCAGAATATTACCATTAATTCCAAAAGTTGGTGTATTGATTCCAGGAAAAAATTCCGTAGTTCCATTTTGAACTGTAAGATCAAAATTTGTCCCGGTAAGTACCGGAGGAATTAAAAGTGGATTTTGCGTTTTACCCACAAAAAATCCTCCAAATAATAGTATTAATAATAAACTCTTTTTCATTTTCCTCTTCAATAATTATTTACACCAAAAAACGTACATACATTTTAATGTACAATTGTTACCATATTCATCTTTGTATCACCATTTGCCGTTAATTTAACCAGATAAATACCCTCCGACATTGAGGATACATTCACTTGTTTTGTAAAGTTGTCTGCGACATTTTTTTCCTCCGCAACCTGAACTATTAATTTACCTGTAATATCGTGTATACCAATTTCAATATCTGAATTCAATGCTAATTCGACATTTATTTGCATTGTTTCGTTTGCCGGATTTGGATAAATATTAAAATTTGAAATGGAGGAAACATTGTTCAGAATATCTGTTGGCGCTCCCAACATGTTAAGAATGGAATCGCGCATTTCGGTTGTGTCGCTGGTGATAAAACTTAATGTGCTAAACATCACTCTGTGATCAGCTCCTCCTAATAAAACAACAGTCGGCATTCCGAATCCACCATAATAGGCAAGAGCATATTCACCACTATCCATCGGAGCAAAAAATGGCACATGGTTGTCCTCTACCCATGAAACTGAATAATCACAATTTGTAATATCCTGAAATGGAAACGCATAACCCTTTACCGCATCGGGATAATCAACCATGATATTTGTTGCCATTTCCTGCAATTTTTCGGCTGGTGGAGGACAGGCACCGCAATCAGGCATATAGAAGATGATAACAATAGCCTTTCCTGCATCTAAATCGGCAAACATATCTACCGGTGCACCATAACAATCTTCCCCACTTATCTGCATTGCAGATTGTGCATTTACAACAATGAAAAAACTGCTTATAAAAAAAGAAATTGTAATTAAAATTTTCATATAATTTTTTATTTTGATTAATAAATAAGTTTAGAGTAAAATAAAAATGCAAATACCCTGTCAAGCTACGCCTGCAGAGCAAAACAAATAGAGGTATAATTAAATAAGAAAACTTTGTATAAAAACAGGAATGCCATCCTTAGGAGGCGGCGGAACAAATCCTGTGTAAACTGCTATGGTATTTTGAGAAAAATACTCTGATGGTATTGCATAGCTTGGAAAAGTATTATCCAACACCAAAAAGATTGGATTTAAATTAACTGCACTGAAGGAATGGAATTGCCCCAAGGTTTGCAGAAAAACAAAATGCTCATCCTGACAATCAGTTTCGCCTTTATCATTATCAGATTCCTGGGCAATTGCACTTTTGCAGCAATCATGAATAGGCTTCATCTCCTCCTCACAATCTGAAAGTTTTATCGAGCAAAGGCCGGAACAAACATAAGATTGTAAGATGGAGGCTAAAATTATTAGCCCGAATCCCTTCATTATGTAGCGCTGCATCTTTGCCATTATAATGTAAATATACAAAATATAACCATTAACAAATGTATTAGATGGTTGATATTTTGATTAAAACTGTCCCAATTCACTTGGTAAACCCTAAATCACCGCTATTGTTCCGTTGTGTAAAAACTTACTTATTTGTTGTTTTCTTTAAAAGTGTCAAATATTTTCAAATGCTATTAATTCCAGCCGTACCGCCCTAATTTTGCAGTATGAAAAGGTGGAACAATTTTCAAATTGCAGCAGTAGTGGTTTCCGTTATTATACTTTTTACTATTGTTTTAAGTTATCAATATGCCGGAGCATCTAAGGAACCCGTTTTACCCTATTTTGGCCCAAATGCCGAGGCCGGAGAACCACATTACGTTTCAGACTTTAAATTGATCGATCAAAACAATGAAGTAATTACCCAGGAGGTTTATAAAAACAAGATCTATGTGGCCGATTTTTTCTTTACAACTTGTCTGGGAATTTGCCCAATTATGACAGAAGAAATGATTCGTGTTTACAAAGCGTATGGTTCGAATCCTGAGGTGTTAATAATTTCACATACTGTTGATCCTGAACACGATACACCTGAAGTTTTAGCCCGATATGCAAAAAATCGCAACCTAAATTCTGATAAATGGCATTTTGTTACCGGAGATAAAAAACAGATCTACGATTTGGCAAGATATAGTTATTTAGTGGATGCTACTGAGGGTGATGCCGGTCCAAACGACTTCGTACATACTGAAAATTTTGCCTTGGTTGATAAAGAAGGAAGAATTCGGGGATATTATGACGGAACCGACTCTGTGGAGGTTAAAAAATTGATTGGAGATATAAAGTTATTGCTGGAAGAATAAGAATTTCTTCACTTTTTATTTTAATCCATTGTAAAATAGGTTGAAAAATTCACTTTACACGTTATTTTCCCCTATTTTATCCGTACCTTTGCACCCGCAAAATCTGACTTTTAAATGATCACAGTTAATAATGTTTCGCTTCGGTATGGTAAACGTATTCTTTTTGAAGAAGTGAACCTCAAATTCACTAAGGGCAATTGTTATGGAATAATTGGTGCAAATGGTGCCGGTAAATCTACTTTTTTAAAAATTATTTCGGGGGAGATAGAGCCTACTACCGGCATCGTGGATATAACTCCGGGTGAACGTATGGCTGTTTTGAAACAAAATCACAGCGAATTTGACCAGCATTCGGTAATTCATACTGTTATGATGGGACATAAAAAATTATGGGCCATTATTCAGGAAAAGGATGTTTTATATGCTAAACCTGATTTTAATGAGGCTGATGGTTTACGTGTTGGAGATCTTGAAGCAGATTTCGGCGAAATGAATGGATGGACTGCTGAAAGTGATGCTGCAGAATTATTGAGTAATCTTGGAGTTACGGAAGATAAACACTACGAATTCATGAAGGATCTTTCCGGAAAAGAAAAGGTGCGTGTTTTAATTGCTCAGGCGCTTTTTGGGAATCCTGATATTTTGTTGATGGATGAGCCTACCAATGACCTGGATATTGATACTATACAATGGCTGGAAAACTTTTTGGCTGATTATGAAAATACCGTTATTGTAGTTTCCCACGACAGACACTTTTTAGATGCAGTATGTACGCATGTTGCAGATATTGATTATGGCAAGATCAGCATTTTTACCGGAAATTATTCCTTCTGGTATCAATCGTCGCAATTAATGTTGCAATTGATGTCGCAGAAAAATAAAAAGACAGAAGACAAACGCAAAGAATTACAGGACTTTATTGCGCGATTCAGTGCAAATGCATCCAAAGCAAAACAGGCAACTTCCCGTAAAAAAGCATTGGAGAAATTAAATATCGAGGAATTAAGGCCTTCCACACGAAAATATCCCGGCATTTTCTTTACTCCGGAAAGAGAGGTTGGCGATCAGGTTTTGCAGGTTACAAACCTATCAAAAACAGCAAATGGAAAATTGTTGTTTAAAAACATTTCATTCATTGCAGAACGCGGTGATAAAATTGCAATTGTAAGTCGCGATCCACTGGCTAAAACAAATTTTTTCGAAATTCTGGCGGGTGAAAAAAAATCTGATCTTGGTGAATTTAAATTTGGAGTCACCATTACACCAAATTATTTACCAAACGACAATGCAGAATTTTTTACCGGTGATATTAATTTAATTGATTGGTTGCGTCAATATTCTAAAGATAAGGACGAATCATTTGTAAGGGGATTTTTGGGCCGCATGTTATTCAGTGGGGAAGAATCATTAAAGAGTTGCAAAGTACTTTCCGGAGGTGAAAAAGTGCGTTGCATGATCTCCAGAGGTATGCTATTGGGCGGAAATACCTTAATACTGGATGAACCTACCAATCACCTCGATATGGAAAGTATCACCGCATTTAATAATGCATTACAGGATTTTAAGGGATTTATTTTATTTACCTCGCACGATCACCAGTTTATGCAAACGGTGGCGAACAGAGTTATTGAAATTACACCAAACGGGGTAATTGATAAACTCATGAGCTATGATGAATACATTGTGGACGAAAAGGTGAAAGAAATGCAGGAGAGAATGTATCCGGTGGAAGAGTTGGTTTGATAAAAATTGGATTATGATACTATTATTTTTGGCAACATAAGATTTTGTATGTTTTATTAATTTGTGAGTCAAATTTCGGTTAAACGAAGTGCACTACTAATTTCCTCACCAATAAAAAATTTCCGAATTTTCTACAATATTTCCATTTGAATTGGAAGTATTGAAAGGATTGTGGTATGTAAAAGCAACCACCATTTCCAACGAAAAGGCTCTCCTTATGGAGGAGATAAAAGAAGCCGTTGAAAACCTTACTTTGGTGAGACAAGGAAAACTAAAGGCTCGTCCAGCTAAAGATTTGTTGAATGAGCTATAAGGTTCTTACTATACCACCATTTGATAAGGAACTCAAACGGCGGGTTAAAAAATATCCTTCCCTTTAAAACGAATTTGCTGAACTACTAGAAAGTTTAGAGCAAAAGCCTGAACAAGGCAGTAAGCTTGGCAATAACTGCTACAAAATACGCATTGCAATTGCCTCCAAAGGCAGAGGGTAGTCGGGCGATGCAAGGATAATTACCTATTTTTTTATTGCCGAAGAAACAGTTTTTCTCCCCTCCATTTACGATAAATCCGAAAAAGAAAACCTAACCGATAAAGAATTGGAAGAACTACTAAAGTACGATTTACCTGAATAAATTAAAGAGTCTGTCACAAAACAAATTTAGGTTGCATTTTTATTATTTTATGGGCACCTCTAAAATCTATCATTTGAATTTTTTGAGGTAACATTTTTTAGTTTTTTTTCTGCCAATATTTTCCCATGGGTGATTTTCACCTTGTTTTTATTCACTTTGTCATCGGTCTCACTTTTTTTCACAACAAGACACACCGATCCCATTAAAGAATAACGTTCAACTGTATGCAACGAAATAAATTATATGTCAAATTCATAAGTCCTATCTGAGCTTCTGCTCTTACTTTTCCTATGGTTCTTATCACTGAGCCATTCATGCTATTTTCTACAAAACCAAATATATGTTCTACTCTTGCTCTTGTTTTTGATTTGATACGGTTATTCTGTTTTTGTTGGTCTGTAAGGGGCTCAACTAAAATGATCTGCAAAATCAGAACGAGAAACAATATTGTTAAAATAATTTTACATTTAAGCATATGCAATTTTCACAAAAATCTATTTTAGGGTTATTTGATGGTTTGTCGTATTCCGCAATTTTGGAAACTATTTTCAAAAATTTTTGTTTGAAATCCAAAGAAACAAAAACCTCGTTTATATGTCTATACCAAGCACCTATAACATCATGAAAAAGCATTTGATGATTTTAACAATTGCCTTGCTACCGGCAATTTTCAGTTGCGGACAGAGTAATACAAGTAATTTAGAATCAAAATCATCCGTAGATTCTACTGAACAGGAGATAATGGTTACATTGGAGTCACCGGATTATATTTGGGATGGAGTTAAAATCACCAAAACTGATGCCGAATGGCAAAAAATCATGACAGAGCAACAATTTTACGTTGCAAGACAAGCAGGAACGGAAAGAGCGTTCAACAATGCATTTCACGATAATCATGAAGATGGAATTTATTACTGTGTAGGGTGCGGAATACCCTTATTTGATTCTCAACATAAATTTGATTCAGGAACAGGTTGGCCGAGTTATTATCAACCTATAAATGCTAAAAATATCGCTTCCGATACCGATTATGAAATTGGATATGCCAGAAATGAAATTCACTGTGCGCGATGTGAAGCGCATTTAGGGCATTTATTCGACGACGCACCATCTACACCAACAGGTTTGCGGTATTGTATAAATTCTGCTTCTTTAATTTTCAAAAAAAGATAACTTTGCTGCCTCTTATCACTTGCAGTATTGATATTATACATAATTCATAAGGTTCCGCTTTTCAGAAAACTCTATTTTAACAGTATAGGAAGACCTTTCGTTGCTAAAAAGATAAGTCCTTTACTAACTTTATTGCCAAAGGATTCTCCCATACTGGATATTGGCTCCGGAAACGGTCTTGCAGCGCATCTGTTGAAAGAAAAAGGGTTCCATATTGTTCCCATCGATATTCATGAAGGTAATTACCATCCCTCTGTAAAACCCCTTGTTTATGACGGGAAAAATATTCCTTTCGAAAATAATAGTTTTCACACCGGAATTATCTTAACTGTTTTACATCATATAGAGGATCCCGAAGCAATCTTAGAAGAAGCTCTAAGAGTTTGTGAAGAACTGGTGATAATGGAGGATATTTACGACAATAAATTTCAGCAATATCTTACTTACCTTTTTGACCGAATGGCCAATTTGTTTTATTCTCCCTGTCCGCATACAAACAAAAATGACGCTGAATGGCGCGCAACATTTGCAAAAAACGACCTCGAGGTTGTTTCCGTGCATTACCGAAAAGTGATATTTGTTGTAAAACAAGGCATCTATCATGTTAAAAAAAACGGAGGTAAAAAAGCAATAACAACTTAATTGCTTAGGTCAGATTCAAACTTCCTTTTAGCCGGATTAAACTTAAAATTGTTTGTATTGAAAAAATACTCAAATTGTTTGTCGTTTATAAGAGTTTCCGTTTCGCCGAATATATATTCCTTGTTATGGCTTAACAGAATACAATAATCTGCAATTTCTATCGCAAGATCTAATTCATGGGATGCAAAAAGTATGGTTTTATTTTGAGATTTTAATTTTTTTATATGTGAAAATATTTCCAACTTATTTATTATATCTAAATGGGAAGTTGGTTCATCCAATAAAATAATCGGTGTTTCCTGTATTAAAACTTTCGCAATCATAACTTTCTGCATCTCCCCATCACTGAGTTGATAAACAGGACGGTTTGCGAATGCTTCTACATTAAATTGCCTGATCACATCCTCTACAATTTTTTTATCCTCCTTTTGCAGTACATGCATAAAGCCTGTATAGGGGGATCTCGCCATATTTAATATTTCCATTACTGTTAAAGATTGCACTACATCTCCCCTACCCGATAATACAATGCCCAGTTTTTTCGAAAGCGCTTCGGCGGAATAATGTTGCAATAATTTTTGATCCAACAAAATTGAACCCGAGTTAATTTTTTGTAATCCCGCAATGCAACGCAATAATGATGATTTTCCGGTTCCGTTCAATCCGAGTACAGCAATAATGTTATTTTCAGGGATATCCAAATTAATATCCTTCCATAAAACACTTTTCCCATACGCAATGGCAACATCATTTAATTGAATAATTTTTTTGTTTGTAGATGCCATCAGAATATTCGTTTCATGTGTTGATTTTTCCAAAGAATATAAATAACAAATGGAGCACCCATAATTGCTGTAACGGAATTTAAAGGCAATATTCCGGTATCACTGGCAGCGCGAGTAATGATATCGCATAACAACAAAATAATGATCCCCAATAATATAGATGCCGGAATTAATAGAAAATGATCATTGGTGCGAAACAGCATTCTTGCTAAATGCGGAACTGCAATTCCAACAAAAGCGATAGGTCCGCAAAAAGCAGTTATACTGCCGGTTAATAACGCTGTAATAAAAATAATACTATATTTCATTTGCTGAATATTGAGCCCCAAACTTCTGGCATAATTTTCACCCAACAATAGAAGATTTAATTTTTTAGAAAGGAACAGGGAACTTATTACTCCTAAAATAACAAGTGGTGCCAACAAATAGAGCTGCGACCAGGTAACCCCTCCTAAACTGCCGAAGGTCCAGAGAATAAATAATTTTAATGCTCCTTTCTCACTGTAATATTGCAACAATCCCACAACGGCACTAATAGCCATTCCAAACATCAATCCGAAAATGAGTAGAGTTACAGCATCCTTTATTTTATAAGCAACAGCTAATATTATTAATAACATTAACATTGATCCAACAATTGCTGCAAGAATAATGGTATAACTATTATAGGCATAAACAGAAAAAACAGTTCCTGCAGATAACATCACAAATGCCACAAATAAACTTGCACCCGCCGAAACTCCAAGTATATCGGGACCGGCAACGGGATTTCTGAAAAATGTTTGCATCATCAATCCCGCAATGGGCAAAGCCACACCTGCAAGAACAGCCGTTAATGCTTTAGGCAATCGGGATTGCATTAATATAATGGCAGATGCGGAATCACTGTTGCTATTATTAAAAAATATACCCAGGATTTCCGTCAAGGGAATATATACCGAACCCGTAATAATATCCCATAAAAAAATAATTATTGCGAGCACAAACAGAAAAATAAAAAGTAATATAGTAGACTTCTTTTTCAATTCAAATGTTTGTAATATACAAAAGAATGATTCAACATTAATTCAGGATGAAAAATTTTCACCAAGTCTTTCAGCACAACTTGAGGGGCAAAAACTGCACTTTCCCAATAATCGTTGCCGCCCGCACTATTTACCCTATTATTATTATTATATACATTTTCTATACGAAAAGCATTAAAATAATTAAACCGAATATCCGTATTTACCATTTCCTGCAGGTTTTGCGATGCTCCCGGGTGTATCCAGAAATCGGCGTCTTTTGTTTTATTGATCACTTCCTCAAAAGCAACCGGAAAATTACCGGTTTTATCATCAGCGCTCCAGATATAATTAGCCCCTGCATGTTTTAAAAATGTTGCGGCAAAACTTTTTCCGCCAGGTACCGTCCATTCGCCCTTAAAAGCCAATCCGGTAAAAACAGTTGGCTTATTTTGTATGGTATCTGTTATTTTTTGTATTGTTTTATATTCTGCTTCCACACTGCTAAATAAATTTTGAGATGCTGATAATTTATCAAAAAATGTAGCAACAAATTTTATCCATTCCGCTTGTCCCAGTGGTATTAATTCGAGATACTCGTTATTTAAAACAGGAATAAGTTTTAAGGACCTCATTTTATCAAATTGGTCATATTCCGGATTACCACTATTATATGCCATAATAATATCCGGCTGCAATACCACAAGTAATTCCACATTTATTCCTCCCTCATTTCCAATATCATAAATTAAGTTTTCCTCAATGCGTTGATTGAATTTCTCAGAATATATATATTTCAAGCCGCTGAAAGCGATCAATTTATCCTCCACCTTTAAAGCTTCAAGAAAAGGTAAATGTGTTGTGGAAAGGCTTGCGAGATCTGTTATTGGAATATGAATATATTCCATACCCTTTATTTTAATCTCGGGTTCAAGAGACCTATAGAGGTAATATTGTTGAATTGTTTTTGATGAATCAAGGGGATCCCGAACAGTTAAAATATAGTGATCATTAAAATCTTCAATCGTGAATCCTTTTGCATAACTTATTTTGATTTGTTCGCCTTTTTCGCTGCTGTTTAATTCCTTAGTATTTTCCTTACAGGAAATAAAAAGAAAACTACCTATAAAAATGAAAAAAACAAGTGAGAGTCTAAACATCAGCTAATTATTAAATACTAAAAGTCCGAAATCAGGAAAATTTTGTATCCCTGATTCCGGAACCTTTACATTAAATTTTTGAAACGATCTGAGTTTGTGAATTTGTTGCTGTTATAATGGAAATCAAATAATTACCGCTAACAAGATCCTTAATATCAGCAGAAAGAGTAGTAGAATTTACATTGTTGAATTCCAATAATTTCTTTCCAAAGATATCGGAGATCACCACTATTTGAATTTGTTTTTCAGCACTAATCGTTACCTTATCTGCCGCAGGATTTGGGTAAAGAGAGATCAATATTTCTTCCATATTATTGATAGCAGTTGAAGTGCGCACATCGAAAGCAAAATTTCCCGGCGAAACACTTACATCGAAAGTATTTACCATAATGCCACTTGCATCAAAAATATTTACTTTACCAAAACTAAAATAGTCGGTTTCAGAAGTATAGGTGAGGTTATTTAAATTATCAAATGCCAAACCATAAAAACTAATACCATATTCCTCTTCACTTATTATTGTTCCCACTGCAGGGTCAAATTTACTTAAGGTGGTGCCAAACATTTCCTGGTAATATATACTTCCATCCACAAAAGCTGAAGTTCCGCAACCTGATGAGATATTTTCAAGATCGGTTGTTGTAATATCTCCCGAAATAATTTTATAAGCAGATACCGAACTACCGGTAAAATCTTTGTTGTTCAAAGTATAAATATTATCACCGTCTAACATTAAATTATCCGGATTAATGCCATTTGCGCCTAAGTCAACCAAGTTGTTAAGCGAATGTGCAATAAGGTCAATTTCAGCGATCATACCTACTTCAAATCCGAAATTAAAACCGTTGTTTACCGCAACGTATGCAATACCATCTTTAATAACAACACCTTCTGTGGTATAATTAAGTTCCGCATTTAAAATTTCAAATTCGAGGTTCAGGGTTGATTTATTATACACCTGAATATAAGAATCGAAGGATACTAAATATTCACCGCGTGTTACCACGATATAATTATCGTCCACAGCAATTTTTCTAATACCGGGAATTTCGATGGCATTTAAAAGTTCGTCCGTTAATAGATTGTATTGCAGCAGATATTTATCCGCAGCAATATAATAACTGGTTTCATCCAGAACGATATCAGATGCAAAACGTGCATTTTCAATCTCATCCAGCATAACATATGTGCCGATTTCAGGATCGTAAGCACCAACAGAAACGGGGGTTAATATATCCCCCGAAAAATAATCGAAGTAACCTTCGTTTAAAATGAGAATTCGCTCTACGTATGATTGTGCGAATAGAGAAGTTGTGATAATACTGAGAATAAGCGTGTAGGTTATTTTTTTCATAATTTAGTATTTAGTTGTTAGTAGTTAGCATTTATTATATAGGAATTAGTATATAGTATATAGAAACCCATCGATTATTTGAATAATTTAATACAATGCATACAGATATTAATCTGAAACATCATTCACTTTTGCCCCAAAAGTTTTGATCGTGCAATTACAGGCAGGTCTTCTGACTCATCCGCCTTTTGATTTGCCTTCCCATGCGCCGAGGCGGACAGTGGCAATGAAGTATCAAAAGTTTTAAGCAATGTCTGCGGATTTACAGCAGTGGGGACTGTTCCGGATTCTCACCGGATTCCCTCTTAGGATATAACCAAAAATACCGGTTAAATCAACCTAATTTGCGATACAAAATTACGAAACAGAATAGAAATCGGTAACAAACCTTTAAAAATTTATACACAATTAGGAAACATCACACAATAATTTTCCGGGAAAGGCGTTTTTTCTTTGTCTTGTCGCAGAGACGTTCAAGTAAGAAAAGGCGCTGCGCCCCAGGGGTGCGGCGTCCTTATTTTTTAAGGGGGTATTTCCTGTTTACCTTTCCTTATTACCACAAATGTATGATACAACACAATTCCACCAGTGGTTGTCGACTTCCTCCGCATAATTTTCGATAACCTAAAATTTCTTTTCTCTATTTGCAGCTATTAAATCGTTTTTTTATACCCCGATAACAAATTTAAACCAAATTTTTATTTATAATTATTAATTGCAAGACAAAAAATCGAAGCGACAATAATATAATAGGCGAATAATATCAAACATCAAACAACAACCAGATTAAATAAAAAGAAGACAACACACCAATTACACCAATTATTATATAATTTGCAAGCGCAAATTTTTCACCCTTGAATTTTTTGGGATCTGCTTTTATTTTTTTCCAGCCAATTGCGGTAACAAATGCGCTTGCCGCAAGTAACAATGCAGCTACTGCAAATAAGATAGGGGCTCCGAAGATACCTGCAACCGCAGCACCTAATCCGGCCAGTGCTAATCCTGTTCCGCTAACAACTAATGGCTCTAATTTTGGTTCAACTTCCGTGCTATCCTTTTCGTCTTTAATTAGTGCGGGCACAATCAAATTTATCGTTTGTGATTTGCGATTTATTTCATTTGCCAACACAGCTTCGGCGAAATATACAGGTTCTTCTATCGCAGAATAATTTTCCATCAATTCTAAAGAAAACCCCGAAGGCTGTCTTGAATTATGGTTTTCGGCAGCAGAAGTTTGGGTTAGTGAAGAACACCCATTTGTATTAACCAAAACCACAGAATCCTGATTAACCGTACATCGGGAAAACAATAAAATTAGAGGTAAAACGAGCAAACAGTATCTTTTCACAGTGTTTTTGGTTGGTTAACGGGCAAAAATATAAATTATTGTGCTGTTTTAGGGTACTATTCTAATATCAGTTTTTGAATTGATCGGAAATTACCGGATATAATTTCTACAAAGTAAACCCCTTTACTAACGGTTGGGTTGATAGAAATTGCACCTTCCAATATATTTATTTCAGTCGCCATTAGGAGTTCACCTGTAATGGTATAAATGTTCAATTTAGTTCTCTCATTAAATTCCTCCTCTAAATTAATGGTAAATTGATCTGATGCCGGATTAGGATAAATGGTGAAAGTGGAAGTTGATCCTTCTCTCATGCCAATGCCAACTTCAGCATTAATACTGTTGATACAATTATGTGCATCCTTCACCAAAATAGTATAACTACCGGCACTTAACCCCATAAATTTTTTGGATGTCTGCCAACTCACACCACCATTTTTTGAGTATTGTTTTGCACCAAATCCTCCACTGGAATTTACCGTTATTTTACCATTTGAAGCTCCTGCCATTGTTTCGTTAATTATACCTGTTACTGAAATGTTCAAAATCGGATCTTCTGTAATCATTAATGTGCTTGTTAAAGACTCCCCACACGCATCTGTTATTCTAACCTTATAATTTCCGGCACAAAGATCGGAAACAGGTACAGTATACGTTGACCATGATAAACCGCTTGGTTTATATTCCATAAAATAAGAACCACAGCCGTAATTACCATTTAGGGTCAATACTCCATTACAAGATCCATTACAGGTAACAGGAGAAATCACAGCATTAATGCTCAATGGCAATATCAAGGTTTCATCACAACCAATATCTACCACACCACTTAATATCCTCATTTCGCCATCCAAATCAAGATCAGTGGCATCAAAAACATAAGTTGGATCACCGGCATTAATACATGGAGAACCCGGAATTAAATGAAAATCGGGAATGAGTGCCAAAATATCAACCCACTCCGGATCCGTGAAAATAGATTGTGCATCAGATCCGGTTGCGGCAATATAATTTGAATATCCAACTATATAATCATTGTCAAAAAAGAATTTTACGTCCGTTTCTCCTTCGGGATAATAAAATAAATTATAATTATAAATATTATTAAAGGTGATATCAGTTGTTTCTGCATTTACTAACCATGCATTTGTAGATGTATAAAAAATATTATTTTTTACTATACAATTTAAGGCATATTGCACCCATAATTGTCCGAAACCAGTATTTAACAAATCGTTATCAAATACAGAATTTCCTGTAAAAATGCAATTTTGAACCATTCCAGTTGTCGGAAAATCGTATCCGCCAAATCCAAGTCCGGCTTTTTCATTTTTATAAATAATGTTATTTCTCACTGTAATATTTTCTGCGATAAATCCTTGATTTTCACACCCAACCTCAAGTCCCACATCACTTCCGGTAATGGAATTATTTTCCACTACTATATCTTTTCCTCCATCCACATATACACCTGCCGCATAACCTCCTCCATAAATAGAGTTCGCATTTATCACGGTATTGCCTTTACATACGCCATTTCGCGCAAAATTTACGGCATCATTAGTATTTACCCAATCCTCCCCTCCTATCATTACAATTCCAATATTATTTACATCCTCCACAAGATTATTGGTTATTTCAAATCCGTTGATATTGCCATTAACAGCAATACCTTCACTCGGCGCAGGTTCAATATTCTGGAGATGATTATTTGAAATAATTACATTTGAAAAGGGTGTAACAGTGTGTGAACCAACAAATAAAATTCCGGCAGCGTTAAAGCCCATCAGTTCATGGAAAAAATTATTTTGAATTAGAATATCATCTCCACTTCCTTCACATAAAATTCCATAACTTTCATCACAATCAGTGCCATAAAATTCACAGTTTGTTATTTCAATATGACTGCAACTCCCGTATAAATTTATCACTGGCTGATAAGATCCGTTATGGCCGGTAAATTTGATCCCATCAATTTTAATATAATTCTTATTCTCGATATACATCAGCGACTGATTGTTGCCAATAGTGCTTCCATTTAATATCACTTCATCACTATTGTAATTTTGTAAAACGATATAATTTCCTGCAACTCCTCCATCATTCCAGGTCAATTTCCCGGTATATGTTCCTACCATAACATTGAGAATATCACCATCATTAGCCTGATTTAGCGCAAATTGTATGGTTTTCCAAGGCGATATAGTGGTTGTTCCGCTATTGGCATTATTACCGGCGGGTGAGATATAATAAGTTGTTGCCAATACATTGGCAATAATATTCATCGCGATAAGGAAACCAAGCGCTTTTTTCATTGTTGTAATTTATTGCACCAAATTACTACAATTTATCACAAAAAAAACCTCCGAAGAAACAAATCCTCGGAGGCCTCTTATTCACACTTGATCAATGAACTGTAAGCAGGTATTTACTCAGCGATTCCACACTGTTGCTATACCAAAATTCTTTATTTACCAGATAATAATCCGACTTATCCAATACTTTGGAATAAGCACTTTTTGCCAAATTCAATTTAGTATCTTCATACCACATCGTATGCATCATCCGCGCAACCTGCGCAGAAGTGAACCAATTACTTTGTAAAGCCTGTTCAGCAACTTGCAATTTACTGTCGTCGTACCATTGATCTTCCATTACATTTAATAATTGAACAAAAGCAACTTCCTGCATCACCATTGGTGGAGTATAATAAACATCAGGTTGGAAGTTCGGTTGCTGATAATATGGTTCGTAATAAGATTCAGTATAAGTAATTAATTGTTGCACATGCTTAATATAAAATCTTCCGAAATTATCAACAACAGCATAAATTAAGGAGGAAGGTTTAATATATATGTTACCCGAATAGATCTTCACTCGTTGTGTATTGGAATAATATCCGCTATGCTGAATTTTTTCTGTAAAAATTTCTACAAAATGATTTCCTGCCGGAATATTATTTAATGAAAAATGTTTTACGGGCTCTCCAAAATATTCGCCATCTAAAGCCACCGTCATAAATCCTGTACCCGTTAATTTAATTTCAAAGGTTGAAGCATTATACAAATTGTAATCGTATGCATGGGGAGGGTATGCGAATACGTTTTGCAAATTAAATAACATCAAAAACATTAATTTAGGTAGTACATTTTTCATAATTCCTCCTTTTTTATTTCCCTGAATTCCACAATCATGCCAATCCCTAGAAATTAATCAAATCAGAGTATTAGATAAATATCCGCGCGGATATTTTAGAAATTGAAAAAAGGCAAGACCTTTAGGTTTAAACTCACTAAAATTCTGCGTATTTTTGCAGTGTGATCTCAAAGGAAACAATAGCTAAAATTGTTGATGCAGCTCGAATTGACGAAGTTGTGGGGGATTTTGTGCAGTTGAAACGCAGGGGGGTAAACCTCATAGGAGTGTGCCCCTTTCACAATGAAAAAACCCCTTCTTTCACTGTTTCTATTCCAAAAGGCATTTACAAATGTTTTGGGTGTGGTAAAGCCGGAAACTCCATTTCATTTGTAATGGAGCATGAACATTTCACGTATCGGGAGGCACTTAAATATCTTGCGGTTAAATATAATATTGCAGTAGAAGAAAAAGAACGCACCAATGAAGAATTAATTGAAGAAAGCCGTAAAGAAAGTTTATATATTATAAATAGTTACGCGCAAAATTATTTTTCTGATTATTTATTGAATAATGAAGAGGGAAAAAACATTGGATTAAGTTATTTTATTGAAAGAGGACTTCGTCCGGAAACAATGGAAACTTTCAAGTTGGGTTATTGTTCTGCGGAAGGTGATATTTTCACAAAAAATGCAATTGCTTCAGGATACAAACCGGATTTATTACAACAATTAGGATTAACCACCCAGTACAATAAAGATTTTTTCAGAGGGAGGATATTATTTCCGATTCACAGTGTAAGCGGAAAAGTTTTGGGTTTCGGGGGGAGAACTTTAAGTGCGGATAAAAAAATTCCTAAATACATCAACTCTCCCGAAACGGAAATTTATTTTAAGAGTAAGATTGTTTACGGAATATATCAGGCGAGGAAAGCGATAACGCAACTCAATGAATGTTATTTGGTGGAGGGATATATGGATGTAATTTCTCTATTTCAAAGCGGAATAGAAAATGTTGTCGCATCTTCGGGAACTTCCTTAACGCAGGATCAGGTAAGATTAATAAAACGATATACCACTAATTTAACAATATTATACGATGGCGACAGCGCGGGGGTTAAAGCAGCAATTCGCGGATTGGAAATTGCACTGGAAGAAGGTGTTAATGTAAAAGTTGTTTTATTTCCTGCAGAACATGATCCGGATACTTATGTTCAAAAATTAGGTGCTGATGGATTTATAAAATTTATATCGGATAATAAAAAGGATCTCATAACACTTAAAACAGATCTCTATTTAGAAGAAGCTAAAGGTGATCCGGTAAAAATTGCCGGTATCATTAAAGATATTGTTCAGAGTATATCACTCATTCCCGATTCTATTGTAAGAAGTTTATATTTAAAACAAACTTCCAGGGCATTAAATGTAGAGGAACATTTATTGATCTCTGAGGTAAATAAAATTCTGCGTCAAAAGGCAGCTAATAAATTAAACCCCGGCGACAAAGCATCTTATGAATCACAAGCTGAACCACCACTTTTAAAAGAAACAAAAGTTTTTACCTTCTATTTAGATGAACCTCAGGAACGCGATATCGTGCGACTATTACTGGAAAACAGCAACTTTGAAGTAGAAGGCGAAAATGCTATAGCACGAATACTACGCAACTTAACTGATGTGGAAATTGAAAATATTACCTACAAAAAAATTATTGACGAATACCGGACCTATTATGAACACAATGAATTTTTACCACAGGTATATTTTATTTCACATGAAGATGAATCTGTAAAAAGTTTAACACTTGACTTGCTGCAATCGCCTTATGAATTAAGTGACAACTGGTTAAAAATGCATGATGTTCCCATTACAGAAAAACAATTTCTGGTGCGCAAGGATATTGTGAAATCCATTTCCATGTTGAAATTGAAGAAGATCATTAAAATGAAATCAGATGTAGATAACCGGATAAAAGAATTGCAGGCAGAATCTACGGATAACAACTACGATGAAATCATGCTTTGTCTGCGTGAATCCATGCAATTACAAGTTTTTATCAATAAATTATCAGTGGACACCGGCACCGTTGTTTTACCTGTTGTAAAATAATATATTTTATACCCGGAACCAATTTCTTTCCTTTAATTTAAAACCCAAAGTTCGGTAAAGGTCAATAATATCTTCCCACGCTGTATCTTCCAGAGGTTTGATAATTGACCAACTTTCCTCAAACCAAAATTCCTCAAAAACTTCAATAGGGCGACTTTTATCCAGCGCAAATTCTGTGAGGCCAAGTGCTATTTCTATACAATTAACTGCGGAATTTATTTTCGTATCAAAACGGTTAGCTTGCCTATATTCGGTAAGTCGTTTTCTCAGTTTTTCGGCAAGTGCAGATAAAGTCATAATAACAATTTTAAACAAAAATAAAATTCTTATAATTTAACAGCATATCGCACTGTTAAATTCCTCGGAGCCTCCATCATGGCGGGTCGTATGGAGTAATCGCGGTTAAGCAGGTTAGTACAAATGAGCGATATTTCGTTTGTTTTATTCACTAAAAATGCCACCCGCATATCCACTATACAATCTCCTGTATTATGTTCGTCGCGATATTGTTGCAAACCGGGAACTATATAAATAGTAGTATTCGGAATAATCGGATCAACAAAAGCAGCATCCACTGCTTCCATAAAAGAATAATAATTAACTGTTACTCCTATTCTGAATTTTTTGATGGTAGATTCCGCATCAAATTTAATGGTATGTTTAAATCTGTATTTTAAAATATTTTCATCTGCACTCGACAAAGCATTTTGCAAGGAATCAAAATCCTGAAATTTAGGATCGATATAGGTATAACCTGCAATTAAGGTTGTTGGAATTGTTCCAAATTTCCCTTCTCCAATTACCGATATTTCCCCTCCCAATATTCTTGTTGCACCAATATTTAAACTTTTAAATCCATAAGGAAAAAACACTCCCTCATCAGGATAATATCCGAAGGTAAATTCCATCATATTATTGTATTCCGAAATAAACCCGGAGAGATCAATAAATGCTTGCCATGAACTTATTTTCATTCCCTGTTTAATTCCGATCTCACTGCTCCATCCGGTTTCTGAGGTAAGGTCAGGATTTGGAAAAACGCCCAATAAACTAATGGATGTTGAAATATATTTTTCTGCAATTGTTGGGAAACGATATCCTTGTCCCCAGGAAGCTCTGATATAAGTATATTCCGCAGCCTGATAATTTGCTCCTAACCGAAACACAGGACGCGATTCTTTTAATCCTGCAATCTGATTAAATTCATAACGCATTCCACTACTGATATTTAACTTATCAAAAAACTTTTTATCAAATTGCAAGTATGCTGCTTCATTGCCGGAAGTAAAAGTGGTGTCACCATATAACTCTGCCACCACTTTTGTGAAACTGCCAACCACACCCGCAGAAAGCACTGCGGCACTATTTTCAAAATGTTTTTGATATTGATATTCCCCATAATACAGATCGTTAAAATTACTTTGTGCTGTTGTTGCAGTAGCGTTGTGATTGCCATAATAACGCATCAATAATTTATGTCTGTTTCCTTTTTTATCGTAATAATTAAAATAAGGATCTACCGTTATCTTAAATCCCTGATTAAACGCAGCGGTTCCATCAAACGGAATATATAATCCGGAATCAATTCCACTCCAAAAAAAGAAACTTGTTGATCTGTTTACTTGTGCATTAACATTTAACCCAACTGCAAGATTATTATTTATCCTGTATCTGGTATTGATATTCGCCCTTCCACGGCGATTGTACATATCTTTAAAATAACTGTTCTGATTATATACATAGGCACCGGTTGAAAGATCAAATCTTCCGAATTTTTGCCTGTGTGCAAAACTGGCTCCTGCGGTAAATGGAAAATCATCATCCCACCATTTTTGTGCTGTATCTCTCGGAGAAAAATACATTCCGTTAAAAAAATTAAATCTTGTTTCGGGGGTTGATGTTGGATATGCAGTGCGCACATTAATAATGCCATTTAATGCACTCGATCCATATAAAGCACTGGAAGCACCTTTAATTATTTCTACCTGCTCAATATTTTCCATAGGAATAAAATCCCAACTCGGAAAAGCCGCATCTCCTGTCAATACAGGAAGATCATCCATTAATAATAATACCCGACTTCCTGCACCAAAACTATATCCCGATCCACCACGAATATTTGCCTGACCATCAATTACACAAACACCCGGCATTCGCTGCAAGGTTTGATCTAATTTAACATCGTTGGTATTATTTATAAGTGTTTGTTTTATTACATCAATAGAAACCGTTTCCTCTCCTAATTTTTTTTCGAATTTACTACCACTCACTACCACCGTATTTAAAATGCCATTATCCTGTTCAAGTGTATTATTTATTTCAACTACCTGGCCGACTGTCAAAATAATTTCACGCGATTGTTTTAAATATCCAACATAACTAATGGTAAGTGTAAATGTTCCAGCAGGAGATTCAAATTCAAAGGTCCCGTCAATTCCTGTTGCAGCTCCGGTTTGGTTACTAAGAAATACCGTAGCCCCAATTAAAGGTTCCTGTGTATCGGCATCTGTAATCAATCCTGTGATGACCGCATTTTGGGCTTGTATTAACTGACAGAGCAAAGCAAAAACTAATAGGAGAAGGTATCTCTTCATAAATTGTGGTGGTTGTGTGGGATAAAGATATAGAAAAGGAGGAGAAAGGATGGAAGGTGAAGAGTTTTCAGAAATTTCAATTTCTCACTGGGTAACGGCACTTAGACTTAAACAATTTGAAATCATTAATATTTACACCTATATTTGATAGGAGTTATCATTTTACCAATAAAAATTAATTCACCTTTTAAATTATCCTATCATGAAAAAATCTACATTTTACTCCACCTTTCTCTTTATTTTTACTTCCCTTGCAGTAAGTGCGATAGCCAATAGAGGGTGGGGGGGAATTTAGTTAATAATATTGCAGGAAAGGCTTTTCTGCCTGATTCTACGTATGAAGATACTATAATTGTTGTGGATGATACCGTAACTATTTATAACGGTGGCTTGGACACGATTTTTATAGTGGAAACGGATTCAACGGCAGAAGATGCTAAAATAAGGGTTAATGTGCGATTGAAATTGTTAAAAATTATGGATATGCAATTCAGGGAGTTGACCCGATTAATGGAATAATAGGGTTGATACCCGGTGCAGCGCCAAAAGTAGTTAATATGAATTTATTCGGAATAAATGTAAGCGGCATGTTTGAGGAGTCTACGCTTCCATACAATGAGTTGCACACGAATGAACAATGGAACTGGCTTAGCGAGCTAAGGCCGGAAACGCTGCGTTTCCCTAGCGGAGAATATGGTGAATTTGCCATGCTTTTGAAAAACAGAGATGGCACTGATGCACAGGGTTATGGGTTTAATATTGAGGAAATATATAAATATTAAGATAGAACGGATAGCGACCCTGCTCCGGAACCTAAAACTTTGGCTGAAATATTAGCGCTATCAGAAATTGCATTAAACGATATTATAGATCCTAAAAATGTTCAAAAATTTATTGATTTTAGAAATAAATATGAACAGCAATTACTTGTCACTGATAGATATATAGACATAACGGATTTTATCGGTGTAAATTCCTTGAATTTTTATATAAAGCGAACACCCTATTTTGCCATGCAATTATTGAGCGAAATAAATAGAAATGGTTTACAATATTTGCCATCCACACAATTTATCGCCCGAAGTAATATTAATCAGGCTACAACATTTTTTATCAATGCAGGTAAAACACTACTCTATATTTATTATACCAATGTAAAGAACGAACCACAAACCTATACTCTTTATAGTGCTAATTTATTACCACTTTGGCCCCTGGCTGATTTTGTAACTGTATCACCTGCAAGTTTAATACGTTTACAAGCGAACAAGCCATACTCAACAGCCGGCAAAGGGAATTTATACGATATCAACTTGTGTTATACCACCACCCCGCACGATTTTGAACTTCGCGAGTTGGAGGTTCCGTAACCAAATGTGCCAAGCGGTTGCAGCGCATTAATAACGGGTGAAAACCGCTGCCTTACCGCTCCTGCAAACAGCATGGGATATTTTATTGTTCCTATTGCACCAGGATTTGATCCAAGGCTGGAAGCTGCATCTAAACCTGCATATTATACTATTTTTCCAAATCCGTCTAATACTAGTTTTAATATAATTTCCAATCAAACAATAGAAGATGTAAAAATATTCAACCTCGATGGCATATTAAAACTCGAACTTAATAAACCCGGCACAAATAATATTAATATAGAAACCTTACCCCAAGGTGTTTATTTAATTTTGATAAACAATACAACAGTATTAAAATTAATTAAAGCATAAAAAATGAACAAAAAATTATTAGCATACTCCGCAATGGCGTGCGCGCTCGTGCAAATAAAAAATACAGCGAATGCAGAAGCTGTATATACTAATATTGATCCCGATACCATAATAAACGATCATTTGGAATACTACTATCTTGATATCAATAATGATGCAATTTCTGATTTCCAGTTTTTTAATGTTTCCTATATACACTATGATACTTTTTATAATACTTCAGAATTTAGGCAAAAAATTTGGGCGGGTGTCATGACTTGGGATAATGGTGTAGCAGGTTCTTCTCAAACTTTTGTTGGGGGTGGCACCCGCTATTATCCCTATGCATTGCACCTTGATGCCCCTATTAATGATTTTTTACAATTTAATAATTGGATAAATCAGGAAATGGTTTTTAGAACTTCTTCATCCTTTACCTTTTTGGGCAATCCATATTATATAACAAATTTGGGTGGCAATTGGTATCCTGAGTTTATCGATCATTTTGTGGGAGTTAAGTTTTTGGATATGGATAACAAAAATCATTTTGGGTGGATACGCTGTGATGTGTTGGAGGAAGGAAGAATTTTAGTAATTAAAGATTATGCTTATGAAAGCAAGCCAAATGTTAGTATTAAGGCGGGAGATATGCTTGGAGATACCACTTCAAGGGCGGTAAAAGAAGAACCCATTTTTAATGTTACAGTTGACCAAAATATTTTGGAGGGTTTAACTATTTACACATTCAACAGCGATCTGTTTGTAAATTTAGAAGAAGTTAATCACGTATATGAGTTGAAAATTTATTCGATAACCGGGCAAATTATGCATACCCAAACAATAGCTGAATTAAATACCATTATTCCGTTGAACAGTTACAATAAGGGATATTATTTAATTGAAGTCACAAATGAAGAAGGCAGGTTTACGAAGAAGGTTTTTGTTAATTGATGCCAATTTACCGGTGTAATTAAGTGTTTACTTTTAAAATTAATCCATTACTGCAAATAGATTGAATATAATGTGATGGTAATTGCAATAAGCGTTAAAACAATTAAAAATTATTACTAATTTATCTACTATTTCATAAATTCCTTTAGATTGTTTTTAGCTAGTTGTTGAATTTTTTTTCTAAGAAATTTTGTTCTGCCAAGTATTAAACCTGAAAACCCCAATGCTTGTTTTGCCCATAACGGGAAACTAAAAGTATCTTTATGTTTAACAATTTTTCCGTTTTCAAAAACAAAATGTGCCTGAATTCGATTGATCACTTTTTTACCCGTTTTAGAGAATGTATACGTTGCAACCCAATTTGCAGACCCTTCTTTTTCATCTGCTTTTACATTATCGAATACTAGCTGAAGGTCTTTACCACCTTTTATCAGCATTTCCCACATTGCCCGAACCTTTGTGGCGTCAAGATCTTTAAACACCTCGTCTTCAAAAACTGCATTGTCGGCATAACATTGTTGCATAGTTTTATAATCTTTATTTTGAAATGCAGTATAGAATGTATTTATACATTGTTCGTTAGCGTTCATAGATAGATTTTGCGTGACGATAAAATCGAAATGTAGATAAAAAACAGGAGTAAAACGGGATTATTTTACCTTAAGGTAATGTTGCGAATTACCTGACCATTAAAGTTTTTGTTTCACTGTAAATATCACCAATTAATTGAACAAAATAAAGTCCCGATGCCAGATGATCCAGATTACTAATTGTGGTTGCCGAAAGTTCGCCGGTGGTCAATTTTATCTCTGTAGTATATATAAGTTGGCCACTGATATCAAATACATTTAAAACAGCATCACCATTTTCAAAACCATTAATAATAATCGTTGTTAAAAATTCGGCGGGGTTAGGCATTATAGTAATCAAATTTGTTTCCTCAATGTTCAATCCTTTTAATTGAATATATGCTTTTGCAAAACTAGGAATACCGTATCCCAATAAATAATCAGGATTGGTATATTGAGAAGAACTTTCTTCTACGATTTGTTTTATTTCCATATTTGTTAATTCCGGAAATGCGCTCCATAAACTTGCACATGCTCCAGCAATTAATGGGGAAGAATAGGAAGTTCCACTACCATTTAAAACTGTTCCAAACTGATCTATATATGCAGTGCCGGCACCTTGTCCGGAAACATTAGGTTTTAACCTGCCGTCTGCGGTTGGACCAACAGAACTAAAGGTTGCATAATTTTCATTTGCATCCACTGCACCGATAGTAAACACACTATCACCATCCGCAGGAACACCAATAAAATGCCAACTGCTCCCCGCTTCATTTCCTGCACTGTTACAAACAAGAATTCCCACACTCGCTGCAATATCTGCCGCAATGGTTGCCACTGCAGTATTTCCATCCAGATCTTCATACGTATGATTTTGTAGCGAATCATCAAAAGTGGTATATCCTAAGGAAGAATTAATAATATCTGCACCCACAAAGTCGGCATATTCAGCACCTTCCACCCAATAATCTTCTTCTGTAATAGTTTCGCTGGAAGTTACTTCCGTTCTGAATAAATAAAATTTTGCATCCGGAGCACTTCCGATATATTCTCCCGGCATATCTCCTCCCATTATACTCAATACATTACTTCCGTGCGTGCTGCTGTGAAAAACACTGTCATTATCATCGGCAAAATTTCTAGTTGCAATTATTTGATTCTTATCCCAAAAACTTTTAAATCCATCTCCAACATCAACACCATAAAATCCGCCGTCCAAAACAGCAATAGTAATTCCCTGTCCTGTAAATCCAAGGTCGTGCAAAAAATCAATATCAATCATATGATTTTGATTGTATGCGCCACCATAATCATTTGATGCTACTTCAGAAGTCCTATAAAAAATCGCATTATCCAATGGTAAAGTTTCCTCCACCGATTGGTATTTTTTTACATATTCTATTTTCTGCACAAAAGGCAATATGGAAATTGCACCGAGTTGCGCATCGTTATTAATTTTTATACTTACGGCATTTAACCATCTGCTTTCCACAATCACCTCAACACCCAAATTCTCGAGGGCAGCAACATATACAGAGTTCACCGGAAGATCCAAATAGCGAACGGGGATGTTCATTATTTCGCGCCTGGATATGGATTTTGCGGAAAGAAATTCCGCAGGTTTAGCCAATGAAAAGGGCGAATTATTTTTATCCGTAAAAAATATCCAATATTTGATATCCGAATTCACGGTAGAAATCACCTCATTATGCTCAACGAGTTGTTTTTGCGAAAATGCATTCGAAAAACATATAAAAAAACTAAAAAAAAGTAATACTATCCCTTTCATTTATAAAATATGGTTTTATTGATCTTTCCATTTAATTAACAAAAACCCTTACACTTTGTTTGTTTTTATTTGTTAAAATAGAAAGGATATAAATTCCCGCCGTGTATTTTTCAGTAATAGGAATACGGAATGATTCCATAAAATTATTATTAAGGTATATCTTCTCCGAATACATCATTTCTCCCTGTAAATTAATTAATTGCATGGTTGCAAATTCATTTAAATGACTTTCAATAAATACCGAAAAGAAATCGCTTGCAGGATTTGGTAAAACCTGTATGGTGACAAGCGTTGTATCCTCAATAATCACAGTATCTTCCGGTTCCTGAGCTTTAAGAATTTCATAAGCAAGTCCAAAATTCGGAATTCCATGACCCATAGTGTCGTTGGGAGTTAAATATAAATGTGCGCTTTGCTGAACAGCATCCATAATTTCCATGTTTGTTCTGTAAGGAAATGCTCCCCATAAACTGGCACATGCACCGGCAATTAAAGGTGAGGCGAAGGAAGTTCCGCTTAAATTAAAAATATTACCACTAGGATCTAATACAGCCGATCCAACGCCAAGTGCTACGATATTCGGTTTTAAACGGCCATCGAATGTTGGCCCATAACCACTGAACCCGGCATGAAATCCTGACGTATCCACTGCACCAATAGAAAAAACACTATCCCCGTCAGAAGGCATAGAAACATAATGCCATAAATTTCCACCTTCGTTTCCCGCACTGTTACAAACTAAAATTCCTTTTGATGCTGCCATATCTGCCGCCATTGTAACCACTGTTGTATTGCCATCCAAATCAGCGTAAGTATGATTTTGAAGGCTATCGTCAAAGGTGGTATAACCTAATGAAGAATTAATTATGTCTACTCCTAAATAATCTGCTAACTCTGCAGCTTCCAACCAATAATCTTCTTCCACTACATACTCACTATCTGCAATTTCAGTTCTGAATAAAAATAATTTAACATCCGGTGCCGATCCGGAAAATACACTGTCAATATCACCACCAATTACACTGGAAACCCAACTTCCATGATACCCTGAATAAATATTAAATACCTGATCATTATCATCCGGAAAATTATGAAATCCCAATATCTGTCCCTTATCCCACATACTTTGAAATAAAATTGCAGTATCCATTCCGAAAAAACCGGCATCAATAACTGCCATTACCATATCAGCGCCTCTGTGTCCAAGTTCAAGAACTGTATCGAGATTTATTTGCTCGATCTGATTTTTTGCAGTACCGAAAACACCGCCTATATCAGTATTTGTAGCAGATTTATAAAATGTCGCATTATTTAATGGCACAGTATTTTCATCAACAATATGATACTTATTTACTGCGCTTATCTGAGTTACATAAGGCAGTAGAGAAACCCTAATAAGTTGATCTTCACTTAAATAAGCGCTCACTGCATTTAACCAACGCGATTGCACTTCAATGGTAATTCCTTTATTATTTAATTCTTGAATATATTGTGCACTTACTGGAATATCTGTTTCATTTACAGCAATATTAAATCTTTTTCGTCTGTCAATTGCGCGTTGAGTAAGCAATTGAACCGGTTCGTTTTTAGAATAAGATGAATTGAGTTTATCACTGAAATAAATCCAATATTTATCCTTTTCTGTATTGGAACCAAAATCGATCCGCACACCATCAATAAAATATTCTGTAAGAGTGCCGCGACAATTTTTAAAATTTAAACTCTGAGAAAAGCACATAAAAATGCTGCTTACAAATACGAGGAGGAGGAATTTTTTTTTGATCATATAGAAACCTGATTGAATTGTGACCCAATTCAAAGATACAAATATAATCTGTTGCTTTGTCGCGATAGTGTCATAAGCCTTCGGGATCGGCCATTTTTAACCGGTAAACCCCTTATTTGATGTTTTAATCAATTGGAAAAAATTCTTTTTATAAGTTTCGGAAATCGGTATTGTCTTGCTGCCTATACAAATCTCCTCCTTTTGGATGGAATCGATTTTGGCTAATGCTACCATATACGACTTATGAACTCTACAAATCATTAATTTTGGGAGTACATCTTCCAATTCTTTAAAGGTTTGCAGCGTCATAATATTTTTATGTACTGTAAAAATTCTCCTGTAATCACCCATACCTTCAATAAAAAGAATGTCGTTTAACATTATTTTTTCCAAACGATATTCTGTTTTGATGAAAATATATTGTTGCGACTTTGACAAATCAAGGGTTGGAACTGAATTTAATGCTTTGTCAACTGCCTGCATAAAACGTTCAAAAGGAAATGGTTTTAATAAATAATCTGTAATATTCAATTCATACCCTTTGATGGCATATTCCGGGTATGCAGTAGTAATAATTACGTTAGCAGCAATTTTTGAAGTTTCCAAAATGCTGATCCCCGACATTTCTCCAAGATTAATATCAATAAATACAAGATCAACAGCATTTAATTGCAAAAAAAGTAAAGCATCCGTTCCGTTATCGAATACTGTAAGTAGATTCAGGGAGGGATGTTTTAAAACAAAACCCCTTAACTTTTCCATTGCAAGCGGTTCATTCTCTATGATGATGCAATTCATTTTCATTTTCGTAAATACTTAAAGTTACCTCGTAAATATTATTTTTACTTTTTATATCCAGCACATGTTTGTCCGGATACAAAAGCAGCAAACGTTTGCTTATTAAAGCCATACCCAACCCGCCAAATTCCTGCTTATGTGTCTCACCTGTGTTGATATAATTTTTACAAATGAACAAAATTCTAGTTTCCTCAATTACAAATTTGATATCAACACTATTTTCCGCAGCTAAAAATTGTGTGTGTTTGAATGCATTTTCCAAAAAGGGAATAAATAAAAGTGGTTCTATCATTCTGTCCGCCACCTCTCCTTCTATTACCAATTGTATAGCATTGGTATTTGATGTTCGTATTTTTTGAAGTTCAATATATTTTTCCATATACAAAAGTTCCTTTGCAAGTGCAATTTTTTCAGTTTTTGTTTCATAAAGCATATAACGTAAAATATCGGAGAGTTTGTTTAAATAATTGGAGGCGGCAACCTGATCCTTAAGTATCAAAGCATCTATGTTATTTAAAGTATTAAATAAAAAATGTGGATTAATCTGAGACTTAACCATTGCTAACTCCATTTCATAATTTTTTTTATTCAGTTCCTCCTTCCATTTGATATCAGAATATGCTGTTATGAATCCTTTGAGCACAAGTCCTATGATACAATTCAATGCTGCAATAAAACACATTAATATAAATTCAGGTATAGCCGAATTCCATCCGTCAACGAACATAATGTCAATGCCATTCAGTAATAACATCAATATAACGCCTACTGCACCTGCAATAATGGAGCTAACAATTCCACTTAAAAAAAGTGATGCTATTTTTCTTTTTGCCAAATATCGATTATACAAAATGGTATAACCGGCATAAAACCCTAATACTCCGGGCGTAATGGCAAATGCAGTTACTAATTTTATCCAATTAATAAAAAATGCAGTTTTGTTTGTATCAAAATCATCCTGCGAAGCAGCACTTAAAACGAAAATGACAAATAACAAAAAAATATACATAACCCAATAACCTAAGTGCAATAGAATAACTGCTATTTTTCTCATTTTAAAAATTACAAATTTATTGATACCTGATTCCATGTGCTTCAAAAAAATAATTTAACCCTTTTCCGTTCTCCTGTCAAACATCCTGTAATTTACAAAGGTAATCAACACAAAATAACCAAAAGCGAACAGATGAATACTTATTGGAGGAGCTGACATTGCGGTCCCCGATAATTGAAAATAATTTAATGACGTATAAGTATAGGGTAATGTATACCCAAATTCCCAGGAAATGGCAAACAGCGTGGCAATTATACCTATAAATCCAATACCGACCGGAACAAGAAAGTTCTTATACCGAAGACTGATCAGATATTGTAAGGCAATTATGGGAAGGCAGTCAATAAAATATAAAGCACTCGATTTTAAATATAGCAAAAAAGGAAATGCTGCTGTTGGAAAAGGTATATCTGCTAAAAATAGTGCAGGTATTAACACGGATAGAAATATACCTAAATTAAAAAGCAACAAAAACATCAACATCAACAAAAGGATCACTGTCAGTTTCACAAGAAAAATATAGGAAAGTGGCTGCGGACTTGCATATAATTGTTTCCAGGTATTATTTTTATATTCCAGCTGCGCTAACATTCCGGTTACTAATATTATTCCCATTGGCAACAAGAACATTGCCATCGATTGCCAGGATTCGTTGTAAAATATTTCCCAAAAATTTACATCCGCATTTTTTACTGCAGTTTTTGTGGGGTAACTTAGTTGGATCAGAATCATCACGAATGGAATAAAAAGAGATCCTCCAATTACGAGCCAAAAAGCAGCTGTTTTTCTGATCTTAAGTAATTCGCTGTTTAAACTGTTTAATATCGTTATCTTCATATTATTTGTTGTTTATTAAATGCATAAAAATATTTTCAAGATCTTGTTTGGTGGGTGTTATCTCATATATTTCAATTCCTTCTCCCACCAATAAAGAATTAATTGCAGCAACTTGTGTTTTGATAATAAAAGGAATTACAATCTTGTTTAGCCTGATTTGAGTTTCGGGGATATTTTTTGCGATAAGTGCCAAGGCTTTTTCATTTGCATTGGTATCCATAATTATACAATCGGATAAATACTGTTTATCCATCAGGTCTTTTAAGGTGCCTTGCATTATCAATTCTCCTTTGTGAATAATACCGATATGAGTGACCAGTTTCTCAATTTCTGATAATATATGACTTGATATAAGTATGGTGATTCCAACCTCCGCATTTAATTGTTGCAACAAGCTGCGCATCTCCAAAATTCCATTTGGGTCTAATCCATTGGTTGGTTCATCCAAAATCAATAATTTGGGTTCGTGCAACAAAGCAACTGCAATGGCGAGACGTTGTTTCATCCCCAATGAAAATTTCCCTGCTTTTTTATTTCCCGTTCCGGAAAGACCTACAAGTTGAAGAACCTGCTTAATTCTCGCAGCGGGACATTGATATAATTTTTGCCAAACTTTCAAATTTTCAATTGCTGTAAGATGAGTATATATCGAAGGGCTTTCGATTAATGAACCGATATTTTGTAATATTTCAATGCGGTGTTGGGCATAGTGTTTATTAAATATTTTAATGGACCCCTGTTGATTTTTTAGTAACCCCATCAATAAACGAAGTGTGGTTGTTTTACCGGCTCCATTCGGCCCTAAAAATCCATAAATACAGCCAACGGGTACCTGAAGACATATATTATTTAAAACATTTTCCTGTGTCGAAAAATGATAACTGAGTGCTTTAGTTTCTATGCTATACATAAGTTCAAATCTTTTATTGGATGAATTGCAGTGTAAAACTATTCCTTTAACATATTTGGATTACAAAAATTATGTAATTCAGCATAGTTTGTCTGTGAATTGGCATTATTATCCTTTGAATTGCCTTTTCAATCTTTAAAATATTGACATTGTAGGAATTGAAAACAATAAATAAACCTTGAAACAAAGAAATAATATCGCCAAATTGCAATTAAATTAATGTTATCTTTAAACTCTTTTTGGTTTTATGCCATAATAGATTAAAACCAATAACTTGCAGAAATCATTTGATACACTCATTCAAAGTTTTATTGATAATAATGTTGGAGTCGCTGACGATTTCTTAAGTATCCCTCTTGCAAAATTGCTCAAAGAAAATTTGTTGGCACTTTATGCAAATGGTGCTTTTCTTGCTGCTGGCACGGGTAATAATTCAAAATTTGCACACCATAAATTAGTTCGAAGCGATAAAATCTATTGGCTTGATCGCAAACATGAAAATGAACAGGAAAACCTTTTTTTCGACCTGATAGACAAATTCGTTCATTTTTTAAACAGCAGTTGTTATACCGGAATTACAGGATATGAATTCCATTATGCAATTTATGAGAAAGATAGTTTCTATAAAAAACATCTCGACCAATTTCAAACAGATAAAAGCAGGGCATTTTCTATGATCATGTATTTAAATTCGGATTGGGAAAAGAAGGATGGCGGTGAATTGGGTTTACATCATGCTGAGGGATTACAAATGATTTCGCCACAGAGTGGCAAATGCGTATTTTTTAAAAGCAGCGAAATAGCACATGAGGTTTTTGTTACCAACCAACCGCGATTAAGTATTACCGGCTGGCTTAAAACAAATTAAATATAGCAAAAAAAATTATCTCAATCGTCCGGATATATCTTTTCTTTGCCATTCACGACAAAATAAATTATATGAGTAAGGAGTGTTATTAAAGTTCCAAAAATCCAAAAACGCATCATAAACGCAATTACCGGGAGTCCGCATCTCGACCCTTCCACCTCCGGAGCGGTGGGTTTGAAAAGCATCGGGAATACAATGATATACATCAATAAAATAAGGATCAATATAAATATTCGTCCATCTATTATCCTTTTTATATCGATGAGCTTATAAGCAGCGATCTGAATTAGTAATACAACAAAAAAAAGAAATGCCAACATAAATTTATTTACTTACAGTTCAGATGCAGAACACATTAAAATTTCATAAATAATTCCGTTATCTTATTTCCCAATTTTTTCTTTGTGCCCTTGCTTAGACATTTAAAAATTGCCACGAAGGCACTAAGACACGAAGTAAACACAAAGAGGATATAATAGGATATTGCAATTTCTTTTTCGATTAATACATTTACCTATCTTCGTGAAACCTTAGTGCCTTAGTGTCTTCGTGGCAAAAAAAACTTTGATATTTTCATAAATCATCCAATTTTATCCCAGATTGCGACACCCACTTCGACCCACGATCTGATTCCTGTCGCAACAATAATATTAATTGCGCAGTGTGATGTTGCACATGCCGCATATTGTATAATAAAATTTCAGTAATACTGTAATTTCGGTAAGAATTAATAAATCTTCTGCCTGCATTTTCCTGTGACAACTCCTGAATAAGGTCATGACATTTCTTTCTGCAAAAACGAAGGTAAATAAGCAATTCCTCCCTTGTATAAACCCTTTCCGGCAATACTCCTGCGGGATCCATTTCTGATAAGGTAAAGGGAGTTGGAGGATTAAAATGATCAGGATCATCCGATAAATAATAATCTAGAAAAAACAGGGTGTGATATGCTGTGTACCAATATTTATTATCTGCTATCCAAAGATTATCATCACAATCGGTTATTGCATTTTCCAACATATCAATACTCGCTCCGAATTGATCCCAAATAATTGTTTTTAAATTTTCATCCATCGTAAAAATCGAATTCAAATTTCAGAAATGTATTAATATAATATTGGAAATTGAAATCTCAAATCACTTTACCCTCCCCACTCCAAAACTTTCATCTTTACGCTATACCCGCATTGCACACGCTGCTCCCAGGGGCATTCGGGACAAGAAAGATCCTGCGTGTAATAATGAAAAAAATCTTTTTGAATAAGGCCAATATCTTCCGCATAAATTTCCTCTGCATAATCAAACCAAATTAAATTGGAATCTCCTTGTTGAATAACTGTTACAGTTTTCAAAAATTCAAATCCATTTAACGTAAGCGGTTGATCAACATTTTTATACGAATAATCCCAATCCTCTAAATAAGTTAAATTGTTGCATTCCTCATCAACAGGAATATCTTCCAATCCTCCCAAAAAAATATTTCCTTCCCAACTGATATCAGTTTTTAAAGGCGCAACCAATTTAATAAAACGTAAATTATTTTCAATTTTTTGCAATTGATTGTCGGTATACAAAACACTCCAAACATTTACCAATACCCAATCCAAAGTATCTGAAGTTCTTGCAAAACGTTCTATTTTATAATTGAGTCGCGCCTCATTATCGTAAAAGGTATCCACCAGAATTTCCTTTACTTTAAAATAGGAAGTATCATTCGGAATAACCTCATGATATTTGATAGAATCAACAGAATAAACAACATATTTTCCAACAGAAAGCGGGTAATAAGATTCTGCAGATTTCAATTCTTCCGCGATAGGGTCAGGTTCACAGGAATTTAATAAAAATATAAGAAATGAACTCACCAAAAGAAAAGTAAATAAAAACGAAAGTCGCGATCTTTTTGAATCTGCTGTTTCGTTCCACATCGTATCTTGTTTTTTATAAGTCATGTCCCGCTTTGAATGAACTTAAAATGTGTCCACCGCCTATCACATCATTTCCTTCGTAAAATACTGCGCTTTGTCCCGGAGTAATTGCACTTACGTTCGACTCAAATTCAATACGCATAAGATCTTTATCCTCCAAATATAATACACTTTCCGTTCCCACATTTTTGTACCTTATTTTTGTTATTGCCTCATATCCGGAAGGCAAAGAATCGTATTTCTGTAAATTGAGATGATGCACAAACATGCCGTTTCTCCATAAAGAATCTTCCTTTCCTAACACCACTACATTTGTTACAGGATCTATTTGCGTTACAAAATAAGGTTCACCTAATGCAATACCCAAACCTTTTCTTTGCCCTATTGTATAAAAAGGATAACCTTTGTGTTTGCCCAAAATATTTCCTTCCGCATCCACAAATAATCCACCATCCACTTTTTCTTCCAATCCTTCCACTCTGCGTTTTAAAAATCCACGGTAATCATTATCCGGAACAAAACAGATCTCGTAACTCTCCGCTTTATTTGCAAGATCAATATAACCCATTTCCCTCGCCATATTGCGAATTTCAGGTTTGCGGATATTGCCCACCGGAAATTTAGTCCTCGCCATACAAGCTTCGTTCAGTCCCCACAACACATAACTTTGGTCCTTATTTTCATCCAACCCTTTGGAGATAAAATGTCTTCCGTTTTCGGGATTTTTATTGATCTGCGCATAATGTCCGGTCGCTATAAATTCGCAGTTCATCTGATCGGCACGTTTTAACAATGCCTCCCATTTAATATGGGTATTGCAGAGCACACAAGGGTTTGGAGTTCTTCCTGCTAAATATTCTTCCACAAAATTATCAATCACATAATCACCAAATTCTTCCCGAATATCAACAATAAAATGATGGAATTGTTTTTCCACTGCAATTTGACGCGCATCATTAATGGAATCCAGGCTGCAGCAGCCCGTTTCTTTTTTACTGCCTCCACTGGTGGCATAATCCCATGTTTTCATAGTAATACCCACTACTTCATACCCTTCCTCGTGCAAAAGAATAGCGGTAACGGTGCTATCGATTCCACCGCTCATGGCGACTAATATTTTTCCATGTTTTGACATAACTGTGCACAAAGTTACAATTTTGAAGGCTGGAAAGTTCCAGTGTTTCGGATTAACCCTCGTTAAAAAGTGTCTATAAATTCCTTTATTTCCTTTTTACCCTTATCGGTGCAATAGGGAGCCAAAAAATTGGCTAAAAATGGGAGATAGTGCTGAAAAAGTTGCTTTTTGGGTGCATGTTTGAACTTAACCCTTGCCTCCGACAACCAAAATCGTGCAATGAATCCTATTCCGGAAACCAGGAATTCTCGTTTCCCGGCATCTACCTTGGTTTTTAAATATTTATTTACCGATAATTCCTCCAGGTTAATTCGAAGTGTTTCCACTCTTTTTTCCTGTCGCAACAAATACTCCTGTTCAATTGGTTTGTTTTGTTCTAAATGGTGAATGAAATTAATAAATAAACAGCGGTATTCGTAGTGATTTTCAAACACCTGTTCAAACATTTTCAAAAATGCAGCCATGGTTAATCCCCGTACCGGAACTATGGTATTCGTGTTAAATTCAGCTAACTGAGCCGCTAATTCAATTATGATATCATTTTTGGTCGGAAAATAATAGGTTACATTTCCAACCCGAACGCCAAGATCCTTAGCAATCTCGCGCATTCCAACGTATTCGATACCCTGTTCATTAAAAAGTTTACGGGCCTGATGGAGGATCAAATTTTTTTTTGCACTTTTTTTGGACATTGTCCTAATTATTTCCATATCTTTGGACATTGTCCAAAAATACAACAAATATGAAAGATTACAAACTACCCTACACCATCCAAAACAAGTACGGTGAAAAACTCACCTTTTTAAAAATCATCAGCGAAAATGGCAAAGAAATTTTACTGGTGGAAAACGAGGTAAATCCCGGTTGCGGGCCTGTAATGCACGTGCATTTTAAACAGGAAGAATCCTTAACGGTTACGGAAGGCAAAATTGGATATCAGATACTTGGCGGGGAAGAAAAATTCGCTGGTGTGGGAGAAACAGTTGCATTCAAATCCGGCGTTTATCACCGTTTCTGGAATGCGGGAGATTCCATTTTGAGATGCAGTGGAACCATAAGTCCGGCAAATAATATCATTTATTACCTCGAAAATATTTATCGTTTAATGGACGAAGGCAATGGGCAACCCGGAGGTTTTGATGCTGCTTACCTGATAACAAAATACAAAAGCGAATTTGATGTGATTGCTATCCCCTCTTTTGTCAAAAAAGTGATTTTTCCGGTGAGTATATTTTTTGGGAAACTTTCCGGTAAACACAAAAAGTTTGAAGAAGCGCCACCTGCCGTTTGAGTAGGGTTTGGTTCTTACATTTTACGGAGAATATTGCGCACGATATTTTGGCCTTCATACACAAAACCTGTGTACAATTGCACAAGGTCGGCACCACGGTTTACTTTTTCTTCTACGTCATTGTGATCCATAATTCCGCCAACACCAATTAGCGGAATATCGTTGCCCAGTTCCCTTCTTAAAAACCAGAGCACTTCATTTGACCTTTGTGTGAGTGGTTTACCGCTTAATCCACCTGCACCAATGGTATTTATTTCTTCCTCAGATGTTTTTAATTCCTTTCTTTCAATTGTAGTGTTAGTAGCAATTACACCCGACAGTTTTGTTTCCCGCACTATTTCAACAATATCTCTTAATTGTTCCGTGGTTAAATCAGGTGCTATTTTCAATAAAATCGGTTTCGGAATTGGTTTAGTGATATTTATTTCCTGCAATTTAAAGAGGATATTTTTCAGTGGCTCTTTCTCCTGCAACTCTCGCAGTCCGGGTGTATTGGGAGAGGAAACATTCACTACAAAATAATCAACATGCTCAAAAAGTTTTTCAAAACAAATGACATAATCTTTCCATGCATCTTCATTGGGCGTATTTTTATTTTTTCCGATATTTCCACCGATAATCACCTGATATTTTTTCCTTGTTTTTATCACAGCAGATATTTTCAGATTATGCACCATTGCTTCCACCCCTGCATTATTAAATCCCATTCTATTTATCAGGGCATCATCCTTTTTGAGGCGAAATAATCGCGGTTTATCATTACCCGGTTGCGCCAAAGGAGTGACTGTTCCGATCTCTAGATGTCCGAACCCAAGCCTTGCCATCAACGGAATATAACTTCCATTTTTATCGAAGCCCGCGGCCAAACCGATATTATTTTTAAATACGATACCGAATACTTTTGTCTCGCCTTTCCTGCTGTTTTTAACGAAACTCCTATCGTGAAAATAACCGTAACCCGGTATCCACAAAACAAATTGAAACAAACAAAGCGCAAGTCGATGCGCTGTTTCGGGCGGAAATAAGAAAAAGAAGGGTTTCAGTAATAATTTATACATCGCGGCAAAGATAGGGGGAAATGGGGAGTGGTGAATGGCGGAATACCTCAGAGTCGGACGGAATTGCTCTGAGTGAAGGTAAACTTACGATTCATGAAATGAGTAATGAGTTATGAGAAATGAGTTATGAGTAATGAGTAATGAGTGGATCCTTGAAAGCCGAAAATATTTACTCAAGACTAATGACTTTTGACTACTTGGTGAGTGGCTGACTGCGTCGGTGCTGGGCTGGCTTGCTCTGAGTGAAGGTAAACTTACGATTCATGAAATGAGAAATGAGTAATGAGTAATGAGTAATGAGTAATGAGTAATGAGTGGATCCTTGAAAGCCGAAAATATTTACTCAAGACTAATGACTTTTGACTATTTGGTGAGTGGTGAGCTGGGAGTGGGAAGTGACTAACTACGTTAGTTTTGGGCTGGCTTGCTCTGAGTTAAGGTAAACTTAGGATTGAGGAAATGAGGAATGAATAATGAGTAATGAGGTGGTTCTCGATGGAAGGGTATTTTTACTCTTAATTAATGACTATTCATAATAAAGGAATAGATGCGGAAACAAGAAGACTTGCGAAAAATTTAGATTTTAAACGAAATACAAATGAACATAAACTGCCAAAACAACAACTCAACGAAATCACCAAATCATCAAATCAACGAAATCAAAATAATCAACGGTCCAGAAATTATGGGTAAAGTTGAAAGCCTTTAATG
>Ga0163148_10000092_pt1 | contig 104139 bp, 73 predicted proteins | sample OliLakLV19MP7P2_FD_148606 | JGI IMG/M metagenome (GOLD analysis project Ga0163148, IMG submission 148606) | Freshwater microbial mat bacterial communities from Lake Vanda, McMurdo Dry Valleys, Antarctica- Oligotrophic Lake LV.19.MP7.P2 | ecosystem: Environmental > Aquatic > Freshwater > Lake >...
GAAGAAAACACCCAGAACAACCACTTATCTATATAGATACTAAGAACATTCTTTTTATTTGCGGTGGTGCATTTGAAGGATTAGAAAAAATTATTCTTCAACGCAAGAAAAGTGCTTCTATCGGATTCACAGCTCAAGCTGGAAATATAGTTGAAGAAACTTACGAACTTTTGCAATCTGTTGAACCAGACGATTTAATCAAGTATGGCTTTATTCCAGAATTAATTGGTCGTTTACCTGTTATTACAGCATTGCAAGATTTGTCGGAAGAAGCAATGCTCGACATTATGACAAAGCCAAAAAATGCTACTGTTAAACAGTATCAAAAGCTTTTAGATTTCGATAATGTCAATTTGAAATTCGATGACGATGCTTTGCTTTCAATTGTGAAAAAAGCTTTGGAACGCAAAACTGGTGCAAGGGGACTCAAGTCAATAGTTGAAGAAGTAATGCTTGAAGTGATGTTCACTTTGCCAGATATTGAAAATATAGATACTTGTACTATTACAAAAGACTGTGTTGAGAAGACTGGAAAACCAATATTCACATTCAAGTCCACTACAAATTCCGATGATTTGATAGACGAAACTAAAAGCATATCAAACCAAAACGACCACAATGTAGCTTAAATTCAAAACCCCAAACTTATTAAAAGATTTGGGGTTTGTTTTTATTTCTCTATTTATTTTTTATTTAATTAAGCTTCAATCTAAAAAACAGTTCATTAATGGCATAAGAAACAGATAGTTCTCTATTTATAGCTCTATTGTTGCCAAATTTATACATTTTAGCAATATTTTCACCTTCAATAGAAATTCCTATCCAAACAGTGCCGACAGGTTTTTCAGGAGTTCCACCATCTGGGCCTGCAATCCCTGTAATAGAAATCCCAACACTAACATTATGAAGCTTACGAACATTCTCACTCATTTGCAATGCAGTTTCTTGGCTAACTGCTCCAAATTTCTCCAATGTACTTTCAAGTACACAAAGTCTTTCTACCTTTGCTCTATTGCTATAAGTTAGTTCTCCACCTATAAATACCTCAGAACTGCCTGGCAATTCAGTAAATGCTGCTCCAAGAAGTCCACCTGTACAAGATTCTGCTACTGCCACAGTTAATTTCTTATCTTTTAAATATTGAATCAATGTTTCTAAATTATTCTCATCGCCAATACTTATGATACTTTCGTTTATTTTTGATTTAATAAATTCTAAGTATCCATTTAACTTAATTTGGCATTTTTCAAAATTAGATTCCTGTACTCCAAGTCTAATTTTAACTCCACGATAGGATGGGAGATATGCCAAAGATGATTTGTTATCTAAAAATGTATTAACATCGCCAATCATTTCTTCTAAGGTTGATTCAGGGACTCCACCAGTTTGAATTGTAAGATATGATACTACATTATGATTTTTATTTGCAATTTCATCAATAATTAGCTGTTTAAGGTGGTCATTGAAGATAGCATTCATTTCATATGGTACACCTGGCATTGAAACTAAATATTTGCCATTTGAAAGAAACAACATTCCAGGAGCAGTTCCTACAGAATTGCTTAATACTTTACTATTCTTTGGCACCAATGCTTGCATACGATGTACTTCTTTCAGTTCTCTTCCACGTTTAAAAAGAAGTGATTTTATATTCTCAAATGTAATTTCATCTAAATGCAATTCATCATTGAAATAATCACACAAAGTTACTTTCGTAATATCGTCATGAGTTGGACCAAGACCACCAGTAACTAAGATAATATCGGATAATACAAATAGTCTATCAAATTCTGATTTAATTATCTCTTTGTTGTCTGCAACAGTAGAATGAAGAACTACTTTAGCTCCTAATTTGGATATTTCAGCACCAAGCCAAGCAGCATTGGTATTTATAGTCTGACCAATTAGTAATTCGTCTCCTATTGAAAGCAATGATATTTTAAGCATAATTCAAGCTCTTCAAAAAAAAAGAGGGTAAACAAAATGTTTACCCTCTTGACGAATATAATTGGAATTATTAGAATTAGTTTTTCAATAATTCAGATAAATCATCTTTTTTCTCATTCAAAACAGCTGTTTCATTCATAAAGTCAGCTATTTCATCTGGAGAAGCTTGTACTATAGTGTCTGGCGAATATTTGTCAGCATTAGGTACAGGGTGGTTAGTGTTGTATGTATCAATCTCAGATTGATTTTTATTTCTTAAGTTTTCAACCACAGAAAGAACGATTTTTTTAGATTCTTTGTCGAATTCAACAACTTTCAAAGGCAATACATCACCAAGTTTGAAGAAGTCGCTAATTACTCTTACTGGAGCAAATGACAATTGAGAAACTGGTACGAAACCATCAACACCATCAGGTAATTCTACGATTACACCTTTTTCGATAATGCGTTCGATTTTAGCTTCTGTTTCAGCATCTACACCATATTTAGTTTCGAAAACATCCCAAGGATTATTTTCAATTTGTTTGTGTCCTAAGGCAATTCTTCGTTGGTCAGCGTCAATACTAATAACTAATACTTCGATATTATCGCCTTTTTTCACGAATTCACCTGGATGGCGAATTTTCTTTGTCCAACTCAAATCACTGATGTGAACTAAACCGTCAACACCTTGCTCTAATTCAACAAATACTCCGAAGTTAGTTAAGTTACGAACTATACCTTTATGTTTTGAATCAATAGGGTATTTTTTCATAAGGTCTTGCCAAGGATCTGGTTCTAATTGTTTCATTCCTAAAGCAAGTTTTTTAGAATCTTTATCAATGTTTAAAACAACAGCTTCAACAACTTGTCCCATAGAAACAACTTGTGATGGATGTTTAACGTGTTGAGTCCAAGACATTTCAGAAATGTGAATCAATCCTTCAATACCTTTTTCGATTTCAATGAAAGCACCGTAATCAGTCAAGCTAACAACTTTACCTGAAACTTTAGTGCTGATTTCATATTTCTCGCCAATGTTATCCCATGGATGTTCAGTTAGCTGTTTCATACCTAATGAAATACGTTTTTTCTCATTATCGAAATCAAGCACAACAACTTTGCAAACTTGATCCAAAGATACAACTTCAGAAGGATGAGAAACTCTTCCCCAAGATAGGTCAGTGATGTGTACTAAACCATCAACACCACCCAAATCAACAAACACACCGAAATCAGAAATAGCTTTAACAGTTCCTTCAAGAACCAAACCTTTTTCTAATTTAGAAATAATTGCATTTCTTTGCTCGCCAAGTTGCTCTTCAAGCAATACTTTATGGCTGACAACAACGTTTTCGCTAGGGTGATTAACTTTAACAACTTTAATGTCAATAACTTTATTAATCCAAGAATCGAAATCACGTACTGGACGTACATCAATTTGAGAACCAGGAAGGAAAGCTTCGATACCCATAAGATCGACAACCATACCACCTTTAATTCTTCTAAGGATTTTAACTTGTGTAATTTCTTGAGTTTCGTGTAATTTAAGAATATCTTCCCAAAGACGCATAAAATCTGCTCTTCTACGAGATAAAATTAATTTACCAGTGTTATCTTCCATTTTCTCAACGTAAACGTCGATTTCATGTCCGATTTCATAGCTTTCAGAATTCAATAATTCACTGCGAGGAACAACACCAAGAGATTTAAACCCTATGTCAACAAAGATTTCGTCTTTAGTTAGGTTTACAATGATACCATGTACCAATTCGTCTTCTTTAATGATTTGAGTAGCAGTATTAGTCATACCTGCAAAAATGTCATCTGGCATTTCCCAAGTATCAAAATTGCCCTCTAGGATTTGTTCAACAGTTGGTCTTGCGACTCTTTGAACAGGAGAAGCAACAGCTGCTTCCATTGGGTTTAATGTGTTTTCGTTATTATCTGGCATATAAGTCTCCAGCAGTAATTATGTGATAGTGAAACAAACAAACAACATTCTGTTGTTCTTGATTTAAGTATAGCTTACAAAAATAAGCATTTAATTTTAATAATAAAAATTATCAACTGAATTAATTGAAAAATGTAAGTCAATAACTCTATTTTATGATAATAATAATTTATTTTGTGAGATTTATTGCTAATTTTGGTTAAAATTATTTTGTACTTTTGTAATTTTGTTAAAATAACTTGACAGTGTGTGTAAAGTTGTCTTAAATAATGATTTTTTAAAATATTCTATCTAAATGGAGTTTGTGTTATGTCAGGTAAAATGACAAAAATAGCAGTGTTTATTGATGGGAACTTCTTCCTTAAAGTAAATACTTATTATAGATATCATCATGAGAGAAGAAGCAATATTAGTTTTAGAGGGCTTTTCGATTTTATAAGAAACGAAGTTTCTATATTAGAAAAAACAGAGGCTAATTATTGTCAAATAGTTGAATCTCATTGGTTTAGAGGTAGATATTCTACTGTGAATTTGGAAAAAAGATATCCAGATGAGCAACAAAGAATGACTCAAATGACTAATGAAAGAAAAATTGATGACACTTTTATGCATCAGGGTATAGTTACTCATTATTTCCCAGTTGCTTACGATTATAAAACAAATGAATACGAAGAAAAAGGTATTGATGTTTGGCTATCTTTGGAAGCTTATGAAATAGCTACTTTAAAGAAATTTGATGTTATGGTTTTAATTGCTGGCGATTCTGATTACGTGCCTTTAATTCGTAAAATTAATGGTATTGGCACAAGAGTAATGATTCTTGGATGGGATTTTGAATATGAATCTTATAATGAATCGCAAGCTAGAACTTTCAAACATTATACTCGCACAAGCCAATCGTTAATTGAAGAGTGTAGCTATCCTATAATGATGGATAAGAAAATTGATGATAGAACAAGTAAAAATAGTTCTGTTATAAATTCTATCTTTAACTTTGTACAGCCATATCAAACTGGTGGTTCAGGTGGTGGGCATTACAATAAGTCTGCTAACGCTAATATTAATGCAAATATAGGAAATACGCCTAGCGAAACAGTTTAGACTTTTTCCAAAGCCCAATTGAAAATCTGAATGTAATTGGAAGCTGATTTTGAAGATGAATAATCGGCTTCCATTGCGTTCTTTCTAACTTGCTCAAAACCTTTCTTGTCTTTATATAACTCTAAAGCTCTGTTTAATGCAAATTCAAAATCGTCGCTGTTATAGTGAAGAAATACAAAGCCATTTCCTTTTTTCGAAACATTGTCATATTCAAATATAGTATCAGCAAGACCACCTGTTGCTCTTACAATTGGAATAGATGCATATTTCAAAGCATACATTTGTGTTAAACCGCAGGGTTCAAAGCGAGAAGGAACGAGGAAAAAGTCGCTAGCTGCATATATTTTATGAGATAATTCATTGTTATAACCAATATGCACCAAAATATTTTTTGGGTACTTTGATTGTAAATAGCGGAATAAATCAATATAAAAAGTGTCTCCACTGCCAAGCAAGCAAAATCTGACTTTATTTTTTGCTACAAATTGTTCTAATTTATACTTAATAATATCTAAACCCTTTTGTTCGGTCAGTCTGGTTACCATTCCAACTAATGGAATATCAAAATCATCAACTTCTTTATTTAGACCAAATTTTTCTAACAACTTATATTTATTTTCTAATTTAGATTTAAGATTATTTGCACTATAATTTTGAGTGATTAAATTGTCTGTTTCTGGATTCCAATCAGAATAATATACTCCATTTAAAACACCTATTAAGTCTGGACTTCGTTCTAATAATGTTTGTTGCAAACCTTCGGAATAATAAGCCATTCTTATTTCTTGAGAATAAGTAGGGCTTACTGTTGTTATTTTATCAGCAAACATTATTCCTATTTTCATAAAGTTAACTTCACCATCTTTTTCAAACCAAGACCCTGGATAAAATTCTTTCATTCCAAATCCAGATAGTTCCATACTTTTAAATGGATTAAATTTCCCTTGGTAAGCTAAATTATGAATTGTGAAAACACCAGCTGTTTTTGCGAAACGTTTTTGACTTTTATAGTAAATCTTAAGAAAAGGCATAGCAAAGGCAGTATGATAATCGTGAGCGTGGATTATATCTGGGGTGAAATCAATTGCTTTTGCCAATTCAAATATAGCTCTGGCTAAGAAAATAAATCTTCTATCATTATCGGAGTATTCAAATGAATCGCCATATATACCTGTTCTATTGAAATAATCATTATGTTCTATGAAATAAACAGGTACTTTGCTTCCAGGTAAGGTGCCTATCCAAAATGTAGCATATTCTTCAATAAGTCCCATAGGAACAGCTAATGTAACAAAAGAGGGGTTTATATTGTATTTTTGAAAATCAATAAATCCATATTTAGGCATAACAATTATTGGGTTATGTCCTTGGTCGTCCCATTCTTTTGTCAGATAAGATGTAACGTCTGCTAATCCACCTGATTTTGCAAATGGTTCGACTTCTGTTGTAACTAATAGAATATTCATAATTAAACTTAATTGTTATCTAAGGGGCTATTCTGATAATATGCCAATTACTCTCTTTCAATGTATAAGTAATTCTATCGTGCATTCGAGATGGTCTGCCTTGCCAAAATTCAAAATAAGATGGAATTATGGAAAAGCCACCCCAAAATTCTGGATAAGGTACTTCAGTTTCCTCAAACTTTTGGGCAAGATTATTGTAGTTTGATTGTAACTCTTCTTTGCTGGTTTTTTGGCTTTGGTTGGAAGCCCAAGCTCCAATTTTACTTTCTTTTGGTCTTGAATTGAAATATGCTTGCGATTGTTCAATTGATGTTTTCTGAATTATTCCTTCTATTCTAATTTGTCTTTCCATTTTGTCCCAAAAGAAAAGCAGAGAAGCTTTTGGATTCTCTGCTATATTATTTGATTTGCGACTATTGTAATTAGTATAAAAAGTAAATGATTCTTTGCTAAATTCTTTTAGTAATACAATTCGACTTGAAGGGAATCCATCTTTATTTACAGTGGATAGTACCATTGCATTGGGGTCTGGAAACAAATCAGAAGAAATTGCTTCATCGAACCATAATTTAAACTGATCAAATGGTGAAGATTCAACTTGATTTTCATTCAATTCATCGTTAGAGTAATCATGTCGAATAGCCGAATAATCTATCATTTAACAATTTGAAAAGGTTTAACAAAATCGAATTTATCCGATTGTACATATATGTAATATGCACCATTTTGTAAACTATTTATGCTCATATTCAAACTTGATTCCAAAATTACATTGTTCGACATAACTTGATTTCCAAGTAAATCATATACTCGTAAAGTAAAGAATTTGGATTGACTATTCAAGTTGTTGAAAGTGATTTGGTCAGTATTAACTTTTATATCAAAACCAGCAAGTTCTTTAATATCAACTGAATTAACTTTTCCAGTATTGAATTCTAAGGCTTTACTCCAAGTGCCAGCACCAACAGTATTCACACCTTGCACTCTCCAAAAGTAATTAGTTTCTGGATTAAGTTTGTTATTGTCAAACAAATAAGAATTTGTTTTAACATCTTTTATGTCATATTTAATACTAAAAGCATCAAATATCTTGCTATTTGCTAATTGCAGATTATAGCTAGTGGCAGAAGGGTCTGCTTGCCATTGAAGTTTCGCATCGGTATTGTCTAAGACTTCTTGATCAAGTGGAGAAGTTAATGTAATTTCTAAAGGAGCACCAGCTTTTGTAGTGAAAGCCCAAGCACTAGACCAAGCGCTTACTCCAGAAGTATTTTTAGAAGCAATTCTCCAATAATACTTAGTTAAGTTTTCAAGACCTTTCAATGTGTATTCTGTTGCAACTAAATTAGTGTCCAGCAAAATTGATGTAAATTGATTGCTTTTTGAAATTTGCAAGTTATATGAAGTTGCATTTGTAGATTTATTCCAAGTAATCTTAGTGCCATTTGTAATTGCTGTTGCATTATCAGCTGGACTTGCTTGAGTAGTCTCTGAAGGTCCGCCAGGCAATCCATTAACTAATTTGAAAGTATAAGTATAATCTTTGGAAGCACCGTTAACCATTGCATTTGTGATTGATACAGTATATTCAACATTATCTTTAAGCCCAGCTACATACCATTGTAATGAGTTAGGAATACTTCCCCAACCCTCGGCATCATAAACAATACCTGAGACTGTCATATTTGTAGAACCAGCTTTGACACTAACTTGAGCTTGTGAGTAATTTACATTTGTATTAAACAATACATTGCTTTTGTTATAGAATGCGTGGAAAGATAAATAGAAGTTTTTGCTGAAATATGTAGTTGGGTAATCACCTTGTGGGTAAGCAACATAATCAATAGTTGAAGGAATAGCTCCTGAAACATAGTCTTGGTATTTCAGTGCACCTGCTGACATAGTAGCATTATCAACAATGCCATCAACTCTACCAAAAGCAATACTTTTAAGTGATGGGTTTATTATTGATCTTCTGTGTCCAACTCTTTTCACAGCGGCAGCATCTTTGTCATCTATTAACCAACCAATGATTTGTTCAGATGAAGGAGACAATGTGTTTCCGCCTCCACCAAAACTATAACCTAAATGCAAATTTGATGTTTTAGCACCATTAGCACCAGCAGCAGTATAGCAAGTTGCACTTGCATCAGGATAGTGGTTTAAAGCTTTATTTGCAGCACAAATTAGTGATGCTTGCATTGCATCGTTATTACCATTTTCATTATAAGTTACAGCAGGAAGCTTATGCAAAGCACGAATAGAATTTACTAAATCTAGGACTTTCTTTTTTTCAGTTGCAGTTAAAACTCCTGAATAGCAAGATGTAATATCTGGATTTGTTGTGTAAATATCTTGGTATGTTTCTGCCAAAGCAGAAGCAGTAACCAAAAAGAGAATAAGTAACAATTTCATTAAAATATCTCCGTAAAACTCTTAATAATTAAAATAATTTTCTTTTTCTATATCCAGTCCAACAGGATAGAACTGGCCTAATTCTTCATTTTTAACATACTCATATTCAGACTCAGTATAGATGACTTTTTTTAGAGAGTCAACTAAATAATCTATTTCTTCAATTGTATTGTAAATACCGAAGCTAATTCGCAATGCACCAGGAATATTGAATTTATCGCCATTAATAATTTTTGCTACCCAGTCGCAATTTTTATCTTGAGGTATTTTTAAAAGGTTCATCAGATAAGGTTGAGTGCAAAATCTTCCACTTCTTAAACCAATTCCATATTCAAAACATAATTTTGCAGCAATTTCAAGATAATTTCTATCTTTTACAACAAATGTAATCACTCCCAAACGATTATGAAGTGTTTCTTTATTAGTTTTTATAAGTAATTCAATTTCAGGTATTTCTTCAAACCGTTTCAGAATATGTTCAGTCAGTTCAAGTTCGTGTTGAGCTACTTTGTCCATTCCAATTTCCATCAAAGTTTTCAAGGAACTAGCAAAAGCAACAGCCCCAACTGCATTTGGAGAACCAGCTTCTTCTTTATCTGCCCCAGAGTGCCAATGAGTTTGCCAATGAGTAACAATTTTAGCATTTCCACCACCAACGAACTCAGGATTACCTTGAGAGATTACGTTATTTGGCATAATTAATACTCCAGTTCCAAAAGGAGCATACATTTTATGTGCCGACATCACAAGAAAATCTATTCTTCTTGGGTCGTCATTTTTCAACATTTCAATTTTTCTATGAGGAGCAAGTTGTGCAGAATCAACTAAGATATAAGCTCCATACTTATGTGCTAACTCTGCAATATCGTGGTATGGATTAATTATTCCAGATATATTCGAAGCTCCAGTTATGGCTAAAAGCTTAATTCTTTGTTTATACCATTCAAATTTTGCTTTCAAGTCTTCTAAATCTAGATAGCCATTTTCATCTACTTTCACAAAGTCGTATCTGCCAGAGCGTTTCCAAGGCAAATAATTAGAATGATGTTCCATACCAGTTGTCAGTACTATACCATCTTCTCCTAAATCTAACCTATATGAAAGCTTATTAATTGCTTCAGTTGTGTTTTTTACAAAAACAGTTGTATGGTACTCAGGGTCTGCTCCAACAAATTCAGCTGCTATTTCATGAGCTTGTTCATAAGCTCTAGTGGAAACAATTGATTTTATGCCATTTCCTCTATGAACAGCTGAGTACCAAGCAAGGAACTCATTTGTTTTTTCCATAGTAGATGTAAAGCTAGGAGTACTTGCACCATTATCAAAAAACACATACTGTTTTAGAGATCCATCAAGCAATCGTACTTGCTTTTCTAACCCTACAACATTATTTCTTATATTATCAATTGTAAACATTATTGAATATCATTTTTCCGTAAAACGAAATTTAACAAAAAATTAACAATTTTTACATACTTTCGGATAGAATTTCAATTAGTTCCAATAAAAAAACATAATGAACACTAAATCTATATAGTTTTTAGTTGAATTGTTGTTAGTTATTAAGTTTGTATCTGTTTAATTGGTAAAATTCTAAAACTTCGTTTAACTTTGATATCAATGCTTTCCCTTAATAGACTTATAATTTTTCTTCTATTAGTATTTACTTTTCAAGAGTCAATTTGTGAAGTTAAAAAGTTTGACAAAAACATAAATACGTTTATCAATTTGATTGATTATTTAATTGTTGATTATCACAATGCTGTGCAGAATGGCAAAGTGGTTAATAATGATGAGTATCAAGAGATGAATGAATTTATTGATAATTCAATAAATTTATTTCAAAGTATAAAACAAACTATACCCTCACAAACCAAAGTTCAAATTTCAAAAGAATTAGAACTTTTGAAAAAGGCAATTCAAAACAAAGCTAATTATAAATATATCAAACAATTAGCACAATCAATTAATAAAGAAATAATTAATTTAAACTTAGTTTCACTCACACCAGATTTTGCATATAGTTTGCAAGAAGGGCAAAATTTGTACTTAGCAAATTGTACAATTTGCCACAACAAAAATGGTGATGCAAATACTGATTTTGCTAAAATTAGCAATCCTAAACCAGCAAACTTATTAGATGCAAGTTTAATGTCTTCCATTTCAGTGTTCCATATATATAACACAATAAGATTAGGAATAGCTGGAACAAATATGCTACCTTTTGAAAAGTTGAGCGAAAAAGAAGTCTGGAATTTAGCTTTTTATGTTTCTTCATTGCGTTTTCAATCAAGGAAAATGAATGAGGAATTAACCAAGCTGCAAAGTAAGATAAATAAGATTGTAAGTTTGGAAGAGAAAAGTGTTTTAAGTGAAGATAGTTTGATGATTATCCTAAAGTCGAAAGGAATTAATTCTGAGAACACTGTGGCAGCTATGCGGTTATTTAGCCCCAAAGAATCTTCTGATAATTTAGGGATTTTGGCAACTAATGTTAATTTACTCTCTATTATTGACTTGGTTAAGATTAATGAATATGAAAAAGCAAATGCAGAAGCTATAGCAACTTATTTAGGCACAATAGAACCTTATGAGAAAAAGCTTGAAAGCTTAGATAAAACATTGAAATTGAACTTAGAATCTGCGATGTTGAAGCTTAGATCCGACATTAATAAACATAAAGATATTGCGATAATTCAGCAAGATATTGATGAAATTGAATCATTGATATTTAAAGCAAATAATTTATTAGTAAACACTAAATATGACAATTGGTTAGCGTTTTTTCTTTCCTTCTCACTAATTATTAGGGAGGGGATTGAAGCATTATTAATCATAGTTACTATAATTGGTGTTTTAAATAAAATGGAAAGTAAATGGGCAATTAAGTGGATTCACTATGGCTGGATTTTAGCACTCTCAATTGGAGTACTTTCTATGTATTTCATTGATTCTATAAAACTTATAAGTAGTGAAAATAGAGAAATATTCGAAGCAATGGCATCTGTATTTTCCGTAATTATGTTACTATTTGTAGGATTTTGGTTGCATTCAAAAAGCGATGCGTCAAAATGGAAAGCTTATGTAGAAAATAAAGTAACAAAAGTTTTAGATTCAAAAAGTTTAATTGGGTTAACTTTATTGTCTTTCATTGTTGTTTTTAGAGAAGTCTTCGAATCAGCACTTTTCTTAACTACATTGAAATTAGATTTAGAAAACAATTCAAGTTCCTATGTTTATTTTGGAGCTTTAGCTGCAATTATGCTAACAATTTTGATTTCTTGGGTTTTACTTAAGACAACGAAAAATGTTCCAATAACTAAATTCTTCAAATTTTCTTCAATTGTTATAGTAATTTTGTCAGTGATTTTGATAGGGAAATCTGCTAATGCTTTTCAAGAGGCAGGTGTATTAAGTGTTTCTAGTTTACCAATTAGTTTTAGTTTCTCTTTGATTGGGCTTTATTCAAATTATGAATCTTTATTTTCTCAGTTTGTTTTAATTTTAATTGTAGTGTTTCTTTGGAAGATAAAGTTAACATATAGTAAGAGTTAAAACTCAGATTCATCACGCCAAAAAAGTATCCGCCAATCTGTTTGTATGTTTGGCCTAATTAGCACTACAGTGGCTCTACCTTGTATTTGGATTATCTCATCGGCAGAAAATACGATTTTCAATGTAAAACCCCTAGAAATTTGTATATTCAAACTATCGCCAATTGAATTTATTTGATCGTTCCAAACAAGATCAAGTGTATTGGCAGCCACGAAGATTCTATAAGTGGAAATCATTTCTTGGTCTCTACTCCAAGTTAAATCCAAACCTTTTTCATGATTTCTATAAGCGAATGAGAAATTTCTGTCAAGCAGATTTCCATATACTAGAGTATCTTTGAATTTATAAGCGTAGCTCCAATTGTTGAATATCCCAATGACATTCCTTTGGTCTGATATTACGTTATTAGAGTCTTGATTATTGCTCAGGGTAGGGGCAAATGGATTTTTACAAGATGAAATTAAAGCAAAGCAAGACAATATGAATAATAAATATTTCATAGTTATACCGCTTTAACTATTACAATTGTTATATCATCGAACTGCTCTTTATTTTTAGCGAATGAATTAACTTGATTAAGTATATTGTTTCTAATTTCGTTAGCATTAAAGCTATTGTTAGACTTAATAATTCTCAATAAATTCTCTTCTCCAAACTCATCTTCATTAGTATTTCTTGCTTCAATAATCCCATCTGAAATTATAACAAACACATCATTTGGATTGTAATTAAATTTAACTTCTTCAATGCTTTTATCAAATAGAATTCCTTTGTTCACTCCTAACACTATACCATTCGGCAAGATTAATTCTACTTTTTCTGTTAATGAATTGTACCAGTAAATAGGCAAATGTCCTGCTCTAGAAACTGTAATTGTTTTATTTGTTTTGTCAAACTCAGTAATTACACACGAAACAAAATAGTTCTTATCTAAGTAGTTATAAATTATACTATTTGTACGCTTTAAAACATCTTTTGGTGAGAGTTTGAATTCACTCAATACTTTAAGAATACCTTGAATTTTAGACATATAGAATGCAGCTGATGTACCTTTACCAGATACATCGCCCAATGCAATTGTCATTTTGTTTTCAGATTGGTAGAAATCATAGAAATCTCCACCTACTTCTAAAGCAGGCAGGGAACTACCAGATATATCAAGCCAATTAATATGAGGTATATCTTGCGGAAGTGAAGAAAGTTGAATTTTTCTTGCAATTTCTAATTCATGTTTGAAACGTTCTTTTTCTGCTAAATCATCATATAAATAGGCATTTTCAATCACAAAAGAGGACTGGGAAGAAATGTTGGCAACTAATTGATAATCTTGACTATTAAACTTTGTTTCAGATAGTTTTTCACCAATAAATATAGCTCCAAGCAATTTGCCTTTTGAATAAATCGGAGAGATTAAAATCAGTTTACATTCATTGAAGACTAGTTTAATATCGGCATCTAAATTATTTACATCAAAGATAGAGCTTTGGTCTTTAATTTGATTAATTAGCTTAGTGTCAATTGCATTCAGATATTCTTTAAAAGTGTAATCATTGAATCCAATGAAATTTTGCTCTAGTATTCTTTGTTCATTTTTAAAGAAAAGAACACCTATCCTTTTAACTTTAAGTATATTTGAAAGTTTAAAGGTTATCTCTTTAGCTAAGTTATTTAATGCAAGTTTTTGTTCTAAAACTCCTAAAAGTTCTTTAGAAGATGTTTCAAAATCTAGTCTATTTCTGAAAAATTTATAATCAATCCAACTTTGAACTGCTCTTGCCAGAAACCAAGTTATAACAACAACTAAAAATGATAAAATCAATGTGAATATTTTTTCAAGAAAGAACTCATAATCTTTATTTAGCGGACTTGTAAGAACTACTATTTTAAGTCCTCTCAATGCTAAATTTGGCATATTCCAGTTTGTAATAGTAACAAAATAGAGTGTAATTAAAGCAATTGAAAAATTTACAAGCTGCCAAATTCCAGTTGCTAAGGAATACAAAACATTCTTTTTTACTTTAAGTAATAACTCTAACTTATTGTAATAATTAAGTATTATCAATAATAATGTAACTGGAAATAATGTAATAGCTAAACTAATTTCATTTTCGATGTTACTAGTGCTTGTATCAAATACAAGATACATAACAGTACCAATAAAAATGAATAAAGGACTTGAGGATAATAGAAATCTAGAAATACTACTTTTCTTTATCTGGATTATACCATATTTTATGTCTAATCCAAAGAAGACAATAGAGAAAACTACTGATACTAACAAAGGCAATAAAGTTAGTCCTGATTTAATCTGAATTGCTATAATAATTGTAATTATTGCAAACATCAATAAATATGTGATATTCTTTATTTTAGAATATTTCTCAGATTTAGGTATAAAATAATAATTTGGTAAGTTACTATAAATGAACTGGTTGATAATAATAAAGCTAAAATATAAGTAAAATAAAGTTATTATTCTAATAATCTCAAATTTTGCACTAAACACAGCTGGTTTTATTTGATTGAAAGTTAGAAACATTCCGTTAACAATAAAGAAATATCCTAAAGGAAAAGCTATTCTATTAAAACTCTCATCTTCTTTGTTTTTAAAGATAAACCTAATTGCAAAAACAAATAGTAATAATCCAAAGATGAATCTTATTAGGTTAATTTTTGAAATAACGTATTTTGCAATCTTTATGTCAAGTGTTTTGAATTCGCCGTTACGATAAATTTCATAATATAAATTGGTGCTAACTGATTTATATTTTAAATGTTTAGTGGCATCTACTCCATCTTTAAAGTCTTCATTATTTACTTTTGTAATAATGTCCCATTTTTGCATTCCAGCTTTATCGGAAGTGCCGTCTTTATCAACATTGAGAACTATTAGTGAAGAATTGAAGTAAATCAATTTAATTGTATCGAAATTATGCACTTTTACATATCTTTGAAAGTGTTGTTCGTTTTGGTAGTTATGTAATTCTAGTTTCAACTCCTTTGAATTGTTTTCTCTAAGAACATTAAGTAAGTCATTTTTATTGATAACTTTAATATCATTGATGGAAACAAGAAATGAATTTGCACTTACAGAATCATCATTGAAAGTGTTATCTTTTAACTTTAAACTTTTTGCTGGAAATGATTCTTTAACTAAGATTTTACTAAAAGTATCTGCGAAGGAATTTTGGTCTGTTGGGGAAGTTACAACTATAAAAAGGTTGTAAACACTAACAAATAATGCCAAAATAAAGATTATCGAAAAAACAATCTTGTTCTTAAGTAGCTTCTTAATTTTGGCAATTAGTTTTTGCATTTTTTGTTGGTTAGTTAATTCAATTCTAAGCGATTGAAAATGAAATCAACACTTCTGAAAACTGTGTCATTATTGAATAAGCTTCTGATTTCTGCTTCATTCATATACGTTTTAAGTTCATTGTCAGCAAGTAAGTTATCTAAAAATGGGATTTTTTCATCCCAAGTTTTCATTGCATTGCGTTGTACTACCACATAAGCTTCCTGACGCAACACTCCTCGTTTTGCAAGCTCTAGTAGAAACTTTTGGGAATGTATTAATCCCATTGTATAATTAAGATTTTCAATCATTCTTTCTGGGTAAACTACTAAATTTTTCACTAATTTTACAGTTCTTTCTAAAATATAGTTGCAAGCAATAGTTGAATCTGGAAATATAACTCTTTCTACTGAACTATGAGATATATCTCTTTCATGCCATAAAGCATTGTTTTCTATAGCTGCAAAGGCATTGCTTCTAAGCAAACGTGCTTGTCCACAAATATTCTCCGATGAAATAGGATTCCGTTTGTGGGGCATAGCTGAGCTTCCTTTTTGTCCTTTAGAGAAATATTCTTCTACTTCACGAACTTCGGTGCGTTGCAAATGTCTTATTTCGGTACCAATTTTTTCTATTAATGAACCAATTTGAGCAATTGCCATCATAAAGCTAGTATGCACATCTCTGGAAATAACTTGTGTTGAAATATTTACTGTTCCCAAACCAAGCTTTTCACAAACATATTTTTCAATTTCTGGCGACATGTGTTCGTAAGTGCCAACTGCACCAGAAATCATTCCAACACAAGCTTCTTTCATCGAGAACTTTAATCTTTCTATGTTGCGTAAACATTCGTCGTACCAAAGTGCAAATTTTAAACCGAATGTAGTTGTTTCAGCATGAATACCATGGCTGCGTCCAACGCAAACTGTATATTTATGCTCCAATGCTCTTTCTTTCAAAGTATCTTTCAAATCATTCAAATTTCTAAGTAATATTTCACCAGCTTGTTTGATTTGAACTGCCAATGCAGTATCTAACACGTCTGAAGAAGTCATTCCCAAGTGTATAAAACGTGATTCAGAACCTACATTTTCTTCTACATTAGTTAAGAAAGCTATTATGTCGTGCTTTGTAGTTAATTCAATTTCATTGATTCTTGCTACATCGAATTTAGCTCTTTCTCTAATTACTTTTGGCACTTCTGCTGGCACTAAGCCAAGTTGCACTTGAGCTTCAACTGCTAATATTTCTATTTCTAGCCAAATCGCATATTTATTTTCTTCTGACCAAATTTTGCCCATTTCGGGAAGGGTATATCTTTCAACCATTTTAAAATACCTTAGTTTTAGGTGTAAAATCCAATTGATATAAAGGAGTGTATGACTCTATGTCATCAAACTCATTTTGCGTAAATTTTTCGTAAGCCCTTTTTGCAACAAACCTAGGTGTTAACTTTTGCAGACCACTAAGTGTTTTAAGTTGTTCAAAATTTAAATTGTAATTACCCGCATAGATTACATCTTTTGATAATCTTTCTTTCAAATTATTTTCTTCAATAATTTCAATTTCAGTTCTTATTAAAGTAGACAAATTGAATTCTTGGTAGAAATATAAATCTTTGTGGCTTTTGATATAACTAGCTATAACATCTTTTTGCAATGATTTAGCAAATTCTAAACTAGCAGATTGCAATGATTCAAGAGTTGGAACAGCAATAAATTTTACTTTAGATCCAAATAGCAACCCTTTAACAAATGCAGAACCTATCCTTATGCCAGTGAATGAGCCAGGTCCAGTAGAAAGGGCAATAGCATCTAAATCAGTTATTTGAATTTCAGAATCAATTAAAGTTCTTGAAAAATATTCAGCTAAAAGCTTATCGTGATTATTTTTAGCAAAGTAGGAATATTCACTAATTACATCTCCATTACTACTAAGTGCAATTCCACAAGTATTAGAAGAAGTTTCAATTGATAATATTAAATTACTGTATTTCATTCGTAAGACATTTCCACTGTTTTGCGTAGTTTCCAAAGAATTTCCACTGCTTCTTGTTCCGATTTAATTGAAAATTCTAACATAAGTTTCTCTTTGTTTTGTACCAAATTACAATTTTCGTAATCATTAATGAAATCTAAAATCATAGGGAAGACTTCATCATAAAAGTGTTTCTTCGAATTATTTGGCAACTCACAAATCATAGAGTGATTTTTAACAATAATTCTTTCAAACCCAGTAGATACTGCTGAAATCCTAATCCTAACAACAAACATTAATTGTAACATTTCTTTAGGTAGTTTGCCAAATCTATCAATGATTTCTTTCTGCATATCGTCCAATTCTAGATTGGTACGAATTGCATAAAGCCTTTTATACAAAGTAAATCTTTCCGAATCATTCCCAATATAACTTTTGGGAATGAATGCATCTGAATTTATTTCAATAGCGACTTCTTGATTTTCAACAAGCTTTTTCTTGAATGCTTCATCTACTGAAAATAAGTCTTGGAATTCATCATATTTGATTTCAAGTACAGCTTCTTCAATAATTTTTTGATAAAGTTCAAACCCAATGTCATATATAAACCCACTTTGTTCAGCACCAAGTAAGTTGCCAGCTCCACGAATTTCTAAATCTCTCAAAGCAAGTTTATATCCGCTTCCCAAATCATTTAGTTCTTCAATAGCCTGTAATCTTTTAATTGAAGCATGGTTTAAAGTTTTAGCTTCTGGAACCAAGAGTAAACAGTGAGCTTGAATATTTGAGCGACCAACTCTACCACGAAGTTGATAAAGTTCAGCAAGCCCAAAATTCTGAGAATTATTAATTATAATTGTATTAGCTCGAGGTATATCCAATCCAGATTCTACAATCTTTGTAGTTAATAGTACATCTATTTTACCTTGAACAAACTTCTGCATTGTGTTTTCGATTTCAGCTGGTTTCATTTGTCCGTGTGCTATTTCAAATTTATAATTTGGCATTAGCATTTTCAGTTCGAGCAAAAATTTAGTCAGAGGATCAATTTTATCGTTAACAAAATATACCTGACCGCCACGTTTGATTTCGTTTTCAATTGCTTCTTTAATCTCTTTTAAATTAAACTCGATAACTTCTGTTATAATTGGTAATCTATTGCGAGGGGGAGTTTCCATTAAAGATAAATCCCTTGCTCCAAGCAATGAAAAGTTCAGTGTACGTGGAATTGGAGTAGCTGTAAGAGTAAGAGTATCAATATGTGATTTTAAAACCCTTAGCTTTTCTTTAGAACCAACCCCAAATCTATGTTCCTCATCTATAACTAATAAACCCAAGTCTTTAAAAATAACATCTTGGCTTAATATTCTATGAGTACCAATCAATATATCAACTTTGCCATCAAAGACTTTTTCTAAAGTATCTTTTTGCTCTTTCGCAGTACGAAAACGAGAGACCAAATCAACATTGACAGGATAACGACTTAATCTATCTTTGAATGTCATAAAATGCTGTTGAGCTAAAACAGTTGTTGGCACTAACACAGCTACTTGTTTACCACCTTGGACTGCTTTGAATGCAGCTCGAATTGCAATTTCAGTTTTACCAAACCCAACATCACCACAGACTAATCTATCCATAGGATATTCAGATTCCATATCTTTTTTTATTTCATCTGTAGATTTAGCTTGGTCTAAAGTATCTTCATACATAAATGATGCTTCAAATTCTTTCTGCCAAATGTTATCTTCGGGGTATGGAAATCCTTGAGTTGATTTTCTAGCAGCATATAGAGTGATTAAATCTCTAGATATATCTTTAAGTCTTTTTTTAGTTTTTGCAACTTTTCGTGACCATTCTGCACCGCCTAACTTAGAAAGCTTAGGCATAAACTCTTCACTTGCGTTGAATTTTTGAATTTTGTTAATATAATTCAAATTCACATAAAGTACATCGCCACCATCAAAAACTAATCTCAAGCAGTCTTGTTCATTACCACCAATTTTAACTGTTTTAAATCCCTCAAATCGACAAATTCCTTTATCTTCATGTACTACTAAATCATTAAGTTTTAGATCTTTAAGTTCTTTTAATGTAATGCCAGAATTTTTCTTTTTACGTTTATTATCAACAAATCGTTGACGATTAAATATTTGATGCTCAGTCAGATACGCAATACCAAAATCTTGCGAAATAAATCCAGCAGCCAAAGTGCTTTCCAGCCAAATAATGTTCTTCTGCTGTCTTTCATCTAAGGTTTGGAATACAATATCTTTAAGTCTGTTTTGGTGTATTTTGCTTTCAGCCGCTATAAAAATTTTTAAATGCCTATCTACAAGTTGATTTAAAATGTTTTTAAGTACTGTAACTGTACCATTAATAACTGGGTGTATATCTGTTTCATAAACTATATCAGCTTCTCCAAAATCATTGATTTTAAGTCTTCTGTATTTTTCTATTTTTTCTAATATATCTTCGTTAAGCTCTAAAGATTGAGGATTATCCAAAACTATAAGTGTATCTTTATCAAGATAATCAAAGATAGTTCCTTTATTTTTAATGTTTGAATCGTGGAATACTTTTGAAATAAATTCTATATCAAAATGTTCACGAATACTGCGTTGGGATAATGTTTCAAACTCACGAATAGAATCAATTTCATCGCCCCAAAATTCAATTCTAAGAGGATTATCGAATCCTATAGGATATAAATCTACTATGCCACCACGAATAGAAACTTCGCCTTCTTCAGCTACATAATCTTTTCGTTCAAAGCCTGATAGAAACAATGATTTAGTGAAATTACCAAAGTTTAGGATTTGCCCTTTGGCAATTTTGATTCTATTATCAGCTATTTCATTTACGTTTGGAGTCTCAATTTCAAATATACTTTCATCGCAAAGGGCAATAAACTTATCGTTGAGTTTGATTTTGCTCAATCCTTCTATTAACCAACCTAGGTGATCTTCGGTAGTGCTAGTTTTGATTTTAACATTGCTTTGCTGTTCAACTAAAAATGAAAAGTTCTTGTGTTGAGTTAAGTTAAAATCGTGAAAATAATCGTTTTGATTGTTAGCCGATGCAATAATTATTACTTTACTATACTTCTTTTCAAATAAGTAATTGATAAGTAAGCTTTTAGTAGAGCCATTTAATGTTTTAACATTAATAACTCTTTTCTGATCTAATAGTGATAACTTATTTAATATCTTATTGTTAGAGAATGTATTTAATATTTCTTTCATTCTTAATTCTCAGTAACAAACTTACTAAATAAATGATTGAAATAACTAACCTGATCCTCACTAACTTTCACCTTATAATTAGTGCCAAAATCAGTACTCTCTTCACTTACAACATCAGCTATTTTAAATAAATTACCCTTCAATTGCATTTCGCTATAAGGAAGTGAAAGTTGGATAAAGTTTACCTTTTTCTCATACTCAACTTGAAGTATTTCAAGCAGTTTGATAATGTTCAGGTTATTCTTAGCAGAAATAAAGCAGCAGTCAGTATATTTTTCTTGCAAATACTTTAATTCTTCTAAATTCTCTAAGCAATCAATTTTATTGAAAACTGTTATACGAGGAATGTTATCAGCATTTATTGATTTTAGTGTTTCTTCCACAACCTGAATTTGTTCTTCAAAATTGGGGTGCGAAATATCAACAATATGAAGTAGATAATCAGCTTCCTGCACTTCTGCAAGAGTTGTTCGGAATGACGCAATTAAATGAGTAGGAAGCTTACGAATGAATCCTACTGTATCAGATAGCAGACATTTTGTGCCATTAAGTAACTCAAAACTTCTTGTTGTAGTATCTAATGTAGCAAACAACTCATTTTTAATATATGGCTCACTGCCTGTTATAGCTTTAAGCAAAGTTGATTTCCCAGTGTTGGTATAGCCAACTAAAGCAAATTTTGGAATTGCCGAACGATTCTTACGTTTGACAATATTCTGTGAATCTATTTTATCTAATCTGCCTTTAAGATGTTCAATTCTATCGCGAATTATTCTTCTATCTGTTTCAATTTGGGTTTCTCCAGGTCCTTTTGTACCTATTCCTCCAAATTGTTTAGAAAGGTGAGTCCACATTCTTGTCAAACGAGGGAGCATGTATTGCAATTGAGCCAATTCAACTTGCGTTTTGGCTTCATTTGTTTTAGCTCTGCTTGCAAAAATATCTAAGATAATACCGCTTCGATCCATTACTTTTACTTCAAATGCTTTTTCTAAGTTTCGCACTTGTTTAGCAGAAAGATCATCATCGAAAATTACCATCGAAACTTCTTCATCATCGATAATTTGCTTTATTTCTTCTACTTTACCTTTTCCAATTACAGTGGCATTGTTTTTCTTTTCAAGCTCTTGATAAATTTTATCAATAACTGTTGCTCCCGCTGTTTCGGCAAGGAAAGCAAGTTCTTCAAGAAATTCAAACGCTTTTTCTCTATTGCCACCTTTTTTATTGACAGCAACAGCTATAGCTTTTTCGTTAGTTTTTGTTAAATCTATCATAATTTCAATACAAAATTAAGATAATAATGTGTATTTTTACGAATGTTTATTTACCTTTAAACAATCATTATTTAATGTCGCATTTAAAAAAACTCAATTTCATTAAAATTATCTCCAACAAAGCATCTAAATGGCAAATCAAAATTGTCTTAGCTGCATTGTCACTAATGTTTGTTGTGGCTGTGATTCTAATTTCTGTTTTCTTAGTAAATCAGTTAATTGAAAAAGAGAAAAGAATAATTGAAACTTATTCCCATTTACATCAAAAACTACTACGAACTGAAAGTGGAAATGTAGATGAGATTATACTTTTGATTGACTCTATCACTCCAAACATTACATTCCCAATAATAATGACAGATGCCAATGATTCTGCAAATTATCCTTATGAGAATTACACATTGAATATGGAAATTAATAAATCAATGAGTAGGGAAGAGCAAAGCCAATTTATGCAGTCAACTATTAGCGAAATGGGTAAAAATTACCCACCAGTAGTAGTTAGGCAGGCCGATGGGAAAGTGCTAATGAAGTTTTTTTATACTAATTCAAAACTAATAGCATCTCTGAAATATTTTCCTGCTGTTGCTTCATTTATGGTTGCTGGTATTATTTTGATTGGCTATTTGGCGTTTAGTAATATTAGAAGAAATGAGGAACAGAAAGTTTGGGTTGGAATGGCAAAAGAAGCTGCACATCAATTGGGTACACCTCTTTCTAGTTTGTCTGCTTGGGTTGAAATCTTGCGATTCAATATAGACGACCCAAAATCAATTTCTGAGACTGTTACCGAAATGAGTAAAGATATTTCACGGCTGAATACAATTGCAAATAGATTCTCTAAAATTGGTTCTGAACCAGAACTTACAAAAGAAAATGTGGTAAATATTGTTGAAAGAGCTTGTATATATTTCGATAAACGTTTGCCTCATTTAGGTAGAAAAGTTGAAATTAATAGAGAATACTCTAGTAATAAGCAATTCGCTATGATTAATGTTGATTTATTTACCTGGGTAATTGAAAATTTAATCAGAAATGCTGCCGAAGCTATTGAGGTTAAGAATGGGGAAATCAATATTTCTATGCAAGATGTAGGCAATGAAATTATCATTTTAGTAAGAGATAATGGTAAAGGAATGAATACAAAAACAAAGAAAGAAGTATTTATACCTGGTTTTACAACTAAAAAGCGTGGTTGGGGATTAGGGCTTTCTCTTTGTAAAAGGATTGTTGAACAATATCACAATGGCAAAATATTTGTGAAAGAATCAGCTGTGGGCAAAGGAACTACATTTGCAATTGAAATACCCAAAAAGATTAATCATTATCAGGAAGACTAGTATTCAGCTTAATAATAACAGGACAGTGGTCTGAAATTGAATTTTTATATTTATCTTCTACATACGCTTTGAAATTCTCCATAGCTACACTATTAGTTAAGACTCTTTTTTCTACAGATTTACTCACAAAAATATTGTCAATTGTATACCAATCACTTCTTAAACAGCTTTTTAAATCCTTTGTCAAACAAACTAATTTCTTGTTTTCGCCAAATTTAATTATTTGACTGTTCGGTTTATATATATGATCGTTAAAGTCACCTAAAATAACTAAATCTCTTTCATCTGTATATTTCAGACAAGAATCTGCCCAATTATTCAAAATTCCTACTTGAACATTTCTAATTTGAAAACTTTTCTGCCTCAATTGATTAGTATTATCGAAAGAAGAAGTTGACTTTAGATGGACAATCATCATTTTGAAATCAAAATTACCTTTTTTGGCAGTAACTATAAATCCAGAACGAGTTTTATTTGGAATTACTTGTAAAGGTTTGTATTCCAATGTGTTGATAATCTTAATATCTTTTTTATATAAGAACCCAACATTTTGTTTTCCATTAGTACTAAGTATAATTGCATTATATTGAGGCATATTATTCAAAACAAGTTTTATAGCATCTTGATTTTCAATTTCTTGCAGAGCCAATACATCAGCATTTAACTCTTTAATTACTCTTGCTAATTCAGCATATTCTTGCTTGTTTCTTGGCTTTTGGTCGTCTATTCCATCTCCTAGCCATTCAATATTAAAAGTACCAACAGTAATATATTCATCAGCTCTAAGTTTAGAATTAACAAAAAACAAAGTAATTAAAACAAAAATAAATTTCATTATTACTCTTTGATAAAAATTGATTTAAAAATATGACCTGCCATATCAGGATTTTCATTCAAACGGCGAACTGAATATCCGTACCAATCTTCGCCAAATGGGACGTAAATTCTAACAGTGTGCCCAGCTTTAAGCAGAGTGTCTCTTCTTCGCTCTCTAACTCCTAAAAGCATTTCAAATTCATAATTGCTTTTGTCATAACTCATTTCTTTCAGTTTCTTTTCAGCATAAACAATTAAGTCATCATCATGTGTAGCGATGTGTGTTTTTAAATTGTTTTCCAAAAGTAGGTCAAGTAATTTTTTATAGTTTGTTCTAATTTCTTCTTTATCTTTAATAGCGATAGAAGCATCTTCTACATAAATACCTTTGCAAAGTCTTATGTTTGGCTTATAGCTTAAAAGAGAACTTATATCATCGTAACTACGCTTCATATATGCTTGGATAACTATACCGCAGTTATCAAGTCCATTATCTCTAAGTTTTTTATAAATGTCAATTGTCAATGTTGTATAAGGGGAATTTTCCATATCCAAACGAACAAATAATCCCAAAGATTTAGCATAGGAAACTATCTCGAAAATATTTTCATAACCAAAATCAAAGTCTATTCCTAAACCTAAAGAAGTGGGTTTGATGGAAAGGTAAGTGCCAAGTTTATTTTCTTTCGCTGATTTCAAAACTTCCAATGACATTGCTTTCTCGTGCAATGCTCTCTCTTTAGTTGTTACAAACTCACCTAATACATCAATTGTAGTGAAACCACCAACTTTCTCAAAATCTTGCGTTACTTTCACAGCATCTTTTAGGTAAGCACCAGCAATATACTTTTTAGCAAAAACCATTACTAATGGCTTAGGCATTAATGGCAGTGTGTTGAGAATTATTGTATTAAGCATTTTTTATTTGATTTAGATTTTTTGAATTTTTCGTGATACAAAAATAAAAAAAAAGCAGCCATAAATTATGACTGCTTTTCTCAACAATTGCAGAATAACTTAATTATTTCACAATTTGAATAGATTTTGCAGAAATGTAATCTCCAGCTTCAATTACTAACATATAAGTTCCACTGAATAATTGAGACAAATCTAATGAAATATTTTCATTGAAACTTAATGCCCCAAAGTTTAAAACTGTTTCACCATTAGTACTTACAATTTTAGCATTCAAATTTTTAGTTCCAATTTTATTTGATATTTTCACATTCAAAATATTTGAAACTGGATTAGGACTTACGTCTGAAATTTTGAAGTTTTCGTTATTAGTCATATCATTGAAAACACCAGTTATACAATTATCAATTTTGAAGCAATTAGTTTCACCATAAATAATTGAATTATCAATGAAATTGACAGCTCTAATTTTGTAGCAATCTGAAGGCACCCAAGGACTGTTATTCCAATTTACAGTACCCCGATTAGCATCTACTATACCCACACTTGTTTTTTTCGAACTAGCCCAATTATCGTTAGTCCAAAGAATAGAGATGTTATTAGTTAAATTATTATCCCACCAAAATGCAAACTTAGAATTTGTATCACATATAACATCGCCAGTTCTTGGAGAAACAAAAGATATAGAGTCTTTTTCTAATTTGAACTTTCTAATGTCGAACGAATTGTCAGACGGGTCAGTAATTTTCAACCATGCTTCACCAGTAAACTCAGGGAATTTTACCTCAGAAGTGCTTAAAGCAGAATTAGTCGGTACAATTGTTATCCAATTAGCTCCAGAATTTGTAGATAAATCAATATTTACACTTGTTACTAATGTTTTAGTCCAAGTGATAAAAAATTTAGTTTTGAAGCCAACTCTTTGTCCTTCAGTAGGAGCAGTGATCAAAGCAAACTTAGGTGCAATTTTAAAAAAGAATAATGATTGGTCGAAAGTTGCAGGATTATTTGCATCTTCAATTTTTATCCAAACCGTATTCATTGTTGTTTTTGGCACATCCCATTTATAAATTGAATCTCTCGAAGATTTTGCTCCTGCAATAAATGTCCAATTAACACCAGCGTTTGTTGAAAAGTAGATGTTAATTGTATCAACTTTGGCAGAAGCCCAAGCAATATTTTCAGATGAACCACCACGCAATGATTCACCACCAAGTGGAGTCATCAAACGTAATTTTGAAAGAATAGGGTCTTTTAAACAACCACCTGCATAAGATTTTGCAATTGCAGTTTTCATAATTGCAATTTGTCTTGGACCAAATGTTGGCAAAACACCGCCACCACCAACTGTATGGCAGTAACTCATTATAGTTCCAATTCTAGCTCTTCTATCTGCTATTTTCAAACATGCAGCATCAGAAGCAGAAGCATCTAAGCCAGATGTATAGCAAGAATCAATAATTGTTCCGCCATCTATGCTTGGCCAAGCACAAGAATGTGTGTGAGGACAACCAAACAAGTGACCTATTTCATGTGCCGCAGTTATTGCATCTTGATTATAATTCAAAGTAGGGAATGAAGCATTTCCATTAATTCCAAATACTGCATATCCTCTATCTTTTGAGCAGAAGTTACCAGTTTTTGGTTCTCCGCCGTTTGCAATACCTGCAATTACAGAGTTTGAAGGTTGCACTTTGATGTCTGCAAAAAGAACTGAAAAAGTTCTAACAATATTTGTTTTTTTAGAACCTTTCCAAACAGAAGGCATAAAAGTAAGTCTATCTTGCAAATCGAAATCTCTACCAGAAACATTCACATAAGGATCATCAATTTCATCTATATATAAGAACATACTACCGATTTTCAAAAAGACATTTACTTCTTTTTCATAAATTCTTGATGAGTAATCAATACAAGCTACCATATAGTTTTTAGCTTTATTTGTATCAAGTTTCATTAAAGCAAAGAATTCATAATTTGCTTCAACAGCTAGATTTATCTCAACTAATTTGTTCGCTTGAATAGAATTGTTTTTTTCTTTGACTACATTTGTAGTGAAATCTTCAGTGTTTGTGCCACAAGATTTCACATTGTATTTTTCAAAAATACTTTTATCAGTAGGCGATATTGTGTGGATAGCATTATTATTAGTATTAGCAGCTGTATAACTGAAGTTATATTCTTCATCATTAATTCTTAATGTACCAATGAATCCATCATTAGTATAGGTTAAAAACACAAATGAATTTTCATAACCATTGATTGTTCCTGTATAGCTATCAATTATTGGAATTGAGCCTCGAGTTTCTTTACCATTACCAACTATATAGACTTCTGTTTCTTCATCTATACAAGATTTCACTTTAATCAAAGAAAGTGTTCCTTTGGCATTTAAGCTAATAGGAAAGTTTTCAATAACTAAACTTTGGTTAGTTTTGTTTTGGAATACTTGATTAGCTTCATTCAAATTGATGCTAAACTCATTGTACTTTTTTTGCAAAGTTTGAGTAGTATTGAATTTATTTTTTGAGATAAAATTATCTGCGTTGAAAAATTTTGTTTTAGCATTTACTGTTACAACAGAAAGCAAAACAATTAAGAGAGTGAATTTTTGTAAAAATCCCTTCATTTTTGTTTCCTTAAATATTTTGTATTTTAAAAATTTAGTTTATTAATTGCAGTTTTGATTATTTCGTGAATCACATCAATTGATTTCAAAGCATCAATTATGACTATTCTATCTTTATTATTTTCAGCAATTTGGTCGAATCCATTAATAACATTTTTATAGAATTCTTCTCCACTTTGCTCAATTCTGTCGTTCTCTCTGTGTCCAATTCTTTGCAATTTAGATTCTAAATTTATAGAAAAGTAAAAAGTGATATTAGGTATAATGCTTTTTACAGCCATTTGGTTACACTTTTCTATAAAATTTATTTCCAATCCTCTTCCGTAACCTTGATAAGCAGTAGTAGAATCAAAAAATCTATCACAAATAACGAAGAATCCTTCATCTAATTTTGGTTTAATTACATTTTCTACTAAATAAGACCTTGAAGCTTCAAAAAGCATCAGTTCAGTTACTGAATTCAAAACATAAGATTTGTTTAAAAGTAAATCTCTAATTTTTTCTGTGAAATCAGTTCCGCCAGGTTCTCGTAAAGTAATTACTTTCTTATTTTGGCTTTCTAGAAATTCTTTAAGTAAATTCAGTTGGGTAGTTTTGCCACTTCCGTCAATACCTTCAAATGTTATAAACATAATTATTACAGTTACTTAAACTATTTACTTGATAAAATACCAATTAAAACAAACTCACCTTTATCAGATTTATCTTGTTGGATTTTTGCCAAAACTTCTATTGGTGACCCAAAATAAAACTTTTCATAAATTTTAGTTAGCTCTTTGGCTACACAAATATAAAGTTTATCTGAATAAAGAATATCTAATTCATTCAACAGTTTCAATATTCTATGAGAAGATTCGTATAAAATTGTTGCTGTTTTATCATCAAAACAAGATTTAAGAAAAGTTTGTCTCCCTTTTTTCAAAGGAGGAAAGCCAAAGAATTTAAAATCTGAAGCTAAAATTCCTGAAGCAGAATATGCTGATACTGCAGCATTTGCACCAGGGATTGGTACTACTTTTAAATTTTGTTTCACAACTTCGGCAACAAGTATTGCTCCTGGGTCTGATACACAAGGAGTACCAGCATCACTAATTAAAGCTATAGACTTACCTTCTTTCAAGAGATTTAATACGAACTCCAATTTACTTGTTTCGTTGTGGCTATGATAGCTTACAAGCTTATTCTGGATTCCAAAATGTTTTAGTAAATTACCAGAGGTTCTAGTGTCTTCACAAAGAATAAAATCTACAGAGGCAAGTACTTTCAAAGCACGAATTGTAATATCCTCAAAATTTCCAATAGGAGTTGATACTATATATAGAGCTGAATCAATTTCCACTCTACTTATTAGATTATTTGTTTGCATTTCTTCTTCGTTGTTGAAAAAAATCAGTCAATAAATCTTTACTCTCATTTTCCATAACACCTCCAAATGTATAGCATTTATGGTTCATTCTTCCATCGCCAGTTATGTCATAAACACTACCACAAGCGCCAAATTGCAAATCATAAGCACCAAAATATACATTTCTCATTTTAGAAAGTAAAATAGCGGCAGCACACATAGGGCAAGGTTCAAGTGTAACATACAAATCACAATCAATTAAGTACTTTGAACTAATATGTTTGGTTGCTTTTTCAATGCAAATAATTTCAGCATGCTGGCAAGCATTTTTGTTTTTTTCAGTTTCATTATGCGATGAAGCAATGATTTCATCATTCAATACAACTATGCAGCCAACTGGAATTTCATTGAAAAAAGTAGCTTTCTTAGCTAATTCAATAGCCTTTTCCATGTATATATTTTTGTTTGACTTCACAAAGATGTAAATTGCAACTTGAAATTGATTACAAAATTAGTAATAAGTTTCTTTTAAAATCGTCTAAACAGTAAAATAGAGGGAAAAATGAATAATTTTAAAGTAGCTATCGTTTCTAACGATAAGAAACATATAGTGGGAAGTTTTGGTTCGGCAAAATATTTCAATGTGGTAACAGTTGAAAATGGTGAGATAAAAGATCAAGAGATAAGAGAAACTTATTTACACAAAGCTGAAAATGAATTACCAAATATTCTTAATGCAAGTGAAAATGATGGTAAAAAAACTTTTAGCTTAAACATAGTTGATAAGTCAAAAGAAAAGCATACAAAAATCACTAAAACTGTTTCTGATTGCCAAATTGTGATAGCAAGAGCAATGTGTGAAAATGCTAAAGATTCTATTAATAGATTTAATATGAAGTTTTTGGTAACAGAAGAAAAAGATTTTAAAGTAGGAATTGAAGAAATAATAAAATCTGCAGTGCTTTCTAACTAATAATTCAATAATTTTATAAAATTGACGATAAAATCCCTTAGTGTTGTAACTTTAGGGATTTTTTTTGTTTATTAGAATATGATGCGAAGTATAATATTGATTATTTTTTTCTGCTTTTCTAGTTTGTATGCCCAAACTGGAAGGTTTATCTATTCTAATTTACCGAAAAGTGAAATCAAATACTTTGCACAACTAAAAGATTGTGAACTTGCAATTACTAACAATAAATTACTTTTCAAATACCCTAATAACAAGATTATTGAAATGTTCTTTGAAAATTCACAACCCTTTGAATTTCAAAATGAACTTGAAAATAAGACAGTTTTAAACATTATAAAAGGGAAACAAGCAAAAGCAATAACTTTTCCAACTTCCGACCAGATTTCCTTGAAGAATATTTATAAAGGAATTGATTTCAGATTGTCATTGAAAGACAAAGTACTGGAATATGAATTTCTTATTGCTGAAAATGCAAATTCCGAAGATATTTCAATAAAATTCAATGGAGTGGACAAATTAGAAATTGTAGATAATTATTTAGAATTAACTATTGGCAGTGAAAAAATATTTCACAAAAACTTGGCTGCATTTCAAAACTTTAACAAAGACAAAATAGAATGTGCTTTTCTTAAAAACGAAGCTAATTCTATTCAGTTCCATACTTCTATAAATAATGACATTAGAATTGATCCTATTATTTACTCTACTTTTCTTGGAGGTAGTGGATATGATTTTGGTATGGGATTGGTAAAAAACAGTGCTAATGAAATTTACATTACTGGTTATACAAATTCACTTGATTTCCCTTACACAGAAGAAGCTTTTAGAAGAGAATTTAAAGAAAATCCAACAGGGGAATCTGACGCATTTGTAACGAAATTAAGTGCCGATGGTAAACTTATGTATTCTACATTTTTTGGTGGATTTACAGAAGATAAAGCTGTTTCAATTACTTTAGATACAAATGAAAACGTTGTAATAACTGGATATATAAAGAAAACAGATACTTACCCAACAACTAGCAGATGTTTAGATAGCACCCACAATGGTGGTTATGATTTGTTTATTGCAAAATTTGATACAACTCTTTCAGAATTACTATTTTCAACTCTAATAGGTAGCAGCAGAGATGATTATTCCTCAAACATTTTAGTAGATAAAGAAAATAACTATATAGTTTGTGGAAATACTTCACAAGTTAATGATTCAATACCATTTCCTTATACTGCAGAATTACTGCCACAGTTACTGGGGAACAATGACTTATTCTTGTTAAAACTAAATTCTAGTGGCGACAGCTTGATTTATTCTACTTTGTTTGGTGGGAATGAATCAGATTTTGCTCAGGATATGCAATTTTTTGATAATGACAATATTTGGATTTCTGGCTCAACAAGGTCTAAAAATTTTCCAATTTCAGCTAATGCGTTTAAAAAGAATAATAATGATAATTTATTAGATAGTAGCACAAGTGAGGGATTTTACACATTAATTAATTTACCCAATAATCAAATTGTACATTCATCATATTTAGGTGGCAATAAAAGAGATGTTCCTTATGCAATCACATTAGATACTAATAAAAATTTATATATATGTGGCTTCACAGAAAGCTCCGATTTCTATGTTTCTGCAAATGCTTACGATGGAATATTTGAAGATGCTTTAGATGTCAAAGGAAAGGGTGATGCATTTGTAACTAAAGTAAATGCAATAAATTACACTATTGACTTCTCAACTTATATAGGTGGAACTGGTACCGATAGAGCTTTCGATATTTGTACTGATACTATAGGAAATTCCTATGTAACTGGATATACGTTCTCAAAGAATTTTCCTACAACTAAAAAAGCTGTGAGAAAAAGCTTTTCAGATACCACTCAATCAGATGGTTTCTTGCTAAAACTTAGTAACGATGGAACAACTCTTCTATATTCTACATATATTGGTGGTGAAAACTTCGATATATGCAAAAGTATGATTTGCGATACAAACAATACTTTCTATATTACTGGTGGTACTGCTTCTAGTGATTATCCTGTTACTGTAAATGCGTTGGATACTTTGATAAATGACACATTGAAATCAGATGTATTTTTTACTCAGTTTAAACTAACTAAAGAAGATTTTGGCACTGAAGATTATATATATGGGTGTGCCAATAATCAAATACTTTTATCAAGTATATTCACAAAATCATCAAATACTTTTGGACTTCCGCCTTATTCTTATCTTTGGTCACCAAGTACTGATTTGAACTTTGATAATATAGCTAACCCTATTTGTAGTTCTCCTATAAGCACAAGTTATACATTTGAAATGACTGATGCTTTGGGTGAGAAATTTTATGATACGATTCCTGTAAACATTGTGAACACTCAAAAACCAGAAATCACTGGTTTTAATATTGTTATGTCTGGCTATTCGGAAGTTTATACCACAAAGTTATATCCAGGATTTAAGTACCAATGGTTTGCTAGTGGCGGTAAAGTTACTTCAGGACAAGGAACAAATGTAGCAACAATTACTTTTTTCAATTCAATTTCTGGAGCAGTATATTGCTCTTTAAATAATGATTTTGGTTGTGCAGATACTTCTTTGCCAATATTTATTTTCATTCTCCCAAACAATGACCCTAAAGTGCAAATAGCTCGTGGAAATTTAAGGAAGTGCGAATCTGATACCTTAATTTTAGACTGTGGTCCAGGATTTACTAATATTGTTTGGTCTGACGGCAAGATTGGTAGGACAAATTTAGCTTTCAAATCTGGGAAGTATTGGTTTAAAGCAACTAACTTAGCAAATAAATTAGTTTATTCTGATACTCTAACAGTTCTTGCTACCATTAGCCCAGCAAAACCAATAATTAGATATACAGATGGTATGTTAAGATGCCTTTCAGCAAATGTTGCATACCAATGGTATTACAACTATGTGAAGATTCCAAATGCAAAAGAAAGACAGCAAGTGAAAATTGGAAATGGAGTTTATTACTGTGATGTTATTAATGGAAGCTGTGCAACAAGATCAGATTTATTAACTATTAATGATACCATAAATTCTGTTGAAGATTTTAATGAAGTAACAAATGTAGTAGTCTATCCAAATCCGAGCGAAGGTGAGTTTCGATTAATTTTTAATGGACAAATTACAATTTTCAATAATCTTGGTAATAGAATCTTTGCTAAAATTACTGAAAATGATTTGAAAACAATTGATTTGAAAAACTACCCAAAAGGTGTTTATACTTTGAAATTAGAACTAAACGGATTTGTGCAGTATAAGAGAATTATATTGAATTAATTTCTTTTAAATTGAACACTCAATTTATATTCTTCACTTGGTTTATTACTTAAAACTAATTTTAAATATCCGCCTCGAAGCCACAACTGGAATTGATTTGCGAAATTTGGATTAGTAACATCGCCTGATACTCCCCCAGGAAGTGACAAATATACATCATTATTCGACATATCGGCAATGAATCGTGCTGAAGCACCAATTTCTACTTTATTCCAATTTGACAACTTACTCTCATTAGAACTAATAGTCGTAAAATCACCAGACATTTCAACTGAACCTAAACTTAAACTTTTATTCAATAAGTTTGAATTGGAAAATTTATGACTCAAATTCAAACGATGTAAATCGCCATAAATAATTTTTGAGTTGACTAATTTTTTCATTTGTATAGCTTTCGCTACAGTTTTTTGAAAAGCATAAATTTGTATGTCATCTGATGATTCTATTTTTTGAGTTTTAACATTATCAAACCATTTGCTTTTTTTTAAATTCAATATTTCTAATATCTTCCTTAAAACTAAGTTTGAATGATTAATGTATTCATTGAAGTCATCAGAATTTAGTTCATCTGCAAATATTTCTGAAATTAAAATTTTTAAATATATTTTATAAATGGCAGCTTCTTCTGAATTATAAGTCAGGAAATTATCCCATTGCTTAAGTCTATAAAAAGCATTTAACTCTACCTTGTTTAAATATTTTTGATTTAAAGTTAAAGTTTGAAAGAGACTATTGAGTACTTCTTTTGAATAATTGGAATAAACATCTAATTGATTTTGCTGTGCATCTCTATAGATATATTCATCAGTTTGAGCTAATAATTCATTTAATCTATCGAATCGAGAATTAGTAACCCATAAATTACCAATATTTGAAGATTCATTTATAGTTGGTTTTTGATTACAATTTGCCACAAACCCATTTTCTGGATTGTAACTCTTTCCGATTAAATTAGCATTTGTAAAGCCAGTCCAGTCTCCTCCAAGCCAAGAAGCGTTAGCTAAATTTTGAAAAGTTCCATTTCTAATCGGAATCTTTCCAGAGGGAATAAAACCAATATTGCCAGTTTTATCGGTAAAAGTAAAGTTTAGAGCAGGCGAAACCCACTCGCTTAGAATTGTATCAAACTGTTTCCAATTTCTTGCGAAATTCAATTTATAGATAAGTTCTAATTCTTTACTCTTTTCTGCCGCTGTCCATCTGTAAGTAATTGCATTATCATTACGTAAATTTTTGAATAACTTTATTGATTTATTGAAGTCCGAAAGCACATAGCTTCTGAAATTCTTTCTTAAGTAAAACTCTTTAGTTTCTTTATTATTTATAACGATAGAGTCTTTTACATAAATATATTTTTCAGTCAAAGTTTCATTGCGATAATAGTAATCATTACCTTTGTTTTTTTCTAGAAATAAATCGAAATCATCGGACATTAGGTTTGTTATACCCCAAGCAATACTATCATTTCTACCTATAAGTATGTATGGTATTCCTGGAATAGTTAGTCCAATTAAGTTATGATTAGGAATTGAATATTGAAGTTGATACCATTTTGATGGAAGTGTTAGCTGCAAATGAGGATCGTTGGCTAATATAGTCCCAGCAGATTTGTTTTTTTTCTTTTTAAGAATAGCCCAAGCATTGCTACCAGTTTTATTGTTGTTAAGTCCAATTTTATTTAAAGCAAATTTTGCATCTCGATTTAAATTAGCTGAATTTGTTGCAATAGGTTTTAATGAACTTGCAGAATCAAGCAAAGGAAGATATTTTCCATTATTTGGAATCAAATCAAGAGTTTTTTCAACTCCAATTCCATTGGCAATTTCATTCATTGAAAAATCAACTGAAAAGCTATTTGAAAGTTCGAAAGCAAGCAACTTGGCAATTAAAAAGCAGTCTTTAGCAGTCCATTTTTCAGGAGAGTAATTCATTGCTCCGAATTCAAAAGATAGCTTATTTCTATTTGCATCAATAAATGAATTTACCCCATTTGAATATGAATCTAATAATTTTATAAATTGAGGATTGCAAGTTTCCAAACTAATTTGAGCATATTCACGAATAGCTAATGCCCGCATAAGTTTATCTGTTTCTACATATTCCTCGCCGAATATTTCTGAAAGTCTTCCTTGTGCTATTCTTCTGCTGTAATCCATTTGCCAAAGTCTATCACTAGCGTGGGCATATCCAATTGCAAACGCCAGATCTAATTCGTTTTGAGCCGTTATGTGTGGTACACCATAGTAATTACGGTATATTTCAGTTTGATTTGTAATGTTTTGAGTGGATAACTCAATATAATCTGGAGATTTTGAGCTAGTATAAATACTAAGTATAAATAAATAGATACTTGCTATTATGACAACTATAGCAATCATTATGACTATGGATTTATTTCTAAACCTTACATCCATTTATTTTGCTTATACCATTGGATTGTTTCTGCAATTCCATCTTCAATAGACATTTTTTGCTCGTAGCCGAAATCTTTGGCTGCTTTTTCTATAGAGCAAGTCCAATAATCTTGAATAAAATCAATTCCTTTTTCATAATTGAAAACTGGCACAGAGCCAGATAGTTTTCCGAAATATTCACTGATTGTACCTAAGGTTAGGATTATTGAATGTGGCAAATTTATAGTTAACAATAACTTTTTATCAATAGTTTTCTTAATTATATTTATAATTTGCTTCCAAGTGTAGAATTCTTTGCTTGAAATGAAGTAAATTTTAGAAATAGTGTTTTCCGAAAGGGAAGCATCAACTATTCCTCTACTCAAATCACTTGAGTGAACCAAAGAGACATATTTATCATTAAATCCCATTAAAGTGCCAATTCCCAATTTAACAGATTGGAAAACTGCGAAGATTGCTTTGTCTCTAGGTCCATAAACAGCAGGAGGTCTCACAATTGTGATAGGAATTTTATTGAAGTATTCGTAAACTTCAAGTTCAGTTTCTTTTTTGCTTTTGCCATAACTTGTTATTGGAGTCATTGGCATATCTTCAGTTTTAGGTTTTTCTCTACTTTCAGAAGGCCCGCTAGCTGTTTGGCTAGAAACATATAAAAATCTTTTAAGTTTAGTATTAGATTCAAGTACTGCATTCAATAAGTTGATTGTAGGTAATTTATTTCCTTGCAAATAGCCATCATAATTTTTAGCAGCAATAATTCCAGCAACATGATAGATAATATCAATATCTTTCACAGCAAGCTTTAGTTTTTCCATATCGGTATAACTCGCTTCAAAAAGCTCAACATTTTTGCCTTTCAGCCAAGTCAAATCACTATTTGAACGAACTAAGCAACGTACTTCAAATCCCCTATCTAATAGTACATCAACAATGTGGCTACCAATAAATCCAGTTGCACCTGTAACTAAACATTTCATCATAATTCCCGTTATATGATTGCAAGATAAATATAAATAATATTTAATTTTGAACAAGTCATTTCAAAATGTAAGATATAATTTGAGAAGTCTCTATAAATTAGATAAATTGCTATATGATTTTTATCAAAACGGAAAATAGTTTTTGATGCAAAAAGCAGTAATTATGGCGGGAGGTTTTGGAACAAGACTTCGCCCCCTTACAATGGAAATACCTAAACCACTTGTTCCTGTGCTCAATTTACCAATAATGGAGCATATTGTTAATCTACTTAAACGACATAATATCAATGATATAGTGTCTCTTCTTTATTTTCAACCAGATAAAATTACAGATTATTTTAAATCTGGAGAAGACTTTGGTGTAACAATGTCTTATGTCCACGCACAAGCCGATTATGGAACTGCTGGAAGTGTAAAAAATGCTTACAAAGAATTGAATAGTAGATTTATTATCATAAGTGGCGATGTTTTAACTGATTTTGACTTAACAAAAGCATTAGAATTTCACATTGAAAAAAAATCGAAAGCAACCATATTACTGACAAGAGTTCCTTCTCCATTGCAATTTGGAATTGTAATGACAGATGAAGAAAGTCGAATCACTCACTTTTTAGAAAAACCATCTTGGGGTCAAGTTTTTTCTGATACTATCAATACAGGAATATACATTCTTGAACCAGAAGTTTTGGATTTGATACCGTACCAAGAAGACTTTGATTTCAGTAAAGATTTATTTCCATTGATGCTTCACAAAAAAATGCCTATTTATGGCTTTATTGCAGAAGGTTATTGGAAAGATTTAGGCAATTTAGAAGAATACCAAATAGGGCAAAGCGATGCACTTTTAAACAAAGTAGAGCTTGGCTTTAATTTCGATGAAAAGTTAATTTGTGGAAAAAATGTTACTTTGCCAAAAAATCTTAAAGTAAATGGTAACGTTGTAATTGGCAACAATTCAGCAATTGGTGAAAATTCAATATTAACAAATTCAGTAATTGGCGATAACGTTAAAATTGGCAAAGGTGTTTGCCTTAGTGGCACTACAGTTTGGAACAATGTAAGCATTGGTGATTTCACTCAACTTAATGATGATGTGGTTTGCGATAATGTTATTATTGGAAGCTCTGTAACTATTCACGAAAATGTTTATATTGCTAATAATTGCGTTATTGAAAACAAAGCTAAACTACATTCAAATATAAAGCTTTGGCCAAAGAAAAGAGTGTTAAGTGGATCTACTTTATCTCGATCGCTTGTGCAAGAAGAAAAGTGGTCTCGTGAGTTATTCACAGATGCAAGAATTTCTGGTATTTCAAATATTGATATAACTCCAGAGTTCGGCTCAAAGTTAGGTACTGCTTTAGGTATGGCATTTGGAAGAGGAAAGAAAATACTTTCCAGTAGAGATCCTAACAATATGTCAAGACTTGTTAAACGCTCAATAACTTCTGGTTTGCTTTCTGTTGGTGCTATTGTAAGTGATTTGCAATCTACTTCAATTCCCCAAACTAGACAAGAACTTATGACTGGGAATTATGATGGAGGTATGCACGTACGCCGTTCAATTAGAAATCCAAATTTAACTGACATTATTATTTTTTCAAATGATGGCAGAGATATTTCGATTTCAATGTCTAAAAAAATCGAAAGATTCTTTTTTGGAGAGGATATTCAAAGAGTTTCACACGATGAAGTAGGCAATGTCAAATATCCAGAAAGAACTAATGAAATCTATATTCAGAGATTTGTTGATTCACTGGATATTGAAAAAATAAAATCTAAGAAATTTAAAATTTTGGTTGATTATTCTTATGGTCAAGCTTCTACTATTCTTCCTTCAATATTAGGTAAATTAAGTGTAGATGCACTATCATCACACGACTTTGTGGATCCTTTAAGGTTTCATCCTGATCCAACTATGGATATATCTGGAGATGACAATACTGGCAAGATTATGAATTCCCTAAATTACGAATTGGGATTCAGAATTGAAGCTGGGGCTGAGAAAGTTGCAATTATTGACGAAAGAGGTAAATGGGTTCCAGCTTCTAGACTTTTGAGTATAGTAACAAAGCTTTTCTTAGAATCAAATAAGGAAAGAGAACCATATAAAATTGCTGTATCAGTTGTAGCTTCCACAGAAATTGAAACAATTGCTAAAAATTACAATGTGGAAGTAGTTAGGATTAAGAATTCACATTCGGCTATGATGGATGCAACTAATGATGAAAGCATTCTTTTTGTTGGTGGTATTTATGGTGGTTTCATATTCCGTGATTTCTTGCTTGCTTCCGATGGTATGTTTACCTGTGGAAAAATACTTGAAATGCTTTCTAAAACTAATTTTAAATTCTCAAATTTAGATGAAACTTTACCTAAAAAACACCTTTATATTGTTACTATAGAATGTCCTTGGGATTTGAAAGGAATGGTAATGCGTAAAGCAATGGATTACAGTGAACATTTGAAAAGAGAGTTAATTGAAGGTGTTAAAATCTTTTTAGAAGATGAAACAGTACTTTTGGTTCCTGAAAAAGAAACAGCTCAGTTTTCTATTGTAGCTGAAAGTGATAGTCAATTCAACGCTAATTATTTAGCTGATAAATATGCAGGTATAGTATCCAAATGGATAGCAGAGGAACAAGATTAAAAAATGAAAATTGCAGAAATATTGAATTTAAATTCAATTTCATTAAAAAGTAAAATATCAAAAAAGGAAGATATAATTAATTTAGCTTTGGATTTAGCAAATAAATCTGGAAAAATTAATAATTTTGAAATTGCAAAGAGCGAAGTTTTTAAAAGAGAAGCAATTATGTCAACTGGTATTGGTAATGGTATTGCATTGCCACATGCCAAAACAAATGCTGTGGATAGCCTAATTGGTGCATTCATTACTTTAGAGAATCCAACTAATTTTGTTTCTTTAGATGATTCTAAGGTAAGTATGGTATTCCTTTTGCTAGGACAGGATAGTAATGTTGGTATCCATTTGAGATTGCTAAGTAAAATTTCAAGATACTTAAATAATGATTTATTCAAAAGTCAATTGTTGGCTTTAGAAACACCAGAAGAGGTGTTAGACCTATTTAATAAATACGAAAGTGAACTTTCGTAGTAATTAATTTTGTTTCACAAATTTTTAATGTAAAGTGTACAATCCAAACGAAGCTTTCGAAAATGAACTATATTTTGAATATTTAAGAGATCCAGATTCTGTTAGTGCAGAATGGAGAGCTTACTTTTCAAACAATTACAATCAAAATATTGCAACGATTACTTCAGCAAATTCAAATTCAAATGTTGAATATGCTAATGTAGTAAATACTCCAAAACCTACTGAATCTATTGCAAATAATGGTGCAACACAGAAATTAGAAAATAATAGCAATAAACATTTCGGTAGCAATTTATCCGATATTAAACTTGCAAGTTATGAAGAATTAGAGCCACTTAGCTCAATTACTTCTAAAATTGCTTTTAACATGGATGAAAGTTTGACTGTACCTACAGCTACTTCAATCCGCACTATACCTGTAAAGGCATTAGATGAAAATAGAAGAGTGATAAATAAATTTTTAGAACAAAGAAAATTGGGTAAAATTTCATTTACTCATATTATTCTTTGGGCTATGGTGAAATCTTTACAAAAATATCCTAAACTTAATTCTAGCTATGAATTAATAGAAGGTAAACCAAACCGCCGAGTAAAAAACTCAATTAATATTGGTGTTGCAACTGATATTACTCGTAAAGATGGGCAACGTTTATTGATGGTACCAAACATTAAAGATGCTGGTAAACTAAACTTTTTTGAATTTTTCAAAAAATTAGATGAATTAGTTCAAAAAGCGAAAAACAATAAACTTGGTTTGGAAGATTTAGAAGGTACAACTGTTAGTTTAACTAATCCTGGAATGATAGGCACCAATGCTTCAATACCACGCCTAATGAAAGGGCAAGGACTAATTATTGCTTCTGGTTCTATTGATTATCCTGTAGAATTTATGGCAGTTAAGCCAGACTTATTGTCGAACTTGGCTATTTCTAAAGTTGTTACTATAACATCTACTTATGACCATAGGATTATTCAGGGTGCTGAATCAGCAGAATTTTTACTTTATATGCACAAACTATTGATTGGTGAAAATAATTTTTACGATCAAATATTTGCAAGCTTAAAAATTCCATTTGAACCAATTAAATGGCAGAATGACACTACGACTAAAAGCTTTTATGCAGGTAACAATCAATCTAACGTAAATGAATCACTTGAAAAATCTGCTTTAGTAATGCAGTTAATCAATGCTTATAGGGTTCGTGGACATTTGAAAGCTTCAATTAATCCTCTTGGCAATGATAGCTATTCTTACCCAGAATTAGAACTTTCATATTATGGTTTTAACATTTGGGATTTGGAAAGAGAATTCCCAGCAGACTCAGTTTGGAGCAATAAGCCACTTCAGTTGCGTAGTATTATTGAAATATTGAGAGATACGTATTGTGGCTCAATTGGTATAGAGTATATGCACATATCCGATTTATTCAAAAAAGATTGGATTAAAAATAAGCTTGAAACAACTAGAAATCAACCTAAATTTACAAACGAGCAAAAAACTCAAATTCTTCAAAAATTAATTGAAGCTGAATCATTTGAAAATTTCGTACATACTAAGTTTGTTGGCCATAAAAGATTTTCAATAGAAGGCTCTGAATCAATAATTATCTTCTTAGATAAATTATTTAAAGAAGCTGCTGATGCTCAAACTCATTCAGTCGTGCTTGGTATGGCTCATAGGGGAAGACTAAATGTTTTAGTTAACTCTATTGGTAAAAAATTAGAATATATTTTCAATGAGTTCGATGGTAATTTAGATCCAGAATTGGAAGGATCTGGCGATGTGAAGTATCATTTGGGCAATGAAAGTGTATTTACTTCGGACAATAATAATAATGTTAACGTTAGACTTGCACCAAACCCAAGCCATTTGGAAATTGTAAATCCAGTTATATTAGGAATGGCAAAAGCAATAAGTCAAGAGTTAGGAGATAAATCAAATAAATCTGTAATTCCAGTATTACTTCATGGTGATGCTGCATTTGCAGGGCAGGGAATTGGTCAAGAAATTCTTAATATGATGACATTAGATGGTTATAAAACAGGTGGTTCAATCCACGTTGTTATAAACAACCAAATTGGCTTTACTACTAGTCCTGAATCATCTCGCTCAACAACTTATTGTACAGATGTTGCAAAAATGGTACAATGCCCAATATTGCATGTAAATGGTAACGACCCAGAAGCAGTAGCTTTATCTGCAATGTTTGCGATTGAATATCGCAATACTTTTGCAAATGATGTTATAATTGACATTCTTTCTTATCGTAAATATGGACATAATGAAGGTGATGAACCTAGCTATACTCAACCATTGCTATATAGAAAGATTAAATCAATGGAGCCAATACGCCATATTTATGAAAAAGAACTTATTGGCACTAAAGTTATTACACCAGATATAGCTCAAAATTTACAAAACGAATATTCGGTTAAATTGAATGAAGCATTTGAAAAAAGAGCTGAAGTGAATTTAACAGCTGTTCATTCTGTGAAAGTTGAAAATAAATCGTTAACGCCTGTCAATACTCAGATAAACGAAGCTCAAGTGCACCAAATTGTGAACTCAATTACTAATTTACCTATTGAATTCAATGCAAATCCTAAAGTTTTAGGAGGATTGAAAAAACGATTAGAGTCAATAAATACTACTGTTCCAATGATTGATTGGGCTTCAAGCGAAGCTTTAGCTTTTGGATCTTTATTGATAGAAGGCAAAAGTGTGAGACTATCTGGTGAAGATTCAAAACGTGGTACTTTCAGCCATAGACACGCTGTATTAGTAGATTTCAATTCTGAAAATTTATATATACCTTTGAATAACATCGCAGAAAATCAAGCATTAATTTCTGTTTATGATTCGCCTCTTTCCGAGTTGGGAGTGATGGGATTTGACTATGGTTATTCAGTAATTGCTGACAAAAGCTTAACTCTTTGGGAAGCTCAATTTGGCGATTTTGCTAATATGGCACAACCAATTATAGATCAATTTATTTGCTGTGGCGATGTAAAATGGAATCAAAAATCTAATTTAGTTCTGCTTTTGCCACACGGTCATGAAGGACAAGGTCCTGAACACTCTAGTGCAAGATTGGAAAGATTCTTACAGCTTTGTGCGGAAGATAATATGATTGTAGCTAACTATACAACTCCTGCAAATTATTTCCACGCTTTGAGAAGACAAGTAATTGGCAATGACAGAATGCCATTAATAATTATGTCTCCTAAGTCAATTCTGCGACACGCTATGGCTGTTTCATCTGTTAGTGATTTCACAAATGGTTCATACCAACATTTGATTGACGATAATAAGATTACTGATAAATCACAAGTAAAAAGATTGCTTATCTGTACTGGAAAAATTTGCTATGATTTGATTCATACTAGAGATTTGGCTAATGCTAATGATAAAGCAGTAATTAGAATCGAACAGCTTTACCCATTGCATAAAACTCAATTAAAAGAAATTATTGCAAGTTATCCAAATGCTTCGGAAATAGTATGGGTACAAGAAGAACCTAAAAATCAAGGTGCTTGGTCGTTTATAGCAGAAGAATTGAGAGAAGTTATATCGGCAAATCAAAAATTGCACTATAATGGCAGACTTCCTATGGCTGCAACAGCCACAGGAAGTAGTAAAAACCATGCTAAGGAACAAGATGCAATTATCAATAAAGCAATTGCAGGAAGTTTTTAATTAAGAGCGATTACTTATTGTAGTCGCCTTTATATTTAACGCCATTTATAAGCCAGCTACTAGCTGGCTTATTTAGTATATAGTGATCATAGAATTCTTTCATTCTAAGAGCGTAGTCAAGTTTGTTTGCATACTTTTTGGGGTGATGAGGTTCATTCTCATATTGCAAAAGAATACTATTTTTATTGAATCTTTTCATTGCCAAATGTAGTTCTACCCCTTGAGAAAAAGGTACAGCATCGTCGACATCACCGTGCATGATCAACAAAGGTACATTCATATTATTTGCAAAGAAAATAGGGGAGTTACGTATAAATGCATCAAGCGAATCAACCAAATTTCCACCAATTCTGCTTTGCTGTTTTTCATATTGGAATTGTCTAGCTCTACCAGATTCTAATCTAATTCCAGAGTAAGCCGATGTCATATTCCCAACAGGTGCACCTGCTACAATTGCTTTGAAGTAATTAGTTTGAGTGGCAATATAAGCTCCTTGATATCCACTCCAACTATGACCCCAAAGTGCAATTTTATTTTCATCTGCATAGCCCTCTGCTACAATTTGTTTGCTTGCTGCAATTAGAGTTTCTTCTGAGATTTTACCAGGATAGCCAGTATAGAACTTAATGTCTGGGAAAAACATTGCATAACCCTCGCTCAGATAGATTTGATAGCAAGGTCTATGATTAATAGCAGGCATATTGAATTGATAAGCACCATCGCTCATTCTTTCATAAAAGTAAATCAAAACTGGAAGTTTTTCAGATTTCACGTTTGTTGGCAGAAGTAAATAACCCTGCAATGAATCGCCTTTAGGAGTTACATAATTTATTATTTTTACATTTGCCCCAATAAAATCATTCAATTCTGGGTGTAAATCAGTCAATTTATTAGAAATCTCGAAGTTTTGTTTTGTAACCCATAAATTAGGGAATTCATTGAAATTCTCTTTTTGGAAAACAATCTTATCTGAATTTTTAGCTTTTAATATATTTCTGTAAAAATATTTTCCAGTTTCAGAATTTAAGACTCTCTTTTCTCTTAAGCTATAGCTAAGTATTCCAGATTCTTTGCTTTGTTTGTTTTGGAAAGTGATTAGTAATGTATCGTTAATATTAAAGAAGTTCTGATTTGGGAATTTTCTTATTCTATATTTTACCACACTTTTGGAGTCTGTTAATTGATTTGCTCTTTTATTAGCAATATCAAATTCCCAAATGTTGTAGTTATCATAGAGATAAACCAATGAATCATTATTCAACCAGCCAGCTATTCCATTTGAAGATGCTTCTTCTGGAACATCGTTTAATTCTTCTGAAAAGTTAGTTTGTGTTATATCGTTTAAAACAATTTTTTCAGCTGAAACATTGTTATAAATTGTCCAAATACCTTTGACAAAATATGCACTATATTTGCCATTTGGAGATAAAGATGCACTTTCTTGTAAATTTTCAGTTAGTAAAGTCCTTTTCCCATTTTTTAAATTTAAAAGGTATAAATCCTCATAATCGCCAGAGTACAAAATTTCTTTTAGATGTTTATTTTCATCATTAAGTAATGCAAAATTAGTATTCTCATTTTTAAGAATTGAAGATGTAGTGTCTGGGAGATAGAATGAAACTTTATTTTCAAAATCAATAAAATTCATATAAAGCTTATCTTTTTCTTTTTCCCAATTCTTCTTCTGCATTGGTATTATCACTTCATCGCTATTATGCCACAGATAAAGCTGAGTTTCTTTAGCTATTTCTTTTGTGTCGTAAAGATTATCTTTTGTGAACTTAGGTTTATCTTCGTTCTTGTCGAATTTTTCAGAACTTGTTTTCATTCCAAACCAAAGCATAGTTCCATTTTGATTCCATTCCAATTTATTCTTATTTGGTATGTAGTAACCAGATAAAGCAGAATCTTTAAATAAAGTGAAACTTTGTTTTTCGTTCATTTTATAGAGTTTCAAAACAGATGGAAGTGGTTTGTTATTTGAATCCAATTTAGATGTCAAATAAGCAAGTTGTTCTGTATTAGCATTCCAACTTAAATTGCTAAAAGCGAAATCTTTAGCTACTTCAACTTTAACTTCGGGAGCAAAATCTTGTGTTAACGATTTGAAATAAAGTCCATCACGTTTGCCTTTTTCATCAGCAATACTATAAAAAAGGTATTTACATGCACTATCTAAAACAAATTCAGAATTATTTTGAATCAAAATTTCAGAATTTGATTTTAAGTTTAATAAAAAAAGATTATAGCCGACTTGCTTCTTTTTCTTATCATCTTTTGAATCAGTTTTGTCAGCTATTTTCTTATATAACAACCAATTGCCATCATTACTTAAAGTATATGAAGCAATATTTTCGATTATTTGAGAGTTGCCATTTGTTAAATCTATATATTGCAATGCTTTTTGTGGTTTTTCTTTATCAGTTTTAGCATTAAGAGTTTCTAAAGTTTTTCCAATCACAGAGAAAACAGCATAATTTGAATTTTTTGAAAACTGAATTGGTAAAGCCCCACGCTCAAACTTAAATTGTTTGCTACTATCATTAGTCTGTATAAAGTGAATTTCTCCATCGCCTCTATCAGGATTGCTAATAAATGCAGTCCATTTGCCATCATCGGAAAGAGTAACACCAGAAATTCCTTTGAATTTCATTGCGTCTTCAAAAGTAAATTTCTTTAAATCTTTAGCTTGAAGACTTAAACTAATTAATAATAATGTACTTAAAGTAAATAACTTAAACATTAATGTAAATCCTTTTTTGTTTTATAAATTGAATTCAACGCACTGATAAATAAGAAACAAGAGAAAACAACCACAAATGTACCCCAAAACCAATAGGGTAGTAGTAGATATTTTGCGGCAACTCCAGTATCTGAAACGAATTGATTACCATTGATGACACCACCTTCGGAGAAAAAGTAGCCCAAACTTGGGTAAACACTTAAAAATAATTGTAAAGCAATGGCTCTAATAGTATTCTTTTGCATTAAGTTAGAACCTTTAATGATTATAAATGAAATCACTAAAATTGTTGATGATAAGAACAATAATCCAAATAAAGTTCTTACCCAAAACATCAAACTTAAAAGTATGAAAAGAACCACAGTGCTTAAAATAAACTTAGAATATTTCTCATTTTTTGAAATTCTAAATAAAATATAACCAAAGATTGTAGGACCCATTGGGCCAGCTAATGCTATTAGTCCATTTCCTATACCTGACATAAAATAGCTGCTTGTGTGAGTTGCTAAGCCAGATCCATCTGCAAACAATTCTAACTTTATAAAGTCTCCACCTAACAAGATGGCAGCAAACCCATGAGATATTTCGTGGAAATAAGTAGAGAGTATGGTAAATGGATACAAAATATAATTACCATAAGGCAACTGCCAAACAATCACCGAAGCAATAAAGAACAATGCAATATATAATGTTTCTAAGTTTTTGATAATTGGAACTGTTAAATGAAAAAAAGGGAATAATCTACATTTATCTTAGTTTACATAATGTAGATTATATTACAAAATGAAGATGACTAAAATGTATCTTTTGGTGTCTCATCTTCAGCAACCATCAACTTAATTGCATTTATAATGTCTTTATCGCCATTTGTGATTTTAGATTCGATTTTCATAAGCATTTCTTTTTTCATCATTGCCTGCATCATATTATCTAAATCATCATCTTGGTTGTTTTTTGAAACTTCATTTGGCATAAATTACCTACAAAATTGATTTATAAATTTCATTACCAAGAATTGTATATTCTGGTTTTCCAATAAGCTCAGTACCAATATATGGAGAGTTTTGAGATTTAGACTTCATATTGTCTAAATTAACTGTCCATTTACTATTTGGGTTGAATAACGTAAAATTGGCTTTCTGCCCTTTTTCTAATCTAATCTCATCTAACTTAAGAAGATTTCTTGGACATACGGACATTTTATCAATAATTTTATTTAAACTTAAATACCCAGAATGGTATAGATGAGTCAAGGTTACACCAAGACTTGTTTCTAAACCTGTGATTCCATTAGGTGTTAGTTCAAATAGTTGTGCTTTTTCATCTTTCGAATGAGGAGCGTGGTCAGTAGCAATTAAGTCAATTGTATCGTCTTTAAGTCCTTGAATTATAGCATCTATATCTGACTGACTTCTTAAAGGAGGATTCATCTTTAAATTAGAATCTAAACCATTAGCAAATGAATTAGTCAAAGAAAAGTGATGAGGTGCAACTTCGCAAGAAACTCTTGAACCTTTTGCTTTAGCATTTCTTATAATTTCAACAGAACCAGCAGAACTTAAATGCTGAACGTGATAACGTCTATTTCCTGCATGAAACGACAATGCAATATCTCTACTGATAATAAGTTCTTCAGCAACTTTTGGATAGCCCTTAAGCCCATATTTTTCAGAACTTTCGCATTCATCTATTGCAAATCCTTTGGTAAGTGATTTTTCTTCACAATGTTGGGAAAGCATATAATCACCAGTGGCTGCATATTGCAATGCATTGAGCATCATTCCAGGGCTTTCAACTGGATCACCATCGTCAGTGAAAAACAAAACACCAGCATCAGCGAGTGAAATCATATCAGTGAGTTCTAAACCCTTACGTTCTTTTGTAATAGCAGCTGAATAGTAAATATCACATTGTTTATTCTTAGATGCTTCTCTTAAATAATTATAAACTAATAAGTTATCAATTGCAGGACTTGTATTTGGCATACAAACTACAGCTGTAAATCCACCGTTTGCCGCTGCATTTGCTCCAGAATCAATATCTTCTTTATGAGTTTGCCCAGGTGTTCTAAAATGCACGTGAATGTCTATTAACCCTGGAGATAAAATTAGTTCTTTTCCCTCAATAACTTTGTCCACAGTGTAGTCTAAATCCCCTTTTGAGATTTCTTGAATTATTCCATTTTCTATGAATATTGATAAGGTTTCATCAATATTTTGGTTCGGAAAAATTGCTCTTATATTTTTTATTATTGTTTTCAATGTAAATTGTTAATTAATTTTACTAAAACTTTGTTCAAACATAAATAAATTTAGAGATTAAAATTGTTAAATTTTCAAAATAATGCAAAATGAAACTATATTCTTTGATTTTTTCGATATTTCTGCTAACTAATTTGGCATTTTCACAAACTAATCTTAAAGAAGGATTGGACGATGCAGTTAAAGAATCTGATAAATTCTTACAAAAAAGAGATTATAAAAATGCTTTAGAGTCGGCAAATAGAGCTTTAAAAATTGGTTTAAGTGATTATGGAGATACTTCTGCTCAGGTTGCTACGGTTTATAGCAAAATTGGTCGTATATATTTCACTAAAGGCGAATTGGATGAAGCTGAAAAGTTTTTTTTAAAAGAGAAAATTGTATTAGCCGACAATAAGTTTAGCCCATCTTACGCCAGATTAATTAATAATTTAAGTGTTGTTTATCAATCTATGGGAAAAGGTGAAAAAGTTGAGAAAATGCTATTAGAATCAATTGATATCAAAAAGCAACTCGGCTTTACAAGCGATACTTCGTATGCTAAAACTTTGAATAACTTAGGTCAATACTATTACTCTATTGGTAGATATCCAGATGCTGAGAAATATTTAGTTGAATCTCTCGAAATTAAAAAGAAAGCAAATCCCGAAGAAAATATTTCTAACGTCAATACATTGATTAATTTGGGTTTAATGTATAAAGCGATTGGAAATAGAGAATTAACCATAAAATACTTAGATGAAGCATACAAGATTGCTACAAGAATCTTATCGCAAGATGATCCAACATTTGCTTTGGTGGTATTCAATTTGGCTATTGCATACACTGAATATGGTATGCAAGATAAAGCAGAGCCACTAATCATAAAATCTAATGAAATCCAAAAAAGCTTATCAAATGAAGATAATATTGGTTCAATAAACACTTTATATAACATTGCTCAATTACAGATTAGTACTAAAAAATACGAAGAAGCAGTAAATATATTAGTTCCACTTGAACCAAAGGTACTTGCTAAATTGGGTAATGGGCACCCACTTTATTCCAAAATTCTAAAAGCACTCGGTATAGTTTACTGGATACAAGGAAATGTTCGCCAAGCATACAAATATTTAGAAGAAACAGTACAATTGGCAAAAACACTTTATAAACCAACTAGTATTAACTACGCGAATGCTCTTCATAGCTTTGCTGGAATTCTTAAAGAAATGAAAGAATTTCCAGAAGCTGAAAGCTACTATAAAAACGCATTTCAAATTTATCTTTATCAGATTGACAAGTTTTTCCCTTATTATTCTGAGTCTGAAAAAGCTAAATTCTATTCCATTCTTAAAGAACGATTTGATATGTTTTATTGCTATACTGCAGATAGAAGAGACGAAAATCCAGAACTTTTAACTAAAATGTATGATTTGCATACATCTACAAAAGGATTATTACTTAATTTTTCTAAGAAGCTAAAGAAGAATGTTCAGAAATCTGGAGACAAACAATTAATTAAAAAATATGAAGAATGGATTGAAAGAAAGGAATATTTAAGTAAGCTTTATTCAATGTCAAAAATTGAATTGAAAAAAACTGGTAAAAATGTTGAAGAACTTGAAAATGAAGCAAACAACATAGAGAAAGAACTATCAAAAGCTGCCTCTCAAAATATAAATATTCTGGACTCAATGAAAGTTAGTTGGAAAGATGTACAAAAAAAATTAAGTCCAGATGAAGCAGCAGTCGAGATAATCCGATTTAAATTTTTTAACAAAGGTTGGAGCGATTCTGTTTACTATGCTGCTTTGATTCTAACAAGTGAAACAAAAGACAAACCACTTTATGTATTGATGCAATATGGAAATGATATGGAGAGCTATTTTTATAGAAACTATAAAAATATGATTAAACAAAAATTCCCTGATAAAAAGTCCTACAGTGCTTATTGGGAAGAAATTGAAAAACTAATACCTACTAAAAAACGAATATTTCTTTCATTAGATGGTATTTACAACAATATCAATTTGAATACCTTGAAAAGAGAAGATGGCACTTATGTCATTGAAGATAAGGATATTGTTATTATACCAAACACTAACGAAATCGTTAAAGAAGAAATAAGAACTAAATTGGACAATATAACCTACAAAAATACAGCAAGTTTAATTGGCTTTCCTAAATACAAACTAGATAACGTTAGTAAAGCTCCAGAAATGAAAGAGCTTAACAAAGAAGAAGTGAGCCATAATGAAATAATGATAAATGATTTGCCAGGCACAAAAGTAGAGCTTTTAAAAATTAGTGAGGATTTATCAAAAAATAAATGGCAATTTAAAATGCTTATTGCAGAAGAAGCTTCTGAAGCTAAATTTAAGAATTTAGAAAATAGTCAACTTATTCATATTGCAACACACGGTTTCTTTATGTCTAATTTAACTAATGCAGAAGAAGGTAGAGAGTTTGGTGTGGATATAGACCGTGCAGTTCAAAATCCCTTGCTTCGCTCTGGTTTGCTTTTTTCTGGTGCGTCTAACTATTTAAACTTTGATTTTACAAGCCAAGAGAAAGATGAGAATGGAATTTTAACATCTTATGAAGCAATGAATTTGAACTTCGATAACACAAAACTAATTGTAATGAGTGCTTGCGAAACTGGCTTGGGTCAAGTAATGAATGGTGAAGGTGTTTATGGTTTGCAACGGTCTTTTCAAGTGGCTGGTGCTAAAAATCTAATTATGTCTCTTTGGACTGTTAATGACCAAACAACACAAGAACTTATGAATGGATTTTATAGCAAATGGCTTAGTGGTACTCCAATTAGAACTGCTTTCAGAGAAACTCAGTTAGAGATTAAATCTAATTATAAAGATCCATATTACTGGGGAGCATTTGTCTTAGTAGGTGAAATCAAATAAAAAAAATATACTTTAGTAATACAATCCCGATAAGTTCAATCTTTTCGGGATTTTTTTGAATATTTTTAAGATTTTAAGAAACGTTTGCTTAAGTATTTTTGAGCAGGCTTTTCAATTGTATGATAAATGATTGCTGCAAGCACATTGAAGAAGATGAAAACTACTAAAGCAGAAAAATATTCATTATGCAAAAATCCCCTGCAAAAACCCATAACATTTCTTGCTATTCCATCTTGATGAAACACATTTGCAAAATGAATAAGGTATAAAGAAAATGAAATTTCTCCTAAATAAACCAAAATTCTACTTGAAAATATTTTGTTGAAAACTGAATTGCCTACTAAAGAAATAATAATAAGCATTGGCCCCCAACGAAGCAGTGAATTAAAGAAAATAGACTGTAAACTGGTTTTAGGCATTCGAAAGCTTTCTTCTAAGTGAATAAAAGCTGCAAACATTAATGCCATTCCTATGAAAAATAATGCATTAGAAATAATAGCATTATTGAAAAGTTTACTTTGAGGGATTTTTAAAAAAAGAAAACCAGCCCAAATTCCCGCACCAAATTCCAAAAACTTTCCAAATAAAGTACCTGTATAATAGCCATTATCCCAATCTAGATTGAAGAAATAGTAGTTAATTTCAAGTATGAAACGAACCATCTCATAGCCAGACTGCCCTATTAGCCATAAAATCAAAAATATTATAAATAGTTTGCTATAAGTATTAACTTTTAAAAAATTATATATATTCCCAATCCAATAAAGAAGAATTGGAATGACCGCATAGAACATTGCTTCAACACCTAGCGTCCACATAGGCCCATTCATTGTGCCTCGATGATAAATTGTGAAGCCATGAAGAAATGTTAAATGAGCGAAATAATTCCAATTGTCGTAATCGCCATAACTTGTTATATAAGTAAAAATAATCACAAAAAGATAAACTGGGTAAATTCTAAATATCCTTTTTAAATAAAATGTCTTTAAGTTTTTAACTCCTTTGGTAAATTTATCTAAATATAGTATTGTAAATAAGAAACCTGAAAGAACAAAGAAGACACTTACACCTGTCCAGCCATATTTGAGCCACCAGAAGCCACCAAGTACTTTTTTATCAAGTATGTGACCAAATACAACCATTGCTGCGGCAATAGCTCTAAGTCCCGTCAAAGAGTTGATTAATTGATTATTCATTATTTTCTAAATAAAAAAAGGTCGGATACAATACCCGACCTTTATACAAAATATGTTGAATGGATTATTTTCCACCGCAGCCACAAGCGTGTGCATTGTTTGGATTGTTAAAAACGAAACCACTACCAGAGGGACCTTCTGTGTAATCTAAAGTTACTCCCATAATGTAGAAAATACTTTTGTTATCAACTACTAATTCCGTATCACGAACTTTAATTAGTTTATCGCCTTCTCCCACTTCCGAATCGAAGCCAAGAGAATAATTCATTCCAGAGCAACCGCCAGAGCGAGTGCTTAAACGAAGATAATATTCTGCTGGGATTTCATTAGCTTCTTTAATTTGTGAAATCATTTCGATTGCACGAGCTGAAATAATAAAATCATCTTTTTCTACAGCACCAATAATACCAGTTGGAACATTTAATAATTCCACTTCTTCCATTACATCTAACATTTAACACCTTTAAAAATTAAAATTAAAAATTAATCATCATAATCAACAAGCACATCACTTGTAAGTGGGTGTGCTGTGCAAGTTAGTATATAGCCTTGCTCTATTTCAGAATCTGTCAATGCGTCATAGTCATCCATTTTCACTTTGCCAGAAACCAATTTTGCTCGACAAGTCGAACAAGCTCCAATTTGGCAACTGAAAGGGGGATCTAATGAAGCACGCATACCAGCCACCAATATTGTTTCATCAGTTTCAATTGGTATTTCAGTTTCTTCGCCGTAAAGTCTTACTTTAATTGTATGAATATCAGCATTACTAACTTCTTCATCTATTTTATCACTATCAAGTTTTTCAGCTGCCACAAAAGATTCATTATGAATTCTCTCTTTTGCTACACCCAAAATATTTAAAGTAGCGTTTGCAATATCCATCATTCCACGTGGACCGCAAATAAAGTAGTTTGCGAAAAGCAACTTGTTATTTATTTTATCTTGCAGTAGATTCTTTAAAAGAACTTCAGAAATTTTTTCTTGCTTTAACTCACTATTTATCGGCTGTGAGTAAATATTTATTAAGCTAAAGTTGGAATATTGTGATTGCAACATTGCTAATTCTTTAGCAAAAATTACATTTTCCTCATTTCTATTACTGTAAATTAACAAAATTTCAGATTTTTTTTCAACAAATAATAATGATTTTAAAATTGACATTAATGGAGTTATTCCACTTCCAGCTCCAATTAATACCACTTGTCTTTCATTTCGTTCGTAAGGTTCAATTGTGAAATGTCCCAATGGAGGCATCAAATCAACGATTTCACCTATTTTCAATTTGTTATTAATGTAGTTTGAAACAAAACCTTTTTCAACTTCTTTAACAGTTACTGCCAAGTCTTCATTTGCAAAAGGAGAAGAGCAAGCCGAATATGCTCTACGCTCATCACGCCCTTCGCTATTTATTCTAATTGTTAAGTACTGTCCAGATTTATAGTTAAAATTTGACTTAATATCATCGGGAATTTCAAAAACAAGTGTAACTGCTTTGCTTGTTTCTCTAATAATATTCTTAATTTTAACTTTGTAAAATTGTATTGTCATTCTAAAGTTTGTATTTTTCAGTTTAATAAATTCTTAAAGCATACCAAGTTCAAATTTAGCTGCCTCTGTCATTCTGCTCATTTCCCAAGGTGGATCGAATGTAAGAATTGCTTTTGCATCCTTCACTTCAGGAATTTCTTTCACTTTCGCTTCCACAGTAGGAGGTATTCCACCTGCTTCTGGGCAATTAGGAGCAGTAAGAGTCATAAGAATAACCACTTCCCTAGAGCTTGTAATATTTATATCGTAAATCAATCCAAGTTCATAGATATTAACAGGAATTTCTGGATCGAATACTTCCTTAATTTTATCCAATACTTTCACTTCCAACGCAATAAGCTCTGCTTTGTCGGCTGGAGGTAGAGTTACATCAACTTGATTGACTTCTAATAATTCTTCTGTTTCTGTCATATTATTCTGATTATTCCGTGCAAACTTGTGAATCTTTATTTTCCAAGGCACTAATTAATGTCCGCCAAGCTAAACTAGCACATTTCACTCTTGCCGGGAATTCTCTTACTCCAGCAAAAACAGCAAGTTTGCCCAATTCTTCTAAGTCTAATTCAACATCTTTTTTGCTTGTTACCACAAAATGAAATTTATCATAGATACTTTTCACTTCATCAATAGATTTATCTTTTGCCAAAGTAGTCATTATAGAAGCTGATGCTTTAGATATAGCACAGCCACTACCATCAAACTTTATGTCGTTAATTTGATTAGAATCTAAATTTATCGTAATTTCTAAATGATCTCCACATAATGGGTTTCTACCCTCTGCATGATTTGTGCATGGCGATAAAACTCCAAAATTTCTTGGATTCTTATTGTGATCTAAGATTACTTCTTGATATAATTGTTGAAGTTCATTCATTTAGTTAAACATTTTAATTGCTTTATTTATGGATTCACAAAGAACAAGTATTTCTTCCTTTGTGTTATAAAATGATATTGACGCTCTAGTAGTTGCTGGTATTTTAAAACATCTCATCAATGGCTCTGTGCAATGGTGTCCTGTTCTAACAGCAACTCCATCCATATCCAGCATTGTACCCATATCGTGGGGATGAATTGATTTATGAACAAATGAACAAGCACTTGACTTCTCTAAAGCATTTCCAATAAATCGCAATCCATCAATTTTGGCTAATTCTAATCGAAGGAATTCATAAAGCTCATCTTCATATTTCTTGATTTTGTCAATTCCAATTGATGTAAGATAATCAATTGCTGCACCTAATCCAATAACACCTTCAATATTTTGAGTGCCTGCTTCAAATTTGAATGGAACTTCATTGAAAAATGTTTCATCAAAACTCACAGATAAAATCATATCCCCACCAGTTTGATAAGGCGGCATAGCATTTAATAAATCCATTTTGCCCCAAAGCACTCCAACTCCTGTTGGTGCATAGAGCTTATGACCTGAAAAAACTAGGAAATCACATCCAATATCTTGAACATCTATAGGCAAATGTTGGATAGATTGAGCTGCATCAATTATAACCAATGATCCATAACTTTTTGCTATTTTAGTTATTTCTTTAATTGGATTTATAGTACCTAATGTATTTGAAACATGAACTAAAGAAACTATTTTTGTTTCTTCAGAAATTAAAGTTTCAAATTCATCCAACATCAAATCACCATTTTCATCGATTGGTGTTATTAACAAATGAATACCAATTTCTTTTTCAAGTATTTGCCAAGGAACAATATTAGCGTGATGCTCCATTTGTGAAATTATAACTTCATCGCCAGCTTTTAAATATTGTTTGCCTAATGAATAAGCCAATAAATTCAATGAATCAGTAGCACCTTTGGTGAAAATTATTTCTTCCGACATCGGTGCATTGATAAATTTCTGTACTTTTGTTCGTACATCTTCATATTCTTCCGATGCTATTTGACTTAGTAAATGCACTCCTCTATGAATATTGCTATTATAAGAAGTATAATACTCGACTATTTTGTCAATTACAGCTTGGGGTTTTTGAGTAGTAGATGCATTATCCAAATAAACAAGAGGTTTACTATGCACAATAGTTTTTAAAATCGGAAAATCGTTTCTAATTTTATCAATGTCAAATTTATTTAATAATTGTTTTGTCATTATTTTACTAACAGCTCAGATACTTGTATTTCTAATGTTTCACGTAATATCGGTATTTCTATTTTTGACAAAATATCACCAGCATAAGCATTTAAAAGCATAGTGCGAGCTAACACTTCTGAAATTCCACGTGTTTTCAAATAAAATAATGCGTCTTCATCTAGTTTGCCAGTGCTTGCACCGTGACTACATTTCACATCGTCAGCATAAATTTCTAATTCTGGTTTTGTATTAACTTTTGCTGTGTCAGAAAGCAGAATAGTCTTACTGGATTGGTAAGCATTTGTTTTTTGAGCATCTCTTTTAACTAAGATTTTGCCATTGAAAACTGAAACTGAATCGCCATCTAACACACCTTTATAGATTTCATTGCTTGTGCAATTTGGTACATTATGATTAATCTTTGTGTGATTATCTATGTAATTCTTTCCATCAACTATATACAAACCTATTAAATCTGCGTGAGAAAACTCACCATTCAAACTGATATGAACATCGTTTCTTGTGAATTTCTCATTCAAGCATATTGTGTAGTTCGAATAAACTGCACCAGTTTGGACATAAGCATTTATTACACTAAATTTATGGCTAGCTAAATTATCATTTTGAATTAAATAATGTGATAAAGTCGCTTTCTCATCTACATAAATCTCATAAGAGTAATTTTGTATTTTATTTGAATCATTAACAGATTTATACTGTGTGATGATTTTAGCGTTAGAATCTTTATTGGCAAATATGAACAACTTGTTGTTCACTAAATAATCTGCATCATCTTTTGTATTCAAATGATTAATAATTACTGGATACTCAAGTAATTTACCTTTAACTATTTCTAAAACCACTGAATCTTGAGAGAAAGAATTAACAATATTTAAAGCAAAATGATTCATTTCAAAACTTTCTTTAAACTTTGCAATGAAAGTTGAATCAGCAATAATTGTATTTTTCAAACTGCTTATTTTGATTTTATCACTTTCTCTAATGATAGAAAGTTCTTGAGAGAAAAAACCATCAACATAAGTTAGTGTATTTGCAAGTTCTTCTGTATAGAGTCCTTTGAATTCATTTATATCAAGTGTTTCTGGATTCGGAGTAAACTTGATTTTGAAATCAACTTTGTTTAAAAATCCAAGATTGGTATATTTCCAATCTTCAGAGCGAAGAGTGGGAATACCATTTGAAGCAAACTTTTCGTGTGCAGCTTTCTGAAATGCAAACAATGGAGAGTTCTTCTGTCCATTAAGTGAAGCTTCATATACTTCAAAGTTTGTGTTTATTCTGCTAAAAAAATTAATTTTGTTTTCCATTTTCTATTGTTTTATTTAATTCTTAATCCAATCATAACCTTTTTCTTCTAGCTCAAGAGCAAGCTCTTTAGTTCCTGATTTCACAATCTTGCCATCGTATAAAACGTGAACAAAATCAGGTATGATATAATCTAAGAGTCTTTGATAGTGAGTTATGATAATAAAAGCATTCTGATCATTCTTTAGTTTATTCACACCATTTGCAACTACTTTCAATGCATCAATGTCAAGCCCAGAGTCTGTCTCGTCCAATATTGACAACTTAGGTTCAAGCATGGCCATTTGGAATACTTCATTACGTTTTTTCTCTCCACCAGAAAAACCTTCGTTGACAGAGCGAGAAAGAAAACTACTTTCAATTTCAACTAATGAAGCTTTCTCTTTCATTAATTTCAAAAAGTCCATAGCATCTAAAGGTTCTTTATTTTGTGCTTTTCTAATTTCATTGACTGAAGCTTTCATAAAGTTTGCATTTGAAACTCCAGGAATTTCAACTGGATATTGAAAAGCCAAGAAAACACCTTTTCTAGCTCTATCTTCTGGTTCTAATTCCAAAAGTTCTTCACCCTCAAGCAAAACGCTACCTTCAGTAACATTATAATCTTCTTTGCCAGCCAAAACAGAAGCCAAAGTGCTTTTGCCAGCTCCATTTGGTCCCATTATAGCGTGTATTTCACCAGGTTTAACTTCTAAGTTTAGCCCTTTTAATATTTCATTGCCATCAATTGAGGCATGTAAGTTTGTTATTTTTAACATTTCTTTTCTTTGCGTTTATTAATTTCTAAATTTATAAATTGAAGTTTTATACTCTTTAAAATGAATTTTCTCCATAGTTCCCGAAACAACTAATGGATTGATCTGCTTATTCTTTAATGATGTATCTGAAAATACAAAAAATGGATTGATGCCAGTTTCTTTTAATTTTCTAATTTCAACGGTATCACTAAAATCAAAATACGAATCCATAATGAATCTAATTGGTTTATTTATATATAGTTGCAATAAATAATTGTCAAATTCACTATAATAATGAGTTGCTATTGCTAAATCTTTATTTTGCATAATATTACTACTAATATTCTTTTCTAAAGGTAAATTAATTGGTAATTTATGTAAAGCTTTAGTTTGGTTATAAGTAAATAATATTGAAATTAAGAATATTAGACCAAACAAGGATTTACTATATTTAATTGTAATCAATTTATCCATCACGAATATAAAACAAACGAAAAGAGTTACTATTGAAGGAAACATTAATCTTGGTCCTAATTCGTTAAAGTCCGAAATCATAGAAAGAAAAATAATCCCACCAAAGTTCACTATAAATGCTAAATAAAGACCTAAGTAAGTATTTTTAGTTAATGATAACTTTTTATATATTATAGGGAGTAAAGTTAAGAGCATAAAAAAAACAAAAGAAATTATAACTACTATTGGTAAATACTTGTTCATTACTCCAAGTTTACTCAAAAAACTATCAAATACATTAAAGTCAATTGACTTCCCTACTTTGTGACTATAAGTTGTATATCCGTATAAATAATTATTTCTAGCGAACCATACAATTATTGGAATTGTGCCACTAAAAGCAAAAAGTAAAGCAAGTTTAATTTTCATTTTGCTAGTCAATTCTTTATTATTCAATAAAAATATTAGTACAAATCCTAAAGAAAAGACACCAATATATTTAAAACTACTTCCCAATAATAACGAAATAGCCAAATAATAGAAATCTCTATTATTGCTATTCTTGTTTGACATTTTCAAAGAGTAATACAAGCTTGCAAATATAGTTACTACAAGAGGTAGCTCTGCATAAAATGAATAAAGACCTTTGCTTGTCATCGGAAAAAATGCAATTAATAATACTCCAGAAAGTATAGAATAACTTTTTAATTCCAATATTTCAAATAACTTAAATAGATAGTAAAAGAAAAGAACTAAAAATATAGATTGCAAAACAAAAGCTGCAATCAATGGTTCATTTACTATTTTCAAAATTGGACTTAAAAGCAATGGCAACCCAGGTGCACAATCAGTGAATGCTTCTTCAATAGGCAATAATGTCATTGAAGGCCAATTTGTAATATTTATAAATTTACCAGTTGATGCAAAATGATTAGTAGTTGAGATATAAGAAGCTGAATCTGGCGTAATATTTAATATTGCAGCCCAGCAGTATATCTTAAAAAAGATTACCGAAATAATAGAAATGATTAATACATTTTTATTGATTTCAATATTTCTAACCAACACTACCTTCCAAACTTATAGCAAGAAGCTTTTGTGCCTCAACAGCAAATTCCATAGGCAACTGATTCAACACTTCCTTTGCATAACCATTTACAATTAAAGCCATAGCATCTTCAGTACTCATTCCACGCTGTTTGCAATAAAACAAAATATCTTCAGAAACTTTACTTGTTGTAGCTTCATGCTCTACCACTGAGTCTTTATTTGAAATTTCAATATAAGGAAAAGTATGAGCCCCGCATTTGTCGCCAAGCAATAAAGAATCACATTGAGAGAAGTTTCTAGCATTAACTGCTTTCTTACCTATATTTACTAACCCACGATAGCTGTTATTGCTAAAGCCAGCAGAAATACCTTTAGAAATAATTTTACTTCTTGTATTTTTACCTATATGAATCATTTTCGATCCAGTATCTGCTTGCTGATGATTATTAGTAACTGCAACAGAATAAAATTCACCGATTGAGTTATCGCCTTTTAAAACACAACTTGGATACTTCCAAGTGATTGAAGAACCAGTTTCAACTTGTGTCCAAGAAATTTTAGAGTTATTACCTTCGCAAATACCACGTTTAGTTACAAAGTTGTAAATACCACCTTTACCATTTTTATCACCTGGATACCAATTTTGAACAGTTGAGTATTTCACTTCAGCATTTTCATGAGCTACTATTTCCACCACAGCTGCGTGTAATTGATTTTCATCTCTCATTGGAGCTGTACATCCCTCAAGATAGCTTACATAGGAATTATCATCTGCAATAATTAATGTACGTTCAAACTGCCCTGTTGATGCAGCATTTATACGGAAATATGTAGATAATTCCATTGGACAGCGAACACCTTTGGGAATATAGCAAAAAGAACCATCACTGTAGACAGCAGAGTTCAAAGCTGCGAAATAATTATCAGTATATGGGACTACAGAACCTAAATACTTTTTAACTAAATCAGGATGCTCTTGCACTGCTTCGCTCATTGGACAAAACACAATTCCCTTTTCAGCTAAAGTTTCTTTAAATGTAGTCGCAACTGAAACAGAATCAATTACAGCATCAATTGCAATTGGAATACCTGATATTCTTTTCTGCTCATTCAATGAAATTCCAAGTTTTTCAAACGTAGCAAGCAATTCTGGATCTACTTCGTCCAAACTATTGATAGTAGCTTTTTGCTTTGGAGCTGCATAGTAATAATGATCTTGATAATTAATTGCTGGGAATTCAACTTTTGCCCAACTTGGTTCTTTCAAAGTTAACCAGTGTTTATAAGCTTTAAGTCTCCATTCCAACATAAACTCAGGTTCATTTTTCTTTGCAGAAATAAATCTTACTGTGTCTTCGCTTAGACCTTTTGGTGCAAACTCTTGTTCAATGTCAGTAACGAATCCGTATTTATAATCGGAGCCAGTTACTTCTTCTATTATTTCTAAACTTTCACTCATTTATTTTCTATTTCTTGTTTAATAATTTGCAATAATTTTTCTACGCTATTTTTCCAGTTCAGTCGTTTTTCGTATTCATCAAAAGAACTTTTACATAGTTCTTTGTATTGTGTTAGGTCGGAAGTAATTTCAATTATTTTACTTAAAATCACTTCATCTTTTTCATCAAGTTCAAACTTATAACCATTTTTTCCGTCAAATACAACTGAAGGAATTCCACCAACATTACTTGTTATTGAAGGCAACCCATGAGCAGATGCTTCGGCGAAAACCAAACCAAATGCTTCGAACAATGAAGGAACAAAAAGCAATGTTGAGTCATAAAGATATTGCTCTATCTTTTGCATTCCTTCTTCTGTGCCTTTGGAAATAAAACCAATTACATTAGTAAAGCTTTTGTACTTATTATCTATATTAGGATTGCAACCAACTACATTCAACTCAATGTCGAATCCTTTTTGTTTCAAAAGATAAAGCACTCTAAGTACTCTATCCAATCCTTTTCTTTCAGCTTCTACTGCTAAAAACAAAAACTTCAACTTATTTAACGACTTCGATTCAATATTGCTATAAACTTCTTCTTTAATAGGTATATAATTTAAATTTGCACCAAATGGTAATTCTACAAATTGTGAGGAATCTATCTTGTAATCATTCTTTAAAGATTCTGTTGCCCAAGAGGAAGACATAAAAACTTTACTAGCATTCCTAAAAGCAAAAGTTTCAAAATCATTTAATCTTTTTTGAACTTTGCTATTCATTGCTGAATACCACGGATAGGACTGAGTTAAATTTTCAAATGTAGCATCGGACCAAATAAAAACTGGCACATCAGTCTTTAATGCTACTACGGGTAAACTTCCAGCTGATACAATTATATCTGGTTTATTGATTTTTATAAAATTATTAACTTGTTTAGCAAATCCATTAAAAGCCAATGGGTTTCTAAATACTTCGTATTTACTTTTAAATATAAAAATTACTATAATTTTTATTAGGTATTGAATAATCTTATAATTTATTTTCAGTCCACCCATTGCAATTGTATCTTTGTTCAGTTCAGAGATTGATTTAAACATAAAGTAATTAGTGCCAGACCAAGACTTTACATTCAAATGACTATCCAATGATATAAAAGCTATTTTCAAATTAATTTAACCTCAAATCAATTTGTATTTTTGCTTCATAATTACTTTCTTTAGAACTCTTCAATTCAGATAGCAGAGTCCTTTGAAATATATTTGTAACTTTATTTTGTAGCAATAGAAGTGGTTTTTTGATTGAGCAATTTGAATGCCTAGCACAAGCTTTTGAATGATTATCATCCATACACTCAGCAAGAAATATTTTGCTATCCAAAGCTTCAATTATTTCAGAAAGAGTTATTTCCTCAGATGGTTTTGCGAGTAAATAACCTCCCTTTATTCCTTTTGTAGAGGAAATCAAGCCTTGTTTCATTAACTTTTGCAAAGTTTTCGCTAAGAATTCAAAAGATAGTTCTAGATTATCAGAAATTTCTTTAGCAGAAACAAGAGTTCTTTCTCTATCTGCTAAATATTGCATTGATAGAATTCCGTACTCTACTTTTTTTGATAATCGAAACATATTTTTGTTTTGTGTTAAAACTGAACACAAATATAAGGAATAGAAATGAAAATACGACAACTTTTATCGTATATTTTTATTTTTTAACTTCTTGCTCAACAAGAATTCTAACTGTGCGGCAATAAAAGCGACCTTCTGGATAGAAATTATCATATAAAAGTGACCTTTCACCAATACCTTCAACTTGTGCATTTGATAAATTTAATCGCTTGGAAACAGCATTTGCTCTTTCTTCAGATATTCTTTGATTAATTTTTTGTTCACCTTTAGCATCTGTATATCCATAGATATAGACTTTTGCATTTTCTTCAATTCTATCTTTTACGAAATCCACAACCTCTTTATGTTCTTTGCCTAAACTTGATTTTCCATAATCAAAAAGTATTAAACTGTAATATTCAAATTGTTTATCATCTTGTTTTTCAAGTCTTTTCTTTTCAACGGTTAACTGCTCCAACTTGATATTTCTTTTCCCAATGTTTGTAGTGTTTCCGAGTTCATCTTCAACTTGAAAAGTATAAACAATTGGTTGGTTTATATTTATACTTTTATTTTTAGAATCTTGTTCAAATGTCCATTCAAAATTATTAGGTGGCAAACCAGAATTGCTTATGTTTTGCAAGACACTATTGCCTTGTGAAATATTGAATTTATAATTTTGAATATTGAGTTTTGATTCAATTTGAGGTTTAAACCTAAATTTAGACTTATTTATTTGTCTAAGAGTATCAATTGTAATCACTGGTTTAATAATGTTTTCATTTTTACAAGCAATTTCAACTCGCATATTTTCTTGTTGCGATGTGATTGTATCAGATTTGGACTCATCTTCAGGTAAATTTCTTGCTTCAATATTTATATCTTCTTCTGGTATCTGCCAAACAGATGTTAAATAGTTTTTAACAGTTTGAGCTCTATCTCTGGATAACTCTTTATTACCCTTTTCATCTCTTAAATTTGCATTACAGCCAATAAGTGTGATTTGTGAAGGTTCATCTTTTAAACGTTTGCCAATAATGTTCAAAACGTGATAATAAGTACCGAGTGCATCATAGTTTTGCAAATCTTTAAGCTTAAAATTATTAACTTCTTTTTCATTCAAAAGGTTATATCTATTTGGTAACTTAGCTGAATTCTCTTCAAAGAAAATGTAATTCAATAATGGACGCATATTTAAAGAAACAAAATCTTCAATCTTAATTTGTGGATTTTCTTTTTCATTGCCATTACTATCTACTTCTACTACTTTCATATCAACTTTCAAAGTTGGCGGACTTTTGGGCATAGGCAACTTATCAAGAAAAGGAGGAAATGCAGGAGGAGGAGGTGGTGGTGGTGGTGTTGAAGGAGTACGATACTTAAAACCTAATCCAAGTCTTATTGCAGAATAACTCCAATTTACATCTGCTAAATTTGTAAAGTTATAGTTAAATCTTATGTTTGGAACTAAAAACAAATTATTCTTTTTAGACATTCTTAGTTCATAAGCAACTCCAATATTTACACCAACTCCTAAAAAGTTAGCCGTTGGTATTGAGCCATTGAAATAATTTCTTTCTCTACCTCCTTCTTTAAAAGTACCTCTATCTACTGGATCAATCACTACCTCTTTTTGAGAAAAATAACTACTCACTAGCATAGAAAAATTCAAACCAGCACTTAAAAAAAGTCTTTTATCGTTGATCGGCTTCCAGCTATAGTTTGGATTGATGTTTATCTGGCTTATTTTTGTGAATAATTGATGTTCAAACATACCATTGACAGTATTTCCATCTATAATTACTGGCACCAACTCTTGTGCTTTGAAAAAACCATCAAAAGTACTATAATCAGCTCTTATCTGAATTTCCGATTTGTAATTCAATGGGTGATCATAAGTAGCACCAAATGAAATTCCATTGCCTAATATATTTGAAAATCCTATGCAGCAATTATTTACATCAACAAATTTCTTAAAGTTTGCGTAATGATTTAGTAAATCATAACTCCCAGATAAGCCATAACGTGGCTTTAAATCGTTTGTATCAATTAGATTATTACTTTTTTCTTTGGCTACTGTGTTTGTAAACAAAGTTAAAAGTAAAAATATTTTTAAAAATATTAGATTTTTTTTCGACATTTCTTTATCGTAAATGAACTTATGCTTATATTGTAAATTAAGATAGTTCAATTTCTGTACCAAAACAAATCTCTCAACAATTAATTTACTTAGAAAGTTATGAAATTTTCATTTATTTCCAAAACATTCATTTTCATTTGTTTAATTTCAAGTATTGCAAATTCTCAAATATCTAAAGATAAAGGCGTTTTCAGGGAATCTTCCAATCCTATGATAGATTCAATTATGAAAATATTGAATAAAAAAGATACTGAAAATAAGAAAAAATTGAAGTTTAGTGTTGATTTATCAAAAATGAATTTGCCTCAATCTGAAAATGATTTTCAACAAGCTTGGCATTTGCCTCCTGTTTCTCAAGGAAATACTGGCACTTGTTGGTGCTATTCAACTACTTCACTTATTGAAGCTGAAATAAAAAGACAAACAAACAAAGAAATTAAAATTTCTGAAATGTTTACAGTTTATTGGGAATATATAGAAAAAACTAAAGAGTTTGTAAAAACTCGTGGTGTTTCAACTTTTGGGGAAGGTTCTCAAGCTAATTCTGTAACAAACATAATGTCAAATTATGGAGCTGTCCCCTTCGATGCTTTTAATGGTAATGCAAAAAATACTGTTTTCCCAGACCATAACAAGTTAGTAGGGGAAATGACTACTTTTTTAAATTCAATTAAAACTCAAAACAATTGGAACGAAGAATTAGTTGTATCTACAATTAAGTCTATATTGAATAATTACTTAGGCGTTCCACCAACTGAGTTCAATTATAATGGAAAAACATTCACGCCTAAAACTTTTTTAAGTAATGAATTAAAACTTAAACCATCTGAATATGTCAACATTTATTCTTTGAAAGATGATGAATTTTGGGCGAACACAGAATACAAGGCTGCTGATAACTGGTGGCACAGCAAAGAATACTACAACGTACCAATGAATGATTGGTATCAAGCATTGCTAAAAGCAGTTAAAGAAGGATACACTTTCACAATTGGTGGTGATGTTTCTGAAGCAGGAATAGATGGAAATACTGATGTAGCTATTGTTCCAAGTTTCGACATTCCATCCGATTACATAGACGATGATGCTAAACAGTTTAGAGTGGCAAATGGCACAACTACAGATGACCACGGTGTGCATGTAGTTGGTTATAAACGAATCGACAATAAAGACTGGTTTTTAATTAAAGATTCTGGTAGTAGTGGATTCAATGGTAAAGCTAAGGGTTATTACTATTTTAATGAAGATTTTATTAAACTAAAAATGATGTATTTCACAGTTCACGAATCGGCAGTGAAATATTTATTCGACAAGAAAAAAGGTTTATAGGTACAATTATGTTGACTCTTTCAGAAGAATTAATGCTCTTGGCTGTTAATGATGACAAAGGACACTTTATCCTTTCTGCAACATCTGATCTACCTTATGGCATTGCTGCTAGTTTAGTTTTAGAATTAAATTACAGAGAAATTATTCAGATAAATGAAAAAGGATATATTGAATTAATACAAGATACTAAAACTGATATTGATTTTTTAGATTTTGCAATTAATTTAATTAGACGAACAAAAAAGCAAAAAGATTGTGAATTTTGGATTAGAAGTTTTGCTTTGGAATACAAAATATTTAAAGAACAAATTATAGAAAATCTTGTTCTTAAAGGTATTTTGAAAAGAAAGGCTAAAAAGTTTTTGTTTTTAATTGATTTTAATAAATATCCTACTTTGAATCCTGCACCTGAACTCGAAACTAGAGATAAGATTCATAAAGTTGTATTGATGGGTATTCAACCAGACAAAAAAATCTATGATTTAATTGTGTTGCTTTATTGTTGCAATTTGGTTGATGAAGTATTTCCCAAAAGTTTAAGAAAATCAGCACAAAAGTTCATAAAAGGAATTACTGAAAATTCTACATTAGGAAAACTAATAAAGAATATTTCTTCTGAAATGAATTTCACTGTAATGAGTAGTGTTTCTTAAGCTAAAATAGAACTATCCCAAGTGTCTTTATAAAAATTAGTTTCAAAAGGTTTCCTTGTTCTAATTTTATTTTCACCTTCGTGGTAACTTTCATCTAAAACTTCAATATCTCCAGGATACCCAATAGCAATCATTGCCATTGAAGTTACATCTGTAGGGACATTAAATACTTCTTTTAGCTTGTCGGCAGAATAACCGCCCATTTGGTGTGCTTGCAATCCAATTGAAGCAGCTTGGATACAAATACTATTTGCAGCTGCTCCAGTATCGTATTCAGCCCAACGATTATCTTTATCGCCTTCTCTAAATTTACTAACTGCAAAAGATGCAATTATAACTGGTGCTGTTCTCACCCATTTCTGATTCCATTCGCCAAGGCAATCAAATGCTTTTTGGTATGCTTCATTATTATCATTTTTATCCCAAACGATAAAACGCCATGGTTCATCATTAAAACAGCTAGGAGACCAACGAGCTGCTTCAAGTAAACTCATTATATAAGAACGTAAAACGGGCTTTTGAATATCAAAAGCCCGAATACTTTTTCTTTTAGCTAAAGTTTCTGTAATTTCAAATTGAACAGGAGCTAAAACATTTTGCATTTATTTATTTACTTTTTATTTCACAATTGATATCTTTCTAACGAAAGTTTCTTCGTTTAATTGCAACATTAGGAAATAAACTCCTGAATTAAACTTAGCAATATCTATTGTTACTTTTTGATTTACAGATGCTTTACCAATGAAATAAACTCCCATTTCGTTACCGTTTGCAGACAACATAGAAACTTTAACATTAGCTTCATTAGTCAAATTTAAACCTAATGAAAGTTCGTTATTGTTTTGTTCAATTGTTGTAAGTGTTTCATCAATATCTCTAACACTTGTTCTAGGAGTCACAGTAACTACAGCTTCAATTGTAGAATCTAAAGAAGGACAATCACCTGTTCTTTCTATTAAGCATTTGTATTTACCAGCGTCTGCCATAACAGCACCAACTTGTGAAGATTTACCAGTTTTCCCAGCAATAATTTGCCCATTTTTCAACCAAGAATAATTATCAACAACACCACTATGGTCGAAACTAATAGTAACAAGAGTTCCTTCTTCTGTTGTAGCATTTACTAATTGAGTAGTTACGGCTATTTTTGGAGATACACTTAGCTTGAATTTTGGTGAATTTGCGTTTGGAGCACAAGCACCAACTACTGCAACTTCATAATCACCAGCCATCAAAGGACTAGCCGCATTTACAGTTAAAGTTGCCGAAGTAGCACCTGGTACAATTTGACCATCTTTCTTCCAAATAAAGCTTCCAGTTCCATTGCTTGCATTTGCAATAATTTGAACTGGCTGACCTTCGCAAACTATGGCATTAGTTGTACTTGAAGCAGTAGAAGTAAAGTTAATAAAAACAGGAGTTGCTTGTACAATAAAATTTCCAGAATTAGAAGACAAACCACTTTTGTTTACAACTCTAATATAGTAATCTCCTGCTGGAATATTTGCAGGAATTGACCATTTAGAAGAATTACCAGTTTCTACTTTATCAATGTAAGTGAAATTAGTTGTATTTTTTAGTGCATAATAAAGTTCTAATCCACCAACAATGTTTTGACTTGTCCAATTTACTTGGATATCAGTGCCTGCACAAACTTTTTGACCATTGTTTGGAGAACTTGTAGTTAGAGTTCCAAAAGTATATTTAGAAATGAATGCATTTGGTGTAGTGTTTCCAACTGTTGCACTTGAAACACCAATCATATTTCCAGAAGTAGTATTTCCAGCTAAATAAATATCTCCAGTTGCATCAATTGCAAAAGAAGATATAACATCATCACCAATACCACCAAATAAAGAAGAATTTGCTAATGAAGTACCAGCATTATTCATTTCAAGATAGAATGCATCATCGCCACCGCTGTGTTTACGAGAAGCCATTCCAGCTACAGGAAAATCTGCGGATTGAGTTTTACCAGCAATTGAAATTACTTGCGTTACAGGATTTAATATTGCTGATGTAGGAACATCATCGGATGTACCACCTGCAAAGGTATTGAAAATCAAGTTTTGTCTAAAAGCTGAAGGATTATCCCAACCACCTAAATTAACTTTTATAATATTTGTCATTTTGCCAATGAAAACATCAAAACCACCTTTATTTGTTTGTTGGTATGAACCATTTGATTTAGGGAACATAACGGTTGTTTCTTTTTTAGTATATCCAACTATATAAGGTTGGCCATCAGTACCATTGAAACCAGCAACACCAAAATCATCTTCTGAACCACCATAAAATGTTGCAAATACTACAGTATTACCAGAATTATCAATTTTTACTAAGAATGCATCCCAATTACCATTATGACCAATATCATAAGATCTATCAGGTGTACTACCACCACTATTTGGAAAAACAGGAAAATCTGTTGATTTAGTTGAACCAGATAACAATATATCTCCAGTAGCATCAACAGAAATACCATTTACAACATCTTCTTCAAGTCCACCGATAAATGAACTAAAGTCATAACTTGTCCCAGCTTCATTGATTTTTGTATAAAAACCATCACCATTGTTTTTATAAGTAGAGTATTTAGCAAATTTTATAGGAAAATCAGACGATCTAGTTTGTCCAACTATAAATACGTTTCTTCCTCTTAAAGTCATAGACATAGCGTAATCATCATTGCTTCCAGTAATCAAACCACTATAATCAATTCCTGAAAAATTCTTTTTGAATTTTGTAACAAAGACATCTCTTTGTGCTTTATAAACCGAACCAAAACCTTTTACAATAGGATAATCTGATGAATTTGTATTACCACCAACATAAATATTGTCATCAGCGTCCATTTTAATGCCGATAGTCTTATCTTCGCCAGCACCACCCAAATATGTTGAATAAGTTAATTGGTATTGACCAACTTTAACATCATACCTATGAATGTATGAATCAATCATTGAGCTATAAATATTTTGGTATGCACCTGTCGTAGTTGTAAAATTAGAAGAACTTGTCCAACCTGTCACTAAAAAGGCAGTATCTGCTAAGTTCAAGATAGAAGTAGCTTCTTGATCGCCATTACCGTTTAAAATAGATGTTGTAATAATTGGATCAATGATTAGTTTTTTAGTTTTGTCATAATTTCCAAGCTCAAATGCAATGCTGTTTCCATTTTGTATTACAAATTTAGAATCAACCTTAGTGTTTGTAAATGATTTCAAATCACCGTGAGTCAAATTTCCAAATTTAGTAGTTAAATTTAATTCACCATTACTAGCTATTTGAATAGCATCAGCACCATTGAACTGTAATTGAATTTCTTTTGGATTAGCTCCTTTATTCACTTCAAAATCATATCTAAGTTTTCCATTATCAAAATAGAATTTCACATCAATTCCATTCCAAGTGTTTTTAAGGTATGTAACTTCATATTCTTTAACATCAGTAACCCATTTTTTAGAGTCACTTCCAATGAAATAGTTTCTTTTTGTGGGTGAAGCAGATGATTTATCTACTACAAATTCAGGATTGTTTGAATTTTGGAAATTCATTGCAACAACTTGACCAGTCTTTACGCCATTGTCGATTTGACTTAAGTTATAATAAAGTCCAGTTTTAGTTAGATAAACTTCGTAACCTTTTGCTTTTGAGTAGAACAAAACATTAGCTGGATATTGTCCCTTATTTTCAATGAATTTGCAATCATACTGAACATTATTATTTTCAAATGAATACAAATTGAATGAGAAACTGATTAAGAAAAGAAAAAGTAATTTGAAATTTTTCATAAAGTGCCTTTTTGTGTTAATTTATTTTTCTAAAATTAATAAAATTAACTCAATTTTCACACTAAATTTATTCCATTTTTAAGAATTTCTTTAACGTCTAGGAAATCTTGCGGTAAATTAGATTCAATTCTAATAGTTTCTTTTGAAACAGGATGGCGAAAAGTTAGTACTCTTGCATGTAATAACTGTCTGTGGGTTTGTGCTAAAGCATCTAAAGCTATTTTTTTCAAACGAGGATTGTTGTGGCTTACATTTAGCTTATCACCACCATAAGTAATATCACCAAAAACAGGATGTCCATTATGGCTCATGTGAACTCTGATCTGATGAGTGCGACCAGTTTGCAGTTTCAACTTAACTAACGAAGCAAATTCATATTCTTCCAATACTTCATAGTCTGTTATTGCGTTTTTACCATTCTTTTTTACAATTGCAAATTTTTTTCTGTCATTTGGTGAGCGTCCAATATCTCCAGTAATTCTGCCATTCGGCTCAGCAAATTTACCCCACACTAATGCGTTGTATTCTCTTGAAATGGATCTATCATAGAACTGTTTTTGCAGGAGTACGTGAATTTCAGGATTCTTTGCAATTACTAATAATCCTGAAGTATCTTTATCTAATCTATGAACAATACCAGGGCGAACATCAGCACTTGCATAAATCACTCCTGATTCTGCATCATCTTCATCATCGTCAAATTCTAATTTTATAGCATTTCTTAACCCCAGATGATAAATAATGGCATTCACTAAAGTACCATATCTATTGCCAACTCCTGGATGAGTACACATACCTGCAGGTTTATTCGCGACCAATAAATATTCGTCCTCATAAAGTATTTCAATTGGAATGTCTTGAGGCAAAAGTTCAAGTGGAGGAGATTTCATTATTCTACAAACAAGCAAATCGTTTGGTTGTATTTTTCTATTTGCTTTTTTTTCAACTATTCCATTGACAGTCAATCTTCCATCATCTATACCCTTTTGAACTTTTGTACGGGAAGCATTTTGAATTGAGCGAGCTAAAAAAGAATCTATTCTTTCTGGCTTTTGTCCTGGAGGAATTTTAAACTCAATTACCTTTTCTATATAATCTGGGTAGTAATCAAGCTCTTCGCCAGTTATTGATTTAGAATTTTCTTTTTGTTGCTTTTTCATTTATTAATTTATTTCGGAGTTTGATTGCTCTTCAATGTTTGAAGAGATTGTAGTTTGTTCTTTTTTAGAAAACAATTTAGGGAAGTCAGGAATATATGTGTTGAAGATGATTAATAAAACAACTCCAACCGAGACACAAGAATCAGCAACATTGAATACAGGGAAATGTGTGTAATGTAATCCAAGAAAGTTTAAGTCAGGGATATCAACTTGTATAAAATCAACTACTTTACCATAAAACAAAGGTGACTCACCATAGAACACACCATAAAAAACTCTATCAACTAAATTACCAGTTGCTCCAGCCAAAATTAAAGTAAAAGCAATTCTAATAAAAATATTATATCCATTTAACTTTATAAGCAGCCAAACTAACATATAACTAGCAACTATGGAAAAGAGACTTAAAAATATTTTACCAGCTCCAAATTCAATTCCAAATGCCATTCCTGGATTTTCTACAAATGTGATATGTATATATTCGCCAATACCTTTATAGCTATCACCAAGCATCATTCCAATATGGCTATAACCAAAAAGATTAAATCCTTTAATGTAAATCTTTGTAAGTTGATCTAATAAAATCAACAAAATAGCAATTGTAAATAGTGCTAAGTTATATCTATCTTTATTATTATTCATTAATCAAATGTTTTGCATTATCTATAAAAACCAAAAAAAGGGACTCTATTGAAGCCCCTTTTTTTTAAATTATTCAAATCTTAATTAATTCTTTACAGCTTCAATTTTGTCAAACCCATCTTCTGGGCATCTTCCGTGTATTTTATATGATGCCGACTGAGTTGTAATTGGCACAGCAATAAGTCTTGGTTTTGCAATTAAAATTCCACATTTAGTACAAATTCCGTAAGATTTGTCTTTAATGCGACCCAATGCTTCGTCAAGCTTTTTCAAATATTCATTGATTCTTTGAAGTTGAGCATAAGTTTTCTCTTTTTCCACAGCCTCTGAGCCTTGCTCTGCCATGTGCATTGAGTAAATCATACTTTCTTCAGCAGCATCAGAATTATTCAAATCTTCCAAACGCTCTTTTAGCATTTGCAATTCTTCCAAACTTTCTTGTTTGGCTGTTGCTATTATTACTCTGAATTCTTCAAGTTCTTCATCAGTAAATCTAATTTTATTTTCTGTTTGAGTTGTAACTACAACTTCTTCTTCTTGATTTTCTTTTTTCTTAGGCATAATTTATTTTCTTTTTCTTTTTCTTCAAAAATATATTGGAATTTAACAAAATTCTAATCAAAACTTCAAACGAAATTTCAAACAAATGAAATTAAATTTTTGTTAATGCAATTATTACTTCACTTTCTATCAAATCTATTGTAGTTCCATTCACATTTTCAGCAAAATTTAATGATTCTGAAAGAGTTTCTGAATTAATGTATTCAGCCATTGCTGATAAGACTTTTTTAATTTCGTCATTGGCATTTGTTAAAATGCTAATTCTATCAGTAACTTCAAAGCCAGATTCTTTTCTTAAATTTTGAACTCTATTAACAAATTCCCTTGAAAGTCCTTCTGCTAATAGTTCTTTAGTTAAATGGGTATCCAGTGCAACCATTTTTCCTTCAGCAGCAGCAACTAACCAACCTTCAATATCTTCACTAACGATTTCGACATCATCAATTTCAATTGAATAATCAACTTCATTCAAACTAATAACAACTTTTCCGCCTTTTTCAAGCAATTGAATTTGTTTGCCAGTGAATTTTTTGATTTCTTCAGCAACTTTATTTGTTTCTTTACCGAATTTTTTGCCAAGTGTTTTAAAGTTACCTTTAGCACTACGTTTAACTATTGCTTCCGAATCATCGCTCATAAACTCAATAGCTTTTATGTTCAATTCTTCTTTGATAATATCCTCAACAGATTGAATATCCCTGCGTTCTTGAGGATTATTAACAGGCACTAATATACGAGACAATGGCTGTCTTGTTCTAATTTTCGATTTCTCTCTAAGCGAGCGAGCCAAAAATACAATCAATTGAGCTGAAGACATTTTGCGTTCTAAATCTTCATCAATCATTTTATCGTCAAACTTTGGAAAGTTTGTTAAATGTATTGACTCAGCCATTCCTTTAAGTTTCAACTTTTGGAATAAGTAATCTGATAAAAAAGGTGCGAGCGATGCTGAAGTTGAAAGCAAATTAATCAATACATAATGCAATGTTTGATATGCAGCAATTTTATCAGAATCTTTTTCACCTTTCCAAAAACGTCTTCTATTTCTACGAATGTACCAGTTAGAAAGTTCATTAATAGCAAAGTCTTGAATTTCTCTATGTGCTTTGGTTACTTCATATTCGTCCATTAGATTAGCATAATTTTTCAATAATGTATTCAAACGAGAAATTATCCACTTGTCAATTTCAGGTAATTGTGAATATTCAACTTTCGCTTCTTCTCCAGTAAATCCATCTATATTTGCGTAAAGTGCAAAAAACGCATAAGTATTCGTTAGAGAGCGGAAAAAGTCGGAAATTACAGTTTTCTGAATATCTTCTTCATCGAACTTTGTAGTTTTCCAAGGAGGATTATTCACAAACAAGTACCATCTTACAGCATCTGCTCCCATTCTGTTCATAATTTCAAATGGGTCAATAGTGTTGCCTAATCTCTTAGACATTTTAACACCACTTTTATCAAGAATCAACTCATTAACAACAATGTTTTTATAAGCTGGTTTACCAAATAAAGCAGTGGAAATATTATGTAAAGTATAGAACCAACCACGAGTTTGATCTATACCTTCTGCAATAAAATCACTAGGAAAAGACTTTTCGAACAATTCTTGATTCTCAAATGGATAGTGGAATTGTGCAAATGGCATTGAGCCAGAGTCAAACCAAACATCAATAACTTCGTGTACTCTTTTATATGTTTGTCCATTTTTATCAAAATAGATACTATCCACAAAAGGTCTGTGCAAATCAATTTCACCTTTGTATTCCGACATTGGTGTTTTGCTACCATCTATGTTTAAGTAGTAAGCTGACTGTAAATCTGCAATTGAACCAACTGCAATAATATCAGATTTATCTTCCGATATCCATAAGGGTAAAGGAGTCCCCCAATATCTATCTCGAGAAAGAGACCATTCTTTTACTTCTTCTAACCAATTACCAAATCTGCCAGATCCAATTTCTTTTGGTTGCCAATTGATAGTCTTATTAATTGATACCATATCATCTTTATACTCAGGCGACTTGATAAACCAAGACTCACGAGCATAGTACATAATTGGATTACCAGTTCTCCAACAATGTGGATAGTTATGGACATAATCATTAGTTGAACGATAAATTTTATCAGCATGTTTCAAAGCGATAATCACATCTTTGTCAACACCTTCTTCGGTTCTATCTTCGTAAGTAAAATTCTTTATTGCTCTACCAGCAAAAGGAGGAATTTCAGCAGTGATATGACCATTTGGTGAAACTGGCTGTAAAAATGGCAAGTTGTGTACTTTAGACATTCTATAATCATCTTCACCAAAAGCTGGTGCAAGATGCACTATACCAGAACCATCGGAAGTAGTAACGAAATCCCCTGCTAATACTGTTAGTGCTTTAGGATGTTTAACTTTATCTATAAAGCAATATGAGAATATTTGCTCGTAGCTTGTACCAATAATATCTTTGCCAGTAAATTCGCTAAGTATTTCAACTTCTCCATCAAGTGTAGAAACTCTGTTCTTAGCTAAAATTAATTTATTAACGGTAGTTTCGGTTTTTTCTTTGTTTGAACGAGTGTTTTGAACTAAAACATATTCTATTTCTTCACCAACTGCCAAAGCCACATTTGCGAATAAAGTCCAAGGAGTAGTAGTCCAAACTAATAATTCAGCATCTTCAGCATTTTGAATTGAAGTAGAAGTTATTTTCAATTTGATATAACAATTTGGGTCTCTAACTTCTTTATAACCCTGAGAAAGCTCGTGTGAACTAAGCGGAGTTTCAATAGTGGGAGACTGAGGAACTACTTTAAATCCTTTATAGATTAAACCTTTATCATAAAATGATTTCAAGGCCCACCAAACAGATTCTATGTAATCATTGGTACAAGTTATATATGCTTCATCCATATTAACCCAATAACCCATTCTTCGAGTCATTGTTCGCCAACCCTCTTCCATTTCTATATTCTTGTAAACTAAATCTTTACAAGCATTATTGAATACATCTATTCCAACTTCTTTTTCAATTTGAGATTTGTCTTTAATTCCAAGTTCTTTTTCCACTTGAATCTCTACAGGCAAACCGTGTGTATCCCAACCAGCTTGTCTGCGAACATAGAAACCCTGCAAGGCTTTATAACGGCAAATTGCATCTTTTACAGTTCGAGCCATCATGTGGTGAATACCTGGTTTACCATTTACTGTAGGTGGACCTTCATAAAATGTAAAGTAAGGTGCATCTTTTCTAGTATCTAATGATTTTTCAAATATTTGGTTTTCTTCCCAATATTTGAGTATCTCTTCTTCTAGTTCTGGATATTTAAAGTTCTCTGGTAGCTGCTGAAACATTTTGTAAGTTTTTTATTTTTAAAATTCTAAAGACGGCAAAATTAGTAAATATTTATCAAATAATAACGACTCATTGTAAAACTTTGATTTTATTCATAATTATGTAACTTTTATTATTAATTTTCGTTCTAAAGCAAGTTTCCAACATCAATGATATTTTTTGTTTAATAAAATTTCAATAAGTTGAAGGCTTAATTAATACAAAAAAGAATAAACATTTCAAATCCTTTGGAGTAATTTTATGAACCAAAAGTTCAATATTTATATAGCAGCACTTGCTATATTGTTCATTTCCACTGCAAGTATCTTTGCAAATGAAGATAACTACACAGATCCAAATCAAATAATTACTTTAGATAAAGCTACAAAAACTGGCACTTTACCTAATGGGATCAAATACTATATCAAAAAGAATAAGAAACCTGAAAAAAGAATGGAATTACGTTTAGTTGTAAATGCTGGTTCTGTTCAAGAAGATGATGATCAACAAGGTATTGCCCACTTTTTGGAGCACATGTGTTTCAATGGAACTAAGAATTTTCCTAAAAACGAGTTAATAAACTTTTTAGAAAAAACAGGTGTAAAATTCGGAGCTCACCTTAATGCCTATACTAGTTTCGATAGAACTGTTTATATGTTACTTTTACCTACTGATCAGTCTTTTATTAAGAAGAAAGGTTTTCAAGTACTTTCTGACTGGGCTCATAACGTAACTTTTGACCCAAAAGAAATTGATAGAGAAAGAGGAGTGGTAAGAGAAGAAGAAAGAGTGAGAAAAAATGGAAATTCAAAAGCTCAACAAGAGCATTTCCCATTTTTGTTTTATCAATCAAAACTTGCTAATCGTTTGCCAATTGGTGACACAAATATAATTAGAACGGCTCCTTACGAGGCTTTTACTAGATTCTATAAAGATTGGTACAGAGCTGATTTAATGTCTGTAGTAGTAGTTGGAGATATTGATGAAAGCGATGCAGAAGATTTAATTAAAGAATATTTTGGTGAAATTCCAGCTGCTTCCAATCCAAAGAAAAAAGAAGATTTCTCAGTTAAAATGAATCAAGAAACTTTGGTTTCTATTTCTAAAGACAAAGAAGTAACTTTCCCTGTATTGCAAATTGTTTATAAACACCCTATTACAAATAAAGCAGGAACTTATGCAGAATATAGACAAAAATGGGTTGACCAATTTATCGGTGGAATGATTTCTCAACGTATGCAAGAAGTTGCTAAAAGAGCAAATCCTCCTTTCCAACAAGCTGGATTCCAAGCAGACAAAGAATTAGGAAATTATTACGGAGCTGGACTTTTTGCAGTTCTTAAATCTGAAGATCTTATGCGTGGCTATGGTGCTGCTTTGACGGAATTATTCCGTGCTTATAAAAATGGATTTAATCAATCTGAATTTGATAGAGTTAAAAAAGAAGCTTTTACAAGTCTTGAAAATGCTTTTAATGAAAAAGATAAAACTGAATCTAGATCACTAGCAGATGAATTCATTAGACATATTTTAGATGGTGAGTCTGCACCAGGTGTTGAAAGAGATTTTAATCTTTACAAAAAATGGTCAGAAGAAATAACTTTGGCTGAGTTAAATGCAAGAATCAAACAATTGATCACTAAAGACAATATGGTTCTTACTTTAACAGCTCCAGAAAAAGATGGTGTTAAAATTCCATCAAAAGAAGAATTACTTAAAGTTTACACACAAATTGCAAGTAAAAATATTGATGCTTACAAAGATGATATGGCCAACAAAGCTTTCTTCACTAAGAAACTTATTGCTGGCACTATCAAATCTGAAACTAAAAACGATAAGCAAGGGATTACAACTTGGACACTTTCAAATGGTGCCAAGGTTTACTTCAAAAACACTGACTTCAGCAACGATGAAATTTCTTTCAGAGCTTACTCTCGTGGTGGTCATTCACTTTGCTCAGATGCAGATTTCAATTCGGCTGCAACTGCTGACGACATTATCAATTCTTGCGGTTTGGGTGAATTCAATTCAACACAATTGCCTAAAATCTTAGCTGGTAAAACTGTAGAAATTAATCCTATGATTGGTGACTATAATGAAGGTTTCACAGGCAGAACTAATGCAAAAGACATGGAAACTTTCTTCCAAGCTTTAAATATGTATTTCACTGCTCCAAGAGTGGATAAAGATGGTTTTGAATCTTACATCTCAAATTCAAAAGATGCAATAAAAAACCAAAAAGTCAATCCAAATGCTGTTTATCAAGATTCTATATCTGCTATCATGTCTGGTTATCACCTACGTAGAATGCCAGTTACCCCAGAATTCTTCGATAAAATTGATATGAATAAAGCTTTTGAGCTTTACAAACAAAGATTTGCTGATGCAAGTAACTTTACTTTCTTCTTTGTAGGAAATATTGATGAAGACAAATTCAAAACAAATGTTTTGACTTATTTAGCTTCATTGCCTAGCACAAACTCAAATGAAACTTGGAAAGAAATGACGATTAACGAACCTAAAGGAACTTTAAGAAAAGTAGTTAACAAAGGTAAAGATCCTAAAGGCGTTATTACTATGATTATTCCTGGTAAATTCGAAAACAATGAGAAAAACAGATATATGATGTCTGCTTTAACTCAAGTGTTAAGTATTCGTTTAAGAGAACAAATTCGTGAAGAAAAAGGTGGTGCTTATGGTGTTGGTGTATTCCCGCAAATGACAAAATATCCAAAATCAACATACAAATTGAATGTACAATTCACTTGTCCGCCAGAAAGAGTTGATGAACTAGTCGCAGAAGTAAAAAATGTTTTAAAAGAAGTTCAAACTAAAGATGTTAGTGATGACAATTTAACTAAAGTTAAAGAAACTCAAAAAAGAGAAAGAGAAACTTCAGTTAAAGAAAATCGCTCTTGGATGAACTGGATTTACAACTACACAATTAATGATGAAGACATTAATAATTTAGATAGCTATGATAAATTAGTTAATGGATTATCTAAAGCTGACATTAAAAAAGCTGCGAATGATTTCATCAATTTCAAAGAGATTAAAGAATTTATTTTGCTTCCAGAAAGCAACTAATCCCTAATTTAATTTGAAAAAGTCTAAAGTCCTGCACTTAATTGTTCAGGACTTTTTTTATATCAACTAATTTATACAAACATATAAATAAAAAAGGGTTATGCTAAAAGCACAACCCTTAATTACAAGTTGAATGAATGGTAATTTACTTTGCCATTAAAGCTGGAATAGAACCTTCGTAAGCTTCTTTAAGTTCTTCGTGATTAGTATGTACACCTTCCACAGAAAAAATAGATTCAGTTACTTCACCTAAGCAGTGGAAATTTTGACCATTAGCTTTACAAATGGATTCAAATTCTTCTACTTTATTTGCTGACATTGTGACTAAAACTCTTGATTGAGATTCGCCAAAGATAGAATTACTGCTCAAATCGCCTTTCAAATCAACTGTGCAGCCAAGTCCTTTTGAAGAAATTGATTTTTCAGCCAAACAAATTGCAAGTCCACCCTCACTTGTGTCGTGTGCAGAATTAATTTTTTTACTTCTGATTAACTGAAGCACAGTTTTTTGCAAAATTATTTCTTCATTAATGTCAATAATTGGTGATTCTCCTTGAATTTCATTGAAAATTACTTTCAAATATTCAGAGCCACCAAGCTCATTGCGAGTGTTACCAAGCAAATAGATTTTATCACCAACAGATTTAAATTCCATGCTCATTGTAAAGTTCAAATCATCAATCAATCCAAGCATTCCAATTGTTGGAGTTGGATAAACTGCAAATGATTTGGATTCATTATGGAAACTAACATTCCCACCAGTTACTGGAGTATTTAAAGCACGGCAAGCATCGCCCATTCCTCGAATAGCTTCTTTGAATTGCCAGAAAACTTCTGGATTATATGGATTCCCAAAATTCAAACAATTTGTGATACCGATTGGTTCTGCCCCAACACATACTACGTTTCTAGCAGCTTCACAAACAGCACTCATAGCTCCATTATAAGGATTAAGGTAAACATATTTGCTATTGCAATCAGTTGTTACAGCAATTCCTTTTCCGGGTGCTTCTTTAATCCTAAGTACAGCTGCATCACCTTTGATATTAACTGTATTAGTGCGAACTTGTGAATCATATTGTTCATAAATCCAGCGTTTTGAAGCAACAGTTGGTGATGTTAATATTTTGAAAAACTCCTCTTGAATTGAATAATTCGATTTCAAATTATTAGTATCAAATTCACGAGTAGCTTTAATATATTCAGGCTCTTTAAACTCAGGAACATTTACAGGAGCGCCTCCACCTAAAACCAAAGTTTCAGCTGGAACATCAACAATTAATTTACCAAATCGCGTTATAATAAGTCTGCCGGAATCAGTTACAGTTCCTATTTGAGCCATATTCACATCCCATTTCTTTGCAATTGCCATAGCTTCTTCTTCTTTGCCTTTTGCAATTACAGCAAGCATTCGCTCTTGGGATTCAGAAAGCATAATTTCGTATCCAGTCATAGTATCTTCTCTTAGAGGCACTAAGTCAAGATTCACATCCATTCCAAGTCCTTTCTTGCCACTCATTTCAGAAGTTGAGCAAGAAATACCAGCAGCACCCATATCCTGAATACCAACAACTACTCCAGAATCAATTAATTCAAGAGTAACTTCTACAAGAAGCTTTTCCATAAATGGATCGCCAACTTGTACAGTCGGACGCATATCTTCAGTTTTTTCGTCGAATTCACGTGAAGCTAAAAGCGATGCTCCATGAATACCATCTTTACCAGTAGATGAACCAATAATGAAAACTGGATTGCCCACTCCATCACTAGCAGCCGAAGCAACTTTATTTTTGTGAACTACACCAACTGCCATAGCGTTTACCAAAGGATTATCGTGATAACATTCATCGAAATAAATTTCACCACCAACAGTTGGCACTCCAAAGCAATTACCATAATGAGAAATGCCATCTACAACTCCTCCCAAAAGAAATTTAGTTCTTTCGTTATCCAAATTCCCAAAGCGAAGTGAATTTAAAGCTGCTATTGGTCGAGCACCCATTGTGAATATATCTCTTAAGATACCACCAACGCCAGTTGCTGCACCTTGAAATGGCTCAACAGCAGATGGATGATTATGACTTTCAATTTTGAATGCTATAGCGTAGTCTCCGCCAATATCCATAAGTCCAGCGTTTTCTTCTCCTGCATCTACAAGTAATCTGCCGCCAGAGCGAGGCAAAGTTTTTAATTGAAGAATAGAGTTTTTATATGAGCAATGTTCGCTCCACATAACTGAATATACGCCAAGCTCTGTATAAGTTGGGATTCTACCAAGAATATCAACTATTTTGCTGTATTCATCGTTCGTAAGTCCTAATTCATTTGCTGTTTCAACAGAAACTTCTATTTCTGAATAATGTTCAACTGACATTTTTATATTTTGTGTTAATTTGCAATTCTCAAAAATATCAATTTCTAAAATAGAATTATAATAAAAACGAAAGAAAGTAATTAATTATGAAATTAAATCCCGATGTTAAAGGTGTTTGGATGTTAGGAAATATTGTCAGAACTTTGGTTTGGACAGTTATTCTATTTATTTTGGACATATTATTCCTTAAAAATTTAACAACTTATAAGTTAGATTTAGGTGTGTTATCAGGGATAATGTTCATTTTCGGTTTACTAATCTCCTTAATATTCCCACATTTTAAATACAAATATTTTTCATTTGAACTTCAAGATGAAGAGCTTTTTCTTGAAAGAGGAATATTTATCCACACAAATACTTTTATTCCACTTGCACGAATTCAACATATAGATTTGGAACAAAGTATGCTTGATAGAATGTATGGTTTATCAAAAGTAGTCATCCATACAGCAGGCACAAGAGGCGATGAGCTTACAATTCCTGGCTTACCATTGCATTATGCAGAAGAAGTACGTGATTTTCTTCGAAAGTTTATTAAGGAAGATGTGGTTTGATAGATAGTTCCCACTTTTCCAGATTATCGCCTTTGACTATACTTCTTAGGATTCTGCAAAGAATCCCTGGCTTAGTTATTCCAATTTATTTCATTTATTCCCAAAATGATAAGGCTGAATTCTACTTTCTAATTATTTCGATTTTCTTAGGATTGATTTTTTTTAGCTTCTATTTGTTTGACTTCATCTTTTATAAATATCTTATAACTGAAAAAGAAGTTATTATTAAACAGGGCGTTATTGCAAAGAAAGAAAGAATTATTCCAATTGAAAAAATTCAAAATATTGCAATGGAACAAACTTTCTTAATGAAATTGCTTGGACTTTGTGTTTTAAAAATTGAAACAGCTGGTGATACTTCAATGGAAGGAGAACTAAATTGTGTAAGTCTTTCAAAAGGTAATGAATTAAGTGACTATCTGAAAAATTTAAAGCAAAACTTTGAAAAAACAGTTACTTTGGCCGATGAAACAATTGCAAATGAATTAGAAGAAGATAAAATAAATTATTTAAACTCACCAAATGAAGAAGAGACTCTGATTTTTGAGTTGCCAACAAATCAATTGCTATTCTTTGGACTAATTAATCTCAGATTGACTCTATTGCCAATAATTTTTTGGATTTTTGGAATTGTCTCAACTTATGCAAACTCTTACATTAAAGAAATTATCAATCGAATTGAAGAGACTTACGATGGAGTTGGTACTCAAATTAACAATATAGAAATAGCATTGTACATTATTGCAAGCATTTTGCTTTTCATAGTTTCCTCTGTTGTCATAGATATAATATTTACTTTTAACACCTACTACAACTTTAAACTTTCTAAAAACAAGAACAAGCTCTTCACCTCTCGAGGTTTATTCAACACAGTCAAGGGTGCTATCCCAATAAATAAACTGCAAATGATAGTGTTAAAAACAAATGTATTAAAAGAGAAACTTGGATTTTATGGTCTTAGATTGGAAACAGCTGGTGGAGGAAGATTCAATGGTGCTGAAATTGCAATACCTTTTGCAAAATTAGACTTGATAATAAACACTCTTAGACATATTCTACCAGTAGAGTTTCCGAATGATTATAGAAAAATTTCTAAAAAATCAATTGCTAGAAATATATTTAAACAATCCGTGGCTATCACTATTTTACTTTTAATTATCAACTACTTTAGTGAAACCAGCTTATTCAAATTTATTTATCTTGATATTACTTTAGTCCTTCTTTATTTAGCTTTAATTCCAATAGCTATTCTTTCTTGGAAAAATAAGGGTTTTCAAATCACAGAAAGACTAATTTTCATTAAAGTTGGGGTGGTTTATAAATCTGTTAAGGTTATCCCAATAAATAAGATTCAAACATTAAGTGTAAGTCAATCAATTTGGACTAGATTCTTAGGTTTAGCTAAATTAACTATTGATACTGCAGCGACTTCCAATCAATTCGATGCAGGACTTAGAGACTTAGATATTGAGTCGGCAAATGAAATATTTGAAATATTGAGTAAAAGTTTTTATAAATTAAGAAAAGATGTGAAACATAATGAGAAAATATAGGTTAGAATTAGAATGGAACTAAATTTACAAATACTAAAAATCATTGAAAAACATATCGGTTCAAAGATATTTGCAATTTTCAAAGATGAAAAAGGCGTAAAAATGATTGTTGGCAAATTGCAAAATGCAAATGCAGAAAAAATATTGATAAGCGATATGAACTCTACTGCTGGCAATCAAGTTATTCCTTATGTTGAAAATGGAAGACCAAAGATGTTAGCTATGTATAATTCTAACTCACTTAATATTATGAACCCTACAAACAATGAGCATTTGGGAGCAAAACTCAGAAAAAGAGATTTCCAAACGAAAATTATTAACTCTATGAAACCATTGTTGAAAAAGAACATTAGTGTTATTTATAAGAACAATGGAAATATGTTTGCAGTCAATGGTCAACTTGGTAATATGGGTATGGTGAATCTTACAATTTTACCTGCACCATTTTTTAACGATGAACAAATTATGAAATACAATGACATAATGAACATTTTCGATGAATTTGGAAATGATTTAATTGACATTAATTAATTAGGAAATTTAAAATGGCTTGGTTTTCAAGGTCAAATAAAAATATTGAAGCTCAAATAAGCAAAGACATGCCAGGTGGACTCTGGACTAAATGCGATTCTTGTGGAGAAGTAATTTATAAAACTCAACTTGAAGAAAATCTTTTTACTTGCCCTTCTTGCAATAGACACTTCAGAATAGATACTTCTGAATACATTAATATTCTTTTTGATGAAGGAACTTTTGTGGAAACTGAAACCAGTATTCGCTCGGTAGATGCTTTGGAATTTGTTGACACTAAAAAATACACTGACAGACTTAACGATGCTTACGCAAAATCTAAACTAAATGACGCATTGACAATTGGTTATGGTAATATAAATTCTCATAAAGTTTCATTTGCATCAATGAATTTTGCATTTATTGGCGGCAGTATGGGTTCAGTTGTGGGAGAAAAATTTGTAAGAGCTGGACAGTATGCCCTTAAACATCGCATCCCTTTCATAATGATTTCAGCTTCTGGCGGAGCTAGAATGCAAGAAGCTGCTTATTCTCTAATGCAAATGGCTAAAACTTCATTCATACTTTCTCAATTGCACGAAGAAGGTATTCCCTATATTTCATTGTTAACCGACCCAACAACTGGTGGGGTCAGTGCATCTTATGCAATGCTTGGCGATTTGAATATATCAGAACCAGGTGCATTGATTGGATTTGCTGGCCCAAGAGTAATTGAGCAAACAATTAAGAAAAAATTACCACCAGGATTCCAAAGAGCTGAGTTTTTATTGGAACACGGATTCTTAGATAAAATCGTCCACAGAAAAGAGCTGAAATCGGCTTTAACGCATTATGTTGATTGGTTTGGATTTTAATTACTCAAATCATATTTTGTTAAACCAAAGAATGTTTATTTGCAATTAGCAAATAAGTTTGTAATTTGGAATTGCGTTCTTTAATAATTTCAAATTATAGGTGTAGATATGAAAACCAACGTAACTTTCAGACACTTCAATGGTCACCATCCCGACCTGCAAGAAATGGCAATTGAAGCAGCAAATAGATTCTCAAAATTCCACGATTCTATTATTAGTGCTAATATTGACTTTTTAAACGAAAATGAAAAAACTGTGCAGTTCACTGTGAATGTGGCTGGTACAACTTTAGTAGCGAAAGACTCAAGCGATGAATTGAAAAAAAGTTTAGCTTTAGCCGAAGACAAAATGATAAGACAAATCAAAAAATTCAAAGAAAAAAAATCAGAACATTAATTTTTATTTGGGGACTTTCAAGTCCCCTTTTTTATCTCAATAATGAAACAATTCGATAATATTCAAATAATTAGAAAAGCTAAAATTCCTATTTCACATTTGCTGGAATCGCCAATAAAACCAACATTGGTAACTCAGAAAGTTGATTTGGGCAATAAGTTTGTTTCTGAGAAAAATTTACACAGACCTCAGCTTGCTTTAGCTGGTTATGTGGGATTGTTTACTTTCGAAAGAGTACAAATCTTTGGAAATACTGAAGTTAATTATCTGCAAAGTTTATCGCCTGAAGAAAGAATTAAATCTATAAAGAAAATTGCAGGTTTCGACATCCCTTGCATTTTACTAACTAATAAGAATCAATTAGAGCCTCATTTAATAGAAATATTTGAAAATAGAAATATAGCCATACTTTCCACAGAACTTGAAACTACTTTAGCATTTACTTTACTTTCCGAATTTTTAGATGATCAATTTGCAATGCAAGCCACTATTCATGGTTCTTTTGTAGATGTTTACGGAGTTGGAATTCTATTTTGTGGAAAAAGTGGAATAGGTAAAAGTGAAGTTGCTCTTGATTTAGTAGAACGTGGACATAGATTAGTAGCCGATGATATCGTAATGGTAACTAAAACACGTGAATCCATAATAATGGGTACTGGAACAAACCTTGTACAGCACTTTATGGAAATCCGTGGTTTAGGTATTATTGATATCCGACAAATGTTTGGGGTTAGATCTATTAGATTTCAAAAACGATTAGAAATAATAGTTGAACTCGAAGAATGGGATAGTAATACAGAATACAATAGAACTGGTTTGGAAGAAACTCCTTCAACTTTAATGGGAGTGGCTTTAAACACAGTGAAGCTACCAATTATACCAGGAAAAAATATAACTGTTATAGCCGAAGTGGTGGCTTTGAATTATCTTTTGAAAACTTATGGCTATAATGCTTCTGATGTATTCTCAAATAAACTTAGAGAAGCAATTGAAGCCAAAACTTTGAATGGGAAACACAATGATAGTAGGATTATATCATACTTTCAGGGTGATAGAGAGTAATTACAAATTAGATTTAAAAGAAAGGTTAAAAAACGATGAGATTAATCAAATCATCATTATACATATTACTATTTTTTGCAGTTATTACTGCCAATGCACAGCAACACGTAAAGTTCTTTGCTAACCCGAGTAAATCTAGTGTGAAAGCTGGAGAAGAATTCCAAGTGCAATTTAAAATTGTGCTTGATAAACATTGGTACACTTATTCTACAAAAGAGCAAGTTGGCCCAGATGGTGTTGGACCAACCACAACTGAGATAAAGCTAAAAGAAAATGATTTACTTTCTCAAAATGGGAAATTAATAGTTCCAAAAGGCAAAGTAAAATTCGATGAAGGTTTTAGAACTAAAATTGAATATTTTAAAGAAAGTGCTATCTTCACAATTCCAGTGAAAGCTAATAAAGCAATCAATTTTGCTAAAGACCAACTTTTTGTTACTGTTTATATTCAAATTTGTGATACATCAAGATGCTTACCTCCTGAAGAATATAATGTAAAAATAGATAAAAAAGCTGTTGAAATTGAAATAGTAAAATTAGATACTACTGCTTCTCAAGCTGAATCATTTCATATTGACAACGATAATTCTAAAAAAAATCAAGATCATACAACTTCTCCAAATGCAAACATTTCAAAAAAAGTTGAAACCGAGAGCCAAAAAGAATACAACGATGCCGTGAAAGGTGGAGTATCTTCTTTTATTTGGTTAGCATTTATTGCTGGTTTGATTTCACTTTTAACTCCTTGCGTTTTCCCAATGGTGCCTATAACCGTTTCTTTCTTTACTAAAAGAGCGGAAAAAGCACACGGAAAAGGACTTAGAGATTCTTTGATATTTGCGTTAGGTATTGTATCTACATTTACTTTGTTGGGAGTAATATTCTCATCTGTAAGTGGTGGTGCTGGTGGCTTAAGCTCATTTGCTGCTAATGGATGGTTTAATTTGGTAATTGCAATTGTAATATTCATCTTAGCTCTAAATTTATTTGGAGCTTTTGAAATACAAGTACCAACTTCGATTATGAACAAACTAAACTCAAAATCCCAAGGAAATGGTTTACTTGCTATATTTTTAATGGGTTTAACTTTCTCCTTAACTTCATTTACTTGCACAGTTCCTTTTGTTTCATTTGCTCTTGGCTCTGCTGCAAATGGAAAATGGTTCTATCCTATTTTAGGGATGTTAGTTTATTCTTCTGTTTTTGCAGCTCCATTTTTCTTATTGTCATTATTTCCAAGAGCATTGAAATCTTTGCCCAAATCAGGCGGTTGGATGAATAACATTAAAGTAGTTTTCGGATTTTTGGAAATAGCTTTTGCAATTAAGTTCATAAGTCAAGCAGATGTTGCTTGGGGTCTTGAAATATTGCCACGAGAAGTGTTCTTAGCTGCTTGGATAGCTTGCTTTGCACTTGCAACTCTTTATATTTTCGGTTTCTTTGAAATGAAAATGGATTCTAAATTAGAAAAAGTTGGTGGTGTACGTGCTTTATTTGGATTTTTCTTTGCCACAATCACAGTTTATTTATTCTACGGTTTGGGTGGAAGTACTTTTTTCAATGATTTAAATTCATATATGCCTCCTTATTCATTTAATACGGCTAATGTGTCAAATGTAGCAGCTGGCTCAACAAAAGTTGAAGAAGTTTGGGAAACTGATTATAAGAAAGCATTAATTAGAGCTAAAGCTGAAAATAAAAATGTGTTTATTGATTACACTGGTTGGACTTGTACAAACTGCAGATGGATGGAGCAGAACATATTTCCAGATAAAGAAGTTTCGGAAATAATGAATAAATATGTTTTAGTCAGACTTTATACAGATCGCAGACAAGAAGCTGAACTTGCAAATAAGAAAATGCAAATGGACAGATATGGAACAATTGAATTACCACTTTATGTAATTGTCAAACCAAATGAAGAACTAATTGGCACTAAAACATTTTCAAGAGATAAAGCTGCTTTTATTACATTCTTGAAAAAAGGATTATAGTAAAACAAAAAAGGTCAGATTTTTATCTGACCTTTTTTTTAAAATTTATGAATAATTATTTCATTCTTATTCCAGCTGTAGAAATTGCCGATGTACAGAAATATCCATAAGCTTTAGTTTTTGATTGAGGGTTTCTATTCTTAATATTAGTCCTCACATTATAAGGAGGAGTCGCAAAAAGTCCACCATTAATTATTTGATTTAAAACATCATTGAGCCAATTATAAGTGCCTTCTTCAATAGATAACAACTGTATTGAAATTGTATCTCCCATAACATAAGGTTTCCTTCCGCCTTCTTTATTGATTGTTAATCTCATAGGTGATATAAATGGTAAACCATCACCACCATCACCTCCAAATGAAGCATCGGAAACGATATCAGAATTATCCAATTTTTTTAAAGTATCGTTATATGTAGTTCTTATCCAGTTGTAATCTTTTCTGCCTTTAAAGTCAACAGCGAAAAATTCAGCAAGTTTTACTTCTTTGCCATCAAAAGGGTTTTGCTCTGTTATTATTCTAATTGAATCAATTTTTGGAACTGGACTTACCATAGAGTTAGCATAATATTCTTCGCCATTATACTTTATTACTAATTCATATTTGTTTCCAATTTTACAAAAATCGTCTCCATTTGATGGAGAATAAGAATAAACACCATTTGATTCTGGAATGAAACTATAAATATTGCCAAGGCTATCTCTAATTTCTACAGTCGCACCTTCGGCATATACTTTTGCATTATTATCAAAGTAAGGTGTAGTCATAGAAAGTTTAATTATTTGTTTCTCGTTTAAATTATTAATAAATGCATCAACAACAAGTTGAGATTCTCCTGGGTCAAGTTCTACATCTATTGGATCTTCACAAGAAGTAAAAAGTAAAGCTCCGAACAGTAAGAATAATATTTTGATTGAGTTTTTCATTTTTTTTACCTTTTAATTTCCAATTAGAATGAGAAGTTCCATGCCACAGAAGGCACGATAGAACCAATGATAGAATATTTAATTGCTTCAGTCTGTTTAGTGTCGTTGTTTTGTTGGAAGAAAACTGAAAAAGCATTTCTTCTGTTATAAACATTGTATAAAGAGAAAACCCAATAAGATTCCCATTTACTGCCCTCTTTTTTGTCAGGTCGCCAAGTTGCAGAAATGTCCAATCTGTGATAATCAGGTAGTCTGTAATTGTTTCTCGAATCATAAGAGTTATGCGGAATCACAATCCCTTGTATTTCTAACCTATTAGTAGGAAAGGTGCCTGGTGTACCAGATTGGAAAGTGAAGTTTGCAGAGAAATTCCAATTTGTATTCAAATCATAATTTGCAACAATATTCAAATTATGAAGTCTATCAAAACGATTTGCAAACCAATCATTTTGGTTAACACCTTCTATCAATCTTTCTGTTTTTCCTATTGTATAGCTAACCCAACCATTCAAAAGTCCTTTCTTTTTACGAACAAAGAATTCCGCTCCGTAAGCTCTACCTTTACCAGTAAGCAAATCAGCTTCAATAAGTGGATTCAAAAATAAGTTAGCTCCATTTATATAATCTACTTGGTTTTGTGAAGCTTTATAGTAAAGTTCTACACTCGTTTCGTATTCATTTTCTTCAAAATTTCTGAAATAACCTAAAGCAAACTGATCTGCCAATTCTGGAAGAATGTTATTAGTGGTTGGTGTCCAGACATCTAAAGGAGTGGAGGCAGTTGTATTGGATACCAAATGTAAGTATTGGACCATTCTATTATAACTCAATTTAATAGAAGAGACTTGATCTAAATCAGATTTGAAAGAAAATCTAGGTTCCCAATTGCTGTATTGAGTTATGCTACTCAAACCAGTTACTTTAGTAGAACTAGCTACATTTTTTCTTAACCCTGGTGCAGTCTCATTAAACTCATAAACAGTTACACCTTTGTCGCCAAAACTTAAGTATTGATAATTAGAAAAACGTACACCATATTGAATTGTAATATCATCAGTCAATTTTTGTTCATTATCAACATAGATTCCACTTTCCAATGAATATCTATTTTCCAAGTTTATGGTGTTTGTAATTCCTTGACTTGAAAATACTGCATTACCTAACACGAAATCATAGAATGTAGTTTGCAGACCAAATTTCAGAGTATTCTCTGTATTCATATAGTATGTAAAATCTGGCTTGAAGGAATAGTTAATAATTTTCGAATCATTTTTGAATTGATTAGCATCTTCATTGCCAAACTGCAATGAATAATCATAGTTACTATAAATCAAGGTAGTATTCAAGAATAATTGATCACTAAATAAGTGATTCCAACGAAATGTAGAAGTTATATTTCCCCAGTTAAATCCAAAACCAGCTCCAAAAACATCACGCCCCAAATATGCAGAAAGATATAACTTATCCTTTTCTCCAACTTGATAATTTGATTTTAAAGTTAAATCATAGAAATTGAATTTTGCATCGGATAAACTTCCACTCAGAAAAGGTTTTGCAAGCAAATCAATATAAGATCTTCTAGCAGCAATTATGAAAGAACCTTTATCTTTTTCGATTGGACCTTCAATAGATAATCTACTAAAAATGAGACCAATACCTCCAGTAACATCAAATTCTTTAACATTTCCATCTTTCAATCGAACATCTAAAATAGAAGATAAGCGTCCGCCATATTCAGCTGGGATACCGCCTTTTACTAATTTCACATCTTTAACAGCATCTGGATTGAAAACAGAAAAGAAACCAAACAAATGTGAAGAGTTATAAATTGGTGCTTCATCTAACAATATTAAATTCTGGTCAATTCCACCTCCACGCACATTGAAGCCAGAAGCTCCTTCGCCAACTGTGGATACACCTGGAAGAAGTTGAATACTGCGTATTACATCTACTTCACCTAAAAGAGCTGGGATTTTCTTCAAATCTATCATCTCAACTTTTAAAGTACTCATTTCTATATTTTTAATATTGTTATCTTCCTTTTCGGCAGAGATAACAACTGTTTCAGTAGTTTTTGAAGATATTACTAAATTTAAATCTAATTTTAAATTACTTTCAACTTCTAAACCTTTAATGAAGTTGTCATATCCAACATAAGAAGAAATGATTGTATATTTTCCTTTGGGAACTGAAATAGAATAAAATCCATAAGCGTTTGATTTTGTGCCAAGTTTAGTATCTTTGAATCGCACTGTGGCACCGATTAGATTTTCTCCGTTTTTATCATCTTTCACATAACCGCTAATTGTTACTTTAGATTGTGAATAGACTTGGAGTGAAGATATTATTAAAAGTATTAATGCAAAATAGTAAAACCTATTCTTCAAAACTTATCCTGTATTTATTGATGTTAAATAATTATTTTTAATGCAGTACGTATAAATTTTAATAAAGTTGCAAATATTGCAATAGTTTTACCACGTATTCGTTCTATTATACAACAATAACGTTGCAATTGAAACTTTATTTTTAATTAATTAATATTATTTCAGAATGTTAGAAAACTCATTAAAATTTATTTCAGCCAAACCAATTATTGAAAAATGGGAAGAATATCTTGTAAATTCAACTGATGATTCTATACATAACTTTGCCAAATGGATTTTGAATGAAAAAGGAGATAATGAACAACTTAGGAATCAAGAACTGCAAGTTTATTTCGATAATCAATCTGAATTGCATAAACTAAGTTATCTAAATTCAGAAGCAGGCTATTTAATTGGCAGACTTTATAAGTTTTTGAAAATATATACAAAGAACATACTTAAAGAGTGCAATTTTTCAAGTTTAGATGAGTTTGGAATTTTAGCTTATATTGATTTGAAAACAGTTTGTTCAAAGAAAGATGCTATTTCGGAAACTTTAATAGATAATACAACTGGTATAGATATAATCAAACGTTTAATTAAAAAAGAATTTGTGAATGAAAAAACTAATCCCGATGATAAAAGAGAAAAACTAGTTTCTACAAGTGAAAAAGGTAAATTTGCACTCACGAGCTTATACATAAAACTTGGTTCTGTTCAAGATTTGCTAATTGGTATGGAAGATAAAGAGAAAATAAACTTAGTTAATTTCTTAAAACGATTAGATATATTTCATACTGAAATTAATTCAAATCACTAATTTACTTAAACTTTCCTTTCAATTTAAACATCACCCAAAAGTATTATTTTTCAACAGTCCTATCAATGTGGAAAAATAAACTTATCAATAAAATCAATAATTTAATGAATTTAGTTTGTAATGAATTATTAATTTTGTTAATTTTACACTAAATAATTTTATAATTATCAAATGGTTTCTGATGAGGCGTATAATACAGATTTTTTCAGTTTTACTTTTCATATTTACAGCTCCTAATATATTAACTGCACAAAACAACTATGTTGGTCTTGGTGCTACTTATATTAATCCTATGGGAGATTATAGCGAAGTAAACAATGGTGGCATAGGATTCACTGCAATTTTCGAATCAAGAAAGTTTTGTAAATATTGGTATGGATTGCGACTCGATTATTTCAAAACAGATTCACTTGAAGGAAAACAAGCAAGTGATTTTTATTTTAATCGTGCTATCATAATTTCTCCAGAATTCCGCTATAATTTCATTCCAGACGATTGTGAAAAATATGACATCACTCCTTATGCCAATGGGTTATTATCAATTTCATCTATTTCCAATACTGACTCTTTAAGTACAGTTGGGCTTGGCTATGGTGTTGGAGTTGGAGCTGCTTATAGCTTTCAAATGTTTAAAAAGTGTTGGATGTTAGATTTGAATGCTCTATATGGTGCTCCAAATTCACTTTATGCTGCAGATGGTAGAAAAAGATTAACTTCGTTGAATGTTGGACTAACTTTAAGTGTAGGTTTATAATGAAAAAATATATAATTCACTTAATTTTAGCTGTCTTTATTTTGACTCTTGCAGCTTGCAACCCAAAAGGAACTTCATCAAAATTTAATGATGATGCCGTTCGTATAAAGTCCCAATACTCAAACAAATACGATAAATACAAAGTCTATAACGAAGATATTTATAGAAATGGTTCTACCTTGCGGGGGCAAGTAAATAGAATTATTGAGCAAGTTTCTATTGATACTTGTGATGGAAAAAATGATACAATCAAATCTGGATATGTAGAATTTATTGATTCAGCTTTTTTCAATAAAGATAGACCTCAAATAGAAAGAATTCCTTTAGAAGATATTGATTTTGTAGGCGAAAAGAAAGGAGTTAATCTTGGTAGGAATTGGTTTGAAAATTTCAACGACCCTTTAAATGCAAAAAACATTAGAGAAGTTAATTATACCACTAATGTTTCAATAATTGATTGTAAAAGTCCACCTACAAAACCTTGTGATACCTGCAATACACCTCCACCTTCGCCTATTGATTGTGGATGTGAACCTTACTCTTTTAGTTTAGGTATTGATTGCGGTAAACGAACATATTCGGACATTTTTGTTGAGTTACGTGGTGGATATGCAGCTTATGTTGACAAGCTTTCTTTATTAACTACTGGCAAAGCAGTAGAAGGATACATGGGAGAAATTGCAGTAGGATATAGATTTGGCGAAACTAAACAATGGGGAATTGGATTGGCTTATGGCACTGGAGTTGGAATTGCCAATACTTATGATGAATCTGTTGTAACAAGACCTTGGTTAATGCTACACGGAAGAAAAAATTTCGATAGAATACTTTGTATTTCTCCATTTATTTATGGACAATTTGGTTTGTCATTAGATAAAGCTTCTCTCGATTTATTCAAATTCCAATCTGGAGATTGTAGAGCCAAAATCACAGACCCAAGCTATAATGTGAACTTACCAATTTCTTACGGTATTGGTGCTGGTTTCGACATTCCTGTTTTAGAGGAATTAGATTTATCAATAGATTTAGGGTATAAACATTTGAATGTAGGTGAATACCTTCCAGTTAGTGGCTTTTTGAATGTACCATTCAATAAAACAATAGATATGTTTGTGCTTAGATTAGGTGTTACTTATTAAAAAGGAAATGAAAATAATGAAATTAAAATTACTCTTAATTATTATCTCTGCTGCAATGATTAATGCTTGTAGCGATTGCTCACTTGAGCCATTAACGAAACTTAGCTGTGCTCCAAGAGAGGCAACTGTCACACAATTCAACGCAAATGTAACTTCAATTACTGTGAAGGATATAAGTGGTAACGACTCTACTTATTTAGAACCAGTTGCTGAATTTTCAATCCATTCATATTTATTTCCAGGTACTGATGCAACTTCTGGGAGTACTCCAAATGATTTTAGATTTTCAAATAAATCTACACTCTATTATGGAACAGTACCGTTTGTTGTAAATAAAGTTACTTATTTTGCTCAGTATGAACAAACTTTGCCATTCAACAATGATATTAATGGCGATTTTATTGTTGTTTCAGAAGATTTAACGTCCATTCCACGTACAGCAAAAATAAGATTCAATGGATTTGTAAAAAATATTGTTGCCGATATTGGTAATGATTTTATGAAAGACAACTCCAAAGATTTTTGTGCAGATATTATCAATAAAATGAATAATAATTCTAATATTATTGATAATATCAGAAAATCAAAAACAAACTATGGTTTAGGTACAGTTCCACAATTAAATCTAACCAAATCTGATTACAAAGTCTATGATATTGATGGCAATGTAATTACTGACCCAACTATTGTAGCTGCTATGCCAGATACTCAAATTCAGGGACAAATTAAAGGCTTAAATTTGAAAGTTTCCTACGATTCAGATGTGCAATTAGGTCAGATTTATTATTTCCAATCTTTATCTTCGGGTAGGGAATTCATTTTTGCAATCACAAATATTGACAGAGGATTGCTTACTCCTTTTAAAAATAGACTTACAATTATGTTCACTGCTTTGGACAGGAGATAATACTAATGAAATTAAATATTTTTGCATTTTCAATTTTAACTTTAGTTTTAGTAACTTCTTGTGCAGATAAAACTATTGTAAAAATACTTCCAACAAATAATTTGACTAAAATTGATTCAACTTTAGCAACAAATACTGTTAAAGATGAAGTGGCACCAATTACAAGACCTGATGCAATTCCAAATTATTCATCTCCATACAATAGAGAAATGAAATCTTTAGAAGTAAATGTAAAAGACATTATTTCTGCTTCTAGTTTAACAAAACAAGATTTTAATCTTAAAAACTCTAATGTGCAGGCTTATAATTACTTGTCTCAAAATGTAGAATCACTTAGCTTTATAGATAAAGAAAATGGTTTTGTTGCATTTTCACATCCACCCACAGAAGAATATGCAAAATATGCACACCTACCTTTGAAAGGTATTAAAGGTGGTACAGATATTTTTGAATTCCGAAATAATAAAAGTGTTGAAATGGAACTTAATGGACTCGATTCCATAAATACAGAATTTTGGGAATCACATCCATTTGCTGCTGATACTATTTTAATGGACAAATTTGGAAAAACAAAAAGAGTTACTATTTTGCTTTGGGCTTCTGATAGAGATTATCCTTTTTTGAAAAAAGTTACTCTTAAAAAAGATACTATCAAAATAGGTGGTACAGATATTTTTTATTCATTCAAAGAAGAAGGAAAATCTTGGACTACTCCCATGAAATTAGAATTTGGCATTTCTACAAAGGAAGCTAACGAATATTCTCCTTTTGTTTATTGCATTTGTGGTGAATCTCAAACTCTATTTTTCTCTTCCGATAGAGATAAAACTAACAATAATGATTTTGATATTTACTACTCGAGAATCAAAATCAACTTTGATAAAAAAGTTATAGAACAAGATGGGCAAGTTACTGCATTTACAAAAGCTGAAGAAGCCAAAGCAACTGGAAAATCAGAAGAAATTAAAGCTGAGATTAATTCTAGTTCTGATGAGAGATTTCCTTATGTTCCATATCCTTTCTCAAAAGAAAATGCTAAATATTTGTATTTAACTTCAAATAGAAATTCAATTGCAAAACCTTGGGGAAGTGATACAGTTTTAGTAAATGTTGGTGGTTATGACTTATATCGTTTCCCTTTGGCAAGTGATATATTTGATTGTACTCCCAAACCACCACCAATAATAATTAAACCTGAAATATTTGTAACTATTAAGGTAAACGAATATAATGTTTCTGAAAGTGGTGACACCACTATTGGAAGACTTGATGTTTCTAGTAAGTACAATTTTACTTCATTTGCAAATGATACTTCATCTACAAATGAATTGAGCAAAAGCTTAAATCAAACAAATCAAATTTATAAAATTGATTTGGATAAAAAATATGTTGCATCTGTAGTAGTACAAAACTCATCTTGTGAAACTATCAGTACTTCACCAATTTCATTTGCCACACCGAGATATATTGAACAAAATGATACTATAACAGCTGAAATCAACTGTTATTTTACGAATAATACACCTACATTTTTCGAAACAAGCACAAGCAAAGGAATTGCAATGTTTGTAACTGGTTATTGGTGGCCTTTAACTTCCGATAATTTAAATCAGTTCAAAGAAAAAGGACCAACTGGAGCTTTAAAGACATCTAATTTTATAGACTTTGAAGACTATGAATTCTATGCTGCTGTGGCAACAAAAAATGACGAATGGTTTGAATCATACTATAAGTCAATTGAAGAAATGTTGAATAAAATAGACCCTTGCTTTATTAATAAACAGCAAATTGTAATTAATGTACATGGGTTTACCGATCCTTGCCGCTTAAGACCAACAGCAAATAATGATTTCACAAAATTTAGTAGCGATGGCGATATTACTTTCAATGATGTAGTAGTTCCTGACGGTACAGATATGAAAAATCCAAATTTAAAAACTACAGCTGGGCAAGATTGGAAACTACCTATTCAGTCGCAGAATGGTAATGCTATGTTGGCTTTATTAAGAGCATATCATACAAAAGTAACTCTAGATAAAGGTATTAGAAAGTATTTGTCTAATAATAAAAGCTTACTTGCAAAATATGATAACACAGTAAAATATCAAATGGATTTCTTTGGCGTTTACGACAAAGACGACTGCCCTTCAATTGCAAAAAATCTGGTGACGATGGATTACCCAAATAAACCAACTAATCCAGAAACTTGTAATTTGCCTTACAGCAGAAGAGTAATGATCTATACTGATTTAGTGCCAACTCTACCAAATAATATTGTTTTAAAACATGAGCGTTGTGGCGACAAATATTTTGAATCTACAATGTTTGTTGGAAATAATGAAAAAACAACAAAAGATAATACTCTTGCAAATGTTGCAAAAAGATTAAGCACAAATGAAGATACTAAATCAAATTCAGATGCACTAAATACTTGGGCAAAACAAAATAGCAAAGAGAAAAAGAAAATAAAAGAGAAAAAAGAAAATACTGAGAATACCGAAGTAAAAGAAGTAACGAAGGTAGTTCCAGTTGTCAATAAAGAAATACAAATCAAATTCAATGATTATGGTATGGGTTGCCCTGGTCCTTGTTATTGGATAGAGTTTGGTGCTTTCGATACTGAAGATGAATTCACATTTGCACAATCATTAATTCAAAACTTTGGATACAAAGATTGCCGAAGAGACCCTACGATTCGCAAAGATAGTAAAATTGGATTAATTTCTGGCGTGAAAGACAATAGACCTGAAGTGCAAGTAGATTTGAAAGAATTTGAAACTTTCATACAAGCAAAACTGAATAAATACATTGAAGTTGGAAAATTCAAATTCAAAGTTATGCCAATTAGAGAAGGTGAAAGTGAATCTTTTTTAAAATAAAGAATTCCTTTTCTGTAAATTCAAAAAGCCCATCAAACTTTTATCATTTTGATGGGCTTTTGATTTATAGTTGTTATTTTGCATTACATTGCTTTGATACGCTCTATCTCATCTCTAAGGTTGGCAGCTAATTCAAAATCAAGATTTTTAGCTGCATCTTTCATTTGCACAAAAAGCTCTTCACAAAGTTTATCTTTATCTGAAGTACTCATATAAGCAACCATTGGCTCTGCAGCTTTTTTAATTTTGCTTTGCTCTGCCATTTTCTGATAATCAGCTTTTTGAGAATTTATATCAGCAATTGATGTAGCTGTCATAATCTCAGCAATTGATTTATAAACAGTAACAGGATCTATATTGTTAACTCTATTATACTCTATTTGAAGTTCACGTCTGCGGTTGGTTTCATCAATTACAGCTTTCATAGATTTCGTCATTTTATCGGCATAAAAAATAACTAGTCCTTTTGCATTTCTAGCTGTTCTACCAGCAGTTTGCATCAAAGAACGAGCACTACGTAAGAAACCTTCTTTATCAGCATCTAATATGGCCACAAGAGATACCTCTGGCATATCCAATCCCTCTCTTAAAAGGTTTACTCCAACTAATACATCGAAATCCCCTAATCTAAACTTACGGATAATATCCACACGCTCAAGTGAATCGACACCAGAATGGATATAAGCTACTTTAATATTCAAATTAGTTAGATAATCGGTCAAATCCTCAGACATTCTCTTAGTCAAAGTTGTTACCAATACTCTTTCATGCAATTCAACTCTAATGCGAATTTCTTCTACCAAATCATCAACTTGATTTTTGATTGGTCGAATAGAAATTTGAGGATCTAAAAGACCAGTTGGACGAATTAATTGTTCAACAAATACTCCTTCGCATTTATTCATTTCATAGTCACTTGGAGTTGCGGAAACAAATACAACCTGATTTAATAATTTTTCAAATTCCGAAAATTTCTGAGGTCTATTTTCCATTGCAGAAGGCAAACGAAATCCGTGCTCAACTAAGCTAGTTTTTCTTGATTTATCGCCTTCATACATTGCACCAATTTGCGATACAGTTATATGGCTCTCATCAATTATCATTAAAAAATCATCGGGGAAATAATCTATTATACAAGTTGGTTTGTCGCCAAAAGTTCTGCCTGCTATGTGCATTGAATAATTCTCAATACCCGAGCAATAGCCAACTTCTTTCATCATTTCCAAATCAAATAATGTTCTTTTTTCCAATCGAGAAGCTTCCAAGAATTTATCTTGTTCATAAAGTTCTTTCAATCTAGATCTAAGTTCTTCTCTTATATCCGCCATTGCACGAGCCATATTATTCTCTGAAGTCAAGAATAGTTTAGCAGGATAAATATAAAGTTCTTCAACTTTTTCTATTGATTCACCTGTGAGTACATCGAAATATGAAAGTTTGTCAATTTCATCGCCAAACATTTCTATACGAATCCCCTCTTTGACTTCCGATGCTGGAATCAAATCAATAACGTCTCCACGTACTCTAAATGTACCTCGTTGAAATTCAAAATCATTACGAGAATAGTGCATTTCAGATAAACGATAAAGCAAATCTTGTCTCTTAATTTGCATACCATTAGTTAAGTGGTAAATCATCTTTACTAATTCATCTTTCTCGCCCACTCCATAAATACAGCTTACTGAAGCAATTAATATAACATCTCTTCTGCCATCAATAAGTGAAGAAGTTGCTTTCAATCTCAATCTGTCAATTTCATCATTTACAGCGAAATCTTTTTCAATATATAAATCTCTTTTGGCTAAGTATGCTTCTGGCTGATAGTAATCGTAGTAAGAAATAAAGAATTCAACAGCATTATTCGGGAAAAATTGTCTAAATTCGCTGTAAAGCTGAGCAGCTAAGGTTTTATTCGGCGAAATCACTAAAGTTGGCTTTTGCACTTGTTGAATTACATTCGACATAGTAAAAGTTTTACCCGAGCCAGTAACTCCTAAAAGTGTTTGAAACTTGTCTCCTCGCTCGATTCCATCTACTAATTCAGCTATTGCTTTGGGCTGATCGCCTCTTGGTTCATAATTAGAATGTAGCTCGAATTGTTTCATTTTTGTAAATTGGTATTGTTAATCTTATCAATTTAAGGCATTTTAAAATTTATATGGCGACAAAATTTGAATTAAGAGATATAATTTCGCTTACAATGATGAAAAACATTAGTAATAGAAACGTTATAGACATTGTTAGCAATAATAACTATTTAGACGATTTTATTAGAAAAGCTGATAATCCGAAGTATAAAAAGATTTTTCATCAAGAAAATTTATTCAATTCAAGTTCTATACCCTTCGGTCTTGCTGATGAGGAAATTATGAACAATGAAAAGAAAAATTACAAAATAATTACTTTTTGGGATGAAAATTACCCCGCTCGGCTTAAAGAAATTTATGACCCACCAGCTGTAATTTATGTTAGTGGGAGTTTAAAAGATTTGAAGAAAAGTATTTCGGTAGTTGGCACGAGAGCTTGCTCTGTTTATGGGAAATTAGCCACAGAGCAATTCGTTACTGAATTTGTTAATTCGGGAGTGGCTGTGGTTTCTGGTATGGCTTATGGAATTGACTCTGCTGCTCACACAACTGCAATTGAAAAAGGTGGATATACTATTGCAGTAGTAGCATTTGGATTAGATAAAATAGCACCTTCAAATATGAAGAAGCAATCACAGAAAATAATTGATTCTGGAGGTGCAGTTTTAACTGCCTATTCAAGCCAAACTGTAGCACAAAGAGGCTATTTTCTTTCACGCAATCGAATTATCAGCGGGTTAACTTCAGCCACTTTGATAGTGGAAAGTAGTGCCAAAGGAGGTTCACTTTGGACTGCTAAGTTTGCTCTTGACCAAAATAAAGAAGTTTATGCTGTACCAGGGAGAGTTTTCGATGAGAAAAGTCAAGGCACAAATAAGTTAATCAAAGATAATATAGCACAAATTGCACTTAATCCAGAAATAATATTGACAGATTTAGGATATAAATCTGAAATTTCAAACAATAATATTCCAACAAATAAGTTTAATGAAACAGAAACATTGATTATTAACAGTTTGTCTAAAAACCCAACCCATATTGACGAAATTAGTGAATTGACTCAACTTGATATGTCAGTTTTATTAGTAAATCTATTGAATTTGGAATTCAATGGCAATATTAGACAACTTACTGGAAAGTATTTTATTATAAATTGATACGAAATGAACCCCAAACACTACTTAGATGAAATTGGCGAAGCAATTGATTTGGAATTGAATAATGCGACTGACTTAATTTCAAAAACAGAATTAGATATTCCTTATACTTATTTCTTAAAAAATGGTGGTAAGCGTTTAAGACCAAAACTAACTATTCTTGCAGCATCAGCTGTTGGTATTCCAATTGAGAAATCACTTAGTAATGCTATTGCTATTGAATTGCTGCATAATTTTACTCTAATCCACGACGACATAATGGATGCTTCTGAGATGAGACGTGGCAAGAATACCATTCATGTTAAGTGGGATACTCCAACAGCAGTTTTGCTTGGCGATATGATTATGGGAATGGCATATAAATACTTGAAGGGAAATGAAAAAATCCAAACTGCTTTTTCAAAAGCTCTTTTTGACGTATGCTATGGACAAGCATTAGATATTAAGTTTAACAAAGACCAAAGTGTCAGTGTGTTCGATTATTTTGAAATGATAAGTAATAAAACTTCTTCTTTGCTTGTTGCTTCAGTTGAAATAGGATCAAGAATTGGACACAATGACCATACTTCAATTTTATTGGCAAAATATGCTGAAAATTTAGGATTAGCTTTCCAGCTAAAAGATGATTTACTTGATTTGACAGCCAATTCAGCTGAACTTGGCAAAACAATAGGGCAAGATATAATTGAAGGTAAGAAAACTTATATGATTCTTAGAACGAAAGAATTAGTTCATTCCACTGGACATAGAAAAGGAATAGAGTTAATCAATGAGTTCTATTTGCAAAATGGTTTACCAAAAGAAAGTATTGCTGTGATTTCAAATTTAATGCACGAATTGGGAGTCATTAAAGACACTATAAAAAGGATTGAAGATTTTACAAATCATTCATTAGAAAATTTGGAAGGAATACCCAATAGCGACACGAAAGATTGCTTAATTTGGCTTACAAATTATTTACTCGATAGGAATTCTTAATGTCTCAAATCTTTACAAATAAACCTGAAGGGATTGCTACAAATAATAACATTAAAGATATTGATAGTTTTTTCAATAAGTTTATAGTTGAAGATAAAACGACAAATTTTTACTTAATTGTACCAACAGGCAAGTTAACTAGACATTTAATAAAATATTACATTTCCCTTTATTGGAAACATCACAAAAAACCAACTGAAAAACCTAATATATTCACAATTCAAGGTTTCGCAAATACTCTTTTTAAAGAATTAAATTTTACCGCTAAAAAGAATGTAATTTCTGATTCATACCAGTTTATCCTTTTTAAAAATGTTTTTGATAAACTAAATGAAGATAAGTACTTTGCTAAATTCAAATCTAATTATGAATTTGTGCATACTCTTTATAAATTCATTAAAGGATTAAGAGAAAAATCTTCGTTATCTCAATCGCAAAAAGAACACTTTAAAATAGTTGATAAAGACAAATTTGAATTAATTTCAGATTTATACTTTGAATATGACAAAGCACTATCCCACGATTATGATTATTCCAAGGTTTTAAATGAATTATCGAAAGATATTAATTTTGATAAATGTTCTAATTTTTTTCAAAATAAAGAATTAGTTTTCATCTATGGATTCACTGACTTTAATCTTCCAGAAATAAATTTTTTCACTAAACTTGCAGAACAAGAAATTGAAGTTTCATTTAGTTTGAACTATAATTCAAACAATTCTCAACTATTCAAGAATTTAATCAATATTAGCAAAACATTAATAGAACATAAATTCAAACACACTAATAAAGAAGATTTAAACCTATTTAACTCCAATGATATAGAAACTAATCTATCTGAATTAAATCAAAATCTTTTCAAGAAAAAGTCAAATTCACTTACACAAATTAGCAAGTATATCAAAGTAATTGAATATAAGAACATAGAAGAAGAAATTGAAGATATAGTTAAAATTGTTAAATACTTATATCTCAAAGAAAATACACCTTTATCAGCTATGAATATATCTGATAAAGG